>JAEEGL015120559.1_pt1 | contig 34015 bp, 31 predicted proteins | sample 9134231 | NCBI WGS metagenome assembly JAEEGL01 (sample SAMN16246548, study PRJNA631951) | gut metagenome | biome: gut microbiome; feature: rumen; material: fiber-attached | host: Bos | place: Iran: Karaj | collected 2018-10 | reverse complement strand
TTTTTAGACATATATAAAACTCTCAACTTTTATTGTGTTATAAGCGAACTCGCAGTTAGTTAGCTTGAATATAATTATACATAAGTTTTATGATTTTGCAAGTCCTTTTTTTACAAAAAAATAACGCCCGGCTTAGCGGGCGTTATCTATATAACAGATTAGATATCGAGATCATCAAGGTCTGCAAGTTCTGCACGAGTTTTCTCAGCAAGTTCAGAAGATGGCTCTTCTTCAACTTCTTCTTCCTCGTCGGCTTCTACTGGGGCTTCTTCAGCTTTTTTAGCCTTCTTAGCAGCTCTTGGAGCACCTTCTTCTTCGTCAGAGTTTACGATCTTTAGATTGAAACGAGCATCTTGCTTGGTACCAAGAGCACGTAGAAGCATACGGATAGATTGTGCAGTAATACCACGCTTACCAATAACGCGACCGACATCTTCTGGATCTACAGTAAGGGAGAGAAGCACACCTTTTTCGTCGATTTTGCGTTCCACCGAAACTTTATCCGGATTATTGACTAAGGTTTTTACGATATATTCTACGAATTGCTGGTCAATAGTAGCCATAATTTTTCCTTTTTAAAGTTTATATAACCATTATAACAAAAATAGTCCCACGTGGGGACTATTTTTTGAATTATTCTGCTGGAGTCTCAGCAGGTGCTTCTTCAACTGGAGCTTCTACTGGTGCTTCTTCTACAGGAGCTTCTTCCTTTGGTTGGTTTTTGCGAAGCTTGTCTGCGTGCTTAGCAGCTACAGTTTTTTGAGCTGGCTCTTTGTACCACTTAGGTAGCTTTACGCCATTCTTCTTTAGTACAAATGCTACACGGCTTGAAGGTTGTGCACCATTCTTAAGATATTTCTCCACAGCCTCTTTATCCAAAGTAAGGGCTTTGGTTGCTGGGTTGTAGTTGCCGACCTCGGCTACAACACGACCCGAAAGAGGGTGGCGCTGCGCTTCTTGGACGACTATCCTGTACGTAGGGTAATGCGTACGGCCATTACGTTGCATGCGAATCGCTAGCATTTTTTCTCCTTAATTTATATAACCTCTCCATTTTAACATATTTTTAGCAAAAAGAAAAGAGCCCTTATGAAGGACTCTTTTTGACTAGATTTTTGAGGGATTCTGCAGGCTTATTCGCTGCTTGTCTTCTTTCGGCTTTTGCTCTAATCTTTTGGAGATCGTCTCCATCTTTTAGATTATTAAAAAGCCAGTTCTTGTTTACCGGTTCTACGCCATACTGATTACAGACTGTGTCAAACATCGTAAGAGCACAATCTACATTTTTAGAAAGTTCCATTTCGCGAAACTTGATCTTCTTTACTGAACCATCAAAGCTATTGCGAATTACATGCTCAACTTTAAAAAATGTCTCATCATGTGTAGCGTTAATATAGAGCTTTTTAGCTTGTAAATACTTTCCCCAGTCATTAATTACGATCAAAGCATCTTTCCAATATTCAAATGAAGAATCATCTAGCTCTTCAGGCTTAGATTCTTCAGAGTTTTTAGGCTCCCCATAATCCGTAACCGCCTCTTCATAGGGAAATTGAAAAGTTGTTCTCTCGTCATCTTTTTCTTCGATATTATAATCATCATATACACCAACCATACCTACACCTCCTATATATCTACAAAACCCTCAAAAATATTAAAGAACTATAATACTTATATTATATCACACTTATGCTTAAAAGTCAATCTATAAAATAAACCCCCACCGAAGTGGGGGCCTAGATTATTTAGTTTCACGTTTTATTAGAATATTCTGATATTTCATTTCCAAATCGTCTAAAGAAAGGGTTGAGTTCTTTTTCAGATATCTTACAAGATACGACTTGTAGACCTTTCTTCTCTCTTTATCTCCAATAAGCATATCAGCCAGCTTTTCCCTACGTCCAATCTTCCAACCAATAGCCTTAGCTCTTTTTGCCAACTTGACCGTATAACGATCAATCTCATCTATCATGGTATCGGCTTTAAACTGGTAGTAGGAATTATCAGGATATCTTGCATGCATTTTTACGTAATATGCATAAATGCCGCAAGCATCGACTAAATCGATAAATACGTCTGAATAAGCAAATATCTTTTCATGCGCTTTGGATATAAACTTATTGAACTTCTTTTCCTTCGGAGGAAGAGACGATTTTTTATTCTTATGAAACTTAATATACTCTGCCATTTTATCACCCCCTTTTAGATAGCAGAAAACTAAAATATGCTATATATAATAGCATATTTTTATTGAAAAGTCAATTTAATACCTTTTAGGCAGCGTCTTTATGCTCTTTAAGATAAAGCTTTACACCTTCTCTTGCAGCCATAGTTTGAGCTTCTTGTTTTGAGTGGCCAGTACCAGTGCCCTTTACGGAGTCACCCACATATACGCCAACGGTAAATGTCTTGTCGTGATCTGGACCTTCTTCCTTGATAGTACGATAAATAGGTGTAATGCCGTCATACTTCTGGGAAAGCTCCTGCATATAGGACTTTGGGTCCCTCCAACTTCCCTCTTCTAGAATTTGATCAATCTTTACAAGAATATGTTTGGCAATAAAATCCTTAGCAGCATCATAACCTTGGTCTAGATAGATCGCACCGATTACGGCCTCAAAACAGTCCGCCATAATTACATCGTGAGCCCGATCAGAGCCATGCTTCTCGCCACGAGAAAGACGCACGAGTGGACCATATCCTAGTTCATGACCGGCATCACCGATAGATTCAGTGCGAACAAGAGCAGCACGAAGAGCCGTCATTACACCTTCCGGCTCATTGAAATTACGAAATAGAAAATCAGATGAAACTAACTCGAGTACTGCATCACCCAAAAACTCGAGCCTTTCGTTGTGCTCGTGCACGGTATCTTTATGCTCATTGACATAACTTCGGTGAGTAAGTGCGGTTACTAGCAAATTTATATCATTAAACATAAAGCCAAGTCTTTCTTTGGCAAACTCCTGATATGGAGTCGTATCTATATTTTGTGTCATTTTGCCTCCTAATTAAATTCGCCGGCGCGAATCTTTTTCTTCGCAATCAGCATTAGTTTTTCGATATCTTCGTATTCAATCACGCCAAGCGCATCCGCAAATGAGAACCACTTAATTCCCTTCATCCATTTTTCTGCAGTTGGCATTTCGTGCTCATCCATAGCTTGAACTAGATAAATCTGAGTAGTCATAAGAACAAGCTTGTCGGCACGACGATATTTAAAATGAATCTTGCCAAGCCAAGTCAAAATGTTTACGTTCTTTAGCCCCGTCTCTTCTTCGATTTCACGACGAGCGGTCACCTTAGCAGTTTCGCCTGGCTCAATGTGGCCCTTTGGGATAGTCCAACGTTCTTTAGAATCTTGGATAAGAAGGATCTCAATATCCTTTTTATCATGAGTGAGACGGAAAATAATACCGCCCGAAGTCGGCTCACGAACAATCTCCTGAATTGCAGTTTTCTTACGAAAGACAGCAGAAGCCATCTTTCTAAGAGGAGATTCTTTTACCTTGCTTGTTGGCAAAGCCTCAGGGACCTTGAGAGCCCTTCTTGCAGTAGGCTCTTCAGGATTAGGCGTCTTTTGCCTCTGCCTTGTCGGCTGTTGGTTTTGATTCATGCTTTTCTTCTTTAATTCCGAGTTCGCGGTAAGCAGTTCCAAGCACACCATTGATAAACTTTGATGAATTTTCGGAACCAAAAGCTTTCGCAAGCTCTACAGCTTCGTTGATAGCGACCTTCGGTGGAATAGAATCCTGACATTCCGAAAGTTCATATAGGCCCATCCTTAGGACGTTACGGTCAATAGCAGAAATTGAGCTAATTGGCCACTCTGGAGCCATTGGCTGGAGAGCGGTATCGAGGGTTTCAAAGTTCTCAGAAACTTTGTGTGCCAAATTATAGACAAACTCAGTATCACCGAGTGCCTTCTCATATGGCTCAATATTCTTTGCAATAATAACGTCAAGATCGACTTCTGGATCGTGCGCGAGGGTCCTGAGTTCGTACTCATACAAACTCTGTAGGACAATAACTCTTCCTAAATGTCGATTACTTGCCATCTTAAGCTTCTTTTTTATTCTTAACAGTTTTTACTTTAAGGTTTGGGGTCTTCTTTTTGGTCTCGAAGGCCTTAACTGGTGATGTTTTGTTAACTCTACGAGCTAGCGCCAAGCGAATGTGACTGCGGCGAAGACCGGTCTTTCTTGGGCTGCTTTGTTTTTTAGGTTCAGGCATTTTGCTCCTTTAATAATATCTAATTTGGTCTATAATACCACTAAATTATAAGTTTTTCAAGGCTTTCTTGATGGCTGGGCGATCAAAACCGATAATTCTCTCGCCATTAATCTCAGTAACAGGCACGGCAGAAATACCCTCTACGCCGGTAGCATCGATTTCTTCGTATTTCACGCCAAGGTCATCAAGCCAATCCATGAGTGCGTGGCAATAAATACAAGTTGGGGTTGTATATACTTTAATCATATTTCGATTATATCACAAGACTACTTGGCGATACACCGGATAGAAATCAAAGAATAGCGACCACTATCTGCGGATAATACTTGCGAAGTAGTAAAATGTAATTCATACATAGAGTATACGTATTTGTAGGTGGCAGACCAAAAGTCAGCATATTGAGATAAGTAAAACTGCATATTATAACCATAATAACCAGACAGAGGAATATGGAGCGCCTCTCTTAATCTCTCATAGTAAGTAGTATTAATATCAATACCAGGGTACGCATTCACAAGTCCAATAAACTCGCTCCCAGTTCCAAAACCACCACCAGTTGGCAATCTCCAACCGGCTGGACAAATATCATTCTCCAAGTCCAAGAGAGAATCTGGATTCGGATCAACACCTTGCCCATAACCGTAACAATATGTACCAACACTGGCTGCGCAGAAATTATAATAAACACCTACCTTCCAATTTCCGGCACGAGCACTATCTCTCAAAGGGTCGCTCTCTACCGGAACAACATCCTTATAAGATACTTTTATACGCGGTTTGTCATCAAAGCTTGTAGTCGTCTCATATGAGACAGCTTCAGTAGTCCAACCTGTATAAGGTGCATTACCGCTACTAGTAAGGTAATTATTAATAGCAACTTGAGAAGCATTGGTAGTATCTGGATTTATTTTTGCTTTAACAGTTGAAATGGTCGGATCCAACGCAAGGTTATCCTGCATCCAACATCTACCATCAGCCGCTTTAACAATATGGTATGAAGTAAAATCTCTAAGATCGAGCACATACGCTTCAGAGCCAATTACAGTGGTACGATTACACACATTGTCTCCGTCTACGAGCAAACTAGCATCCTGAATTGCAAATCTTAAATCTGTACTTGCCATGCCATTATAATCAGATTGTTCCGTAGCTTCAAAGTAGTCAAGGATATTACCTTGATTATCTTTAACTGGAACGTACATCCCTTTATGGCCATCAAAATTACCATGATTATATAGATATGCTTCTTCGAAGGCGCGTTGCAAAGTGCGACCCGCCACATAACCGCCGCTACCACTTTCGCCACTAACGCTAGGCACACCGTCACAGGTGTTTACGCTACGATTGCAAATCCATTGCGCATACAAAGTAACATTTTTTGCCGAGGCAGAAATCACAGAGACAAAGCTATCTTCGTCTCCATAACCAACGCCACCGCCATCAGCATAAGTATTCCAGCCATTAAAAACGTATCCATTCTTAGAAAAGCTATTTGCATTTAACTTAGTCTGCTCATCTTGCCAAACAACTTGACTTTCCATCGAGCCAGAATCGGCACCATTACCATTGAAAATTACTGTGTCTTTTGGAACATTAGGGTTAGCAACCGCCTGAAATGTTAAAGTATTAGTATATATACCGGCAGGTTTAGCACCATCCACTTTGGCTGCCAAAGTCATGACATGGTTAGACCCATTCGTTGGATTTTCAATAATCCAGGAAGAAGGGGCGTTGGAAGTTAGTACTGGCGCATATACATCTCCGGCAACTTTATAGCCCCAAGCATTTGCAGGAAAACTCACTTCAGAGGCTTGACTAGACAAAGTTGGAATTACGGTGTTGGACATTGAACCGTGAACAAGGTCCGTAGTAGACGCGGTCATCAAAATTCTATACCCAGTCGCATTGTTAGTTGCAACATTCACAGTTACATTGGCACTACCAAACATAGCAGATGAAGAAGTAGGGCTAAGCTCTATGCTAGCTGAATTTGGCACAGTAAATTGTAGTGTAGCCTCAGACACGTCAATCGAAAATTGCGTTCCATCATCGGCAAAAATAGTCATGTCACCGTGAAGAGCAAAAAGTGCAGACGCAACACAAACTATACCTACCACCTTTTTATTCATAAGCTCATTATATTATGCAAGTTCGTACATTGCAATACCGGCTGCTACCGATACATTGAAAGACTCTTTCTTTCCTTTCATTGGGATTTCAACAAAAGTGTCTATAAGATCGTATATCTCCGGATTAATTCCGTGCACTTCTTCTCCAAGAATCAACACAATCTTATCAACAGGAGCGCGGTCAAATTTACCGACTTCAACTGTCTTTTCTGGAATATTATTCTCGAGCCCAACAATAGTAAAACCGGCATCACGTAGACGTTTTAGTTCAGCACGAATATCATCGCAAGAATAAATATCTAGCATATCTTCGGCGCCAAGGGCAGTTTTATGAATCTCACGATCCAGTTTATCACGAAGATGCGGCAAAACCTTAGTGTCGTGCACGCGTGGAGTATATCCAGAAAGAACGACTCTTTCTACGCCGAACCCCTCGGCCGTGCGAAGAATCGCCCCCACGTTATAGCACGACCTAATATTATCAAGAACAAGTTGCATTTTATGCTACTATATTTACGAGTTTTGCTTTCTTTACGAAGATGGTTTTCTTTACGCCGCCCTCAGTAAACTTCTGTACTTTTCTGTCAGCAAGCGCCATTTCTACAATTTTTGCCTCATCTTCAAGATCTTCAGCAGTTACAGTAAGTTTAGCGCGAAGCTTGCCATTTACCTGTACTACTACTTCAAAAGTATCACTTACAAGATGTTTGTCGTCCCATTTTGGCCATTCGTCATCAGCGCCTAATCTCTCAAGCATTTCAGAACCAAGATGTGGTGCAAATGGTTTTAGAAGCTTAGCAAGCGTAATTAGGTCTTCCTTGGAAGCACCCACCTTATAAAGCTCATTTACATATTCCATAAGAGCCGCTACGGCAGTATTGAAATTCTGGTGATAGATATCTTCCGTAACCTTCTTAATGGTCTTGTGTCTAATTACGGTATTATCTACACCTTCTTTAATATCAGAAAGTAAATTAAAACAGCGGTTGAGGAAGCGATATACGCCACCAACCGAACGAGGATCCCAAGCGGCATCAAGCTCTACTGGGCCAATAAACATTTCGTAAGTACGAAGAGTATCGGCACCATAGCCGTCATTAATCACATCAAGCGGATCAATTACGTTGCCCTTAGATTTACTCATCTTCTTACCATCAGGTGCATTAATGTAACCATGGTAAATCAATTTCTTTACAGGCTCACGGAATGGAAGATAGCCAAGGTCTGCAAAGAACTTACACCAGAATCTAATGTAAAGAAGGTGAGCCACTGCATGGTCAGCACCAACATAAACATCAGTTGGAGCCCAATACTTAATAGCCTCTGGATTCCAAGCATGCTCAGAATCGTGCGTAGAAACATAACGCCACAAATACCAAGAAGAACATGCGTATCCATCCAAGGTATCAGTTTCACGAGTCATTTCTTCACCATCAATGGTGACTTTTAGCCAGTCGGTAGCTTTTGCAAGTGCCGAACGACCAGTATGATCTGGCTTGTAATCTTCAACTTCAGGAATAATTACAGGAAGCTGGTCTTCTGGAATTGGATGAGCGTTTCCATCCTTATCATATGCAATTGGAATTGGACAACCCCAATAGCGCTGACGTGAAATTAGCCAGTCACGCATCTTATAGGTAGTTTTTGGAGTGCCATAAGCATCACGATCAATTAGCTCCGCTTCGACGATCGGAAGATCAAATTTCTCTGCAAATTCACGGTCACGATCATCATAAGCAGGCACGGCCATAATAGCGCCAGTACCATATCCAGCGAGAACATAATCTGCTACATATACAGGAATCTTTTCTTTAGTAGCTGGATTAATAGCATATGAACCAGTGAAGACGCCAGTCTTTTCTTTGTTTTCTTGGCGCTCAATTTCAGACTTCTTAATAGATTTTGCTTTGTAATCAAGCACAGCTTCACGGGTATTGTCGTTTGTTAGAGCCTCAAGTCCAGCATATTCTGGAGCCACTACTAGGAAAGTTGCGCCCATGATGGTATCAGGACGAGTGGTAAAGACGGTAATTTTTGGTGCGCCACCTTCAACTTCAAAATCAATCTCAGCACCAGTGCTTTTACCAATCCAATTCTTTTGCATGGTCTTAATTTTTTCTGGCCAATCAAGCGCGTCGATGTCCTCAAGAAGTTCATCGGCATACTCAGTAATCTTAAAGAACCACTGCTTCATCTTTTTCTTTTCAACTTCATGGCCACAGCGCCAGCACTTGCCATTCTCTACCTGCTCATTCGCAAGCACAGTCTGGTCTTCTGGACACCACCATTGATAAGACTCTTTTTGATAAGCCAAGCCCTTCTTATAAAGCTGCAAGAAGCACCATTGAGTCCACTTGTAGTATTCTGGAGAAGAGGTATTAATCTCGCGATCCCAGTCTACGGCATACCCTAGCCTTTTTGCTTGCTTACGAAAATTATCAATATTAGTCTTAGTAACTTCCTGTGGAGCAGTGCCAGTTTTAATCGCATAGTTTTCTGCTGGAAGACCAAAGGTGTCATAACCAAATGGACGAAGTACATTCATACCTTGTTGACGATAGAACCTCGTAAGAACATCAACAATGGTAAAGTTACGTACGTGCCCAACATGGAGACCAGCACCAGAAGGATACGGGAACATTTCCGCGAGATACATTTTTGGAACGCCAGGTCTTTCTTCAGCCTTAAAAGCTTTTTCCTCGTCCCATTTCTTTTGCCATTTTTCTTCGATTTTTAGAGGTTCATATCTTTCCATGAAAAATATTATACCATATATTATATAGATACGCTAATCTATTACTTTAGGACTTTTTTGTAGATATTCTCAAACTTAGTTAAAGTGTTTTCAAAATCATGTTCGCTAGCAATTTTAATTGATCCCTTGCTATACCTTGCATGAATCTCGTCGCTACCTAAAATCTTTTTCATCGCAGCGGCAATCTCATCCACATTGCCTGGCTCGCAGAGTACGCCATTCTTGCCAGTAATACACACTTCCGACACGGCACCTTTGTCTACGGCAACCAAAGGAAGCCCCGTAGCAGCAGCTTCAATAAGTACAATTCCCTGCGTTTCAATTTCAGACGCCGTTGCAAAAAGTGAACCAGTTTTATAAAGCTCATAAAGGTCCGGCGGAAGTACTCTACCGAGGAATTTAACAGATTCATTTAATCCCATGTCCGAGACTTTTTTCATGAGTCTAGTTTTATCTACTCCATCGCCGACAATGACCATAAAGGCATTTGGGATAGCGGGAAGGATCTTATCGAAAGCATCAATTACGGTGCCAATTTTCTTCTCAGGGTCAACACGACCGACGTAGAGCACAATTGGCCTATCGATTGGTAAATCATATTTATTATATATACTAGCCGGGACCTTGCCTGGTTTAAAATGAGAAAGATCTACACCGTTTGATACTGCAGCAATCGGCACCTCGAACTTATGATTTTCAAGCAAATTACGAATTGCCTGTTCGGTTGGCATCGTCACAAAATCACTTTTACTTTGACGATTTCTAAAATATGCCGAGAGCATCGCATTGACTGGCTTTTTCACAATGCCAGGCACCTTTAACGGATCGGTCAAAACCTCTGGTTGGTTATGCTCGGTAGTGACTACTGGAATATGATGTTTTTTTGCATAGCCAACTACAGAAAGACCAATTGGGTCAGAAACTTGTACGTGTACAACATCTGGACAAAACTTAGACAAAGCCCTTTTAATCTCCCTTTGTGGAAAAGCCGAAACTCTAAAGCTGTTTTTATAAAAAACGTGTGGGAGCTCCATACCAAGAAGTTTCTTCTTGGCAGGCACAGCATGTATCTGATCTGGATAAACACGCGCTTTAATAGAGCGAAGATAAACAGTTTTTACCCCATCAATGGTACGAGAATAGTTCTTACCAGTCTGCGAAGGACAAAGCACCATCACTTCATGCCCACGAGAAACAAGACCAACCGCCAAATTGTGCGAAAACACTGCCACACCGTTTATTTGTGGATAATAAACTGCCGTAGCGATTGCGATTCTCATTACAAGGCCTTTGCTTTATCTAGCTGCGGATCACGCATTGCATTGATATCTTCGTAACTACGCTCAACTTCAACGTCAGGAGTAATACCTTCCTTATTGATAGAACGTTCATTAGGGGTGTACCATTCTGCAGTTGTGACTTTTAGAAGTGTATTTCCAGAAAGATTGAAGAGGTTTTGTACTACACCTTTACCATAGGTCTTCTCGCCAAGAATCGTAGCTTTGCCATAATCCTGGAGGGCACCCGCTACGATTTCTGAAGCAGAAGCAGTAGACCCATTTACGAGTACAATAGTTTTCATATCTTTTAATATAGCCTTGCCAGAAAGCGCACGAGTTACAGTATTACCATAATGACGAGACTTTTGTTCAAGGATCTTTTCGCCGTCAATCCAAAGGCTAAGCATGTCTTGTGCTGCTGCTACATAACCGCCGCCATTGCCACGAAGATCTAGAATCACCTTGTTAATTCCCTTGCCAGAGAATTCCTGTGCAAACTTTTGAACCATCGTACCAGTATCATTGTCAAATCTAGTCACGGTCACAATCGCAGTGTGATGGTCATATTCGACATATGCAGAAACGTTATTAATTGTTTCGCGGGTCATCTTAAATTCTTTTTCTTTTCCATTTCGTACAACAGTTACAGTCACCTCAGTGCCTGCCTCGCCACGAACCTTTGAAGAAATCTCTTCCGTGCTAAGCTGCCAAACATCCTCACCATTTACTTTATAAAGGATATCACCAGCGAGTATCCCAGCACGTTTTGCAGGGTTATCAGGTAAAGTACGAAGTACCCTTACATATCCGTCACGAAGACCCATCTCTACACCAATACCAGCACCAACATTACCATGAAGATCGTCATAAAAATCTGATGCCTTTTCCGCAGACATATATGTAGTATATACATCGCCGAGAGCGTCAACCAAGCCCTTCTTGGCTCCTTCAATTATAACCTTGTTATCAATTTCGCCATTATAACTACTCGCTAGCTGATTATAAACTTCATTTAATGGTTCCCAACTGATATTTTTTGAATAATCCTTAACTCCAAAATACGGAGCAAGCATACCAAAGATGCTATTCCAGTTCGCACCGATCACAACACCAATCACAGCCATTACGACAGAAATAATTATAGCGTTGCCAAGACTAGTCTTTTTTTCTTTCCACTCTACTTGTTTCATTGTTTAATTATAGCACAAACTCTTTATCTCAAATGGATATAATTGTACTGTCTAGCCTCGCTAGCGGAGATAGTACGTGCTCCAAAGTCACCATAACGGAAGATACCAGAATAGATCTTTGTAGCGTAGGCATTATTGTACTCAGTGACGTTAATCGAGCCGTCAGCGTTTACACTTTCTACCCAGAATACGTGACCATACTGGCCACCATCGATCTGACCAATCGAATCGCCTTCCGGATTATGATCTACGCGATAACCAAGTGCTCTACCACGGTTGTCCCAGTTATATGCGTTACCCCAAGCAAGTACAAGTCCATAAGCTTCATATGCCTTCCAACCTACATAGCTTACACATTCGCAAACATAGCCACCAATATAGTTGCCGTTCCACACGGTACCATAATCATCCTGGCGCTGAGGGCAATCGCCCTGCCATGGATAAGTATTTACGCCACTATACATACTACCAGAATAGCGTTCTGGGTGAGCTTCCTGTTCTGCGCGCTCTGCTGCACGCTGAGCCTCTTTTGCGGCCTTTGCAACAGACGCATACGCCTGAGCGTCGTTCTTGTACTTGTCTACAAGAGTTTGTTGCTCTGCACGTTTAGATACGAGAGCTTGCTTTGCAGCTTTTTGCTGCTCGAGCAAAGCTTCTACCGTCTTCTTATCTTCCTCTAGTTGAATCTTAGTATCTTTTACCTTCTTTGCGGTTGCACTGATTTGCTGTTTTACGACTTCGCTACGAGCTTGTTTTTCAGCAAGATCAGAAATAGAATTTGCGCTAGCGAGAATTTGAATAGGTTCTGAATCGCCTTCGAAATGAATATTAATGAGAAGCTCAGCGAGTGCGCTTTGCTCTTCTTCAAGTTTCTTCTTAGTTTCTTCAATCTTTACGTTAAGTGCAGACACCTGCGCAGTAGTCTCGGCGATCTCTAGCTCGCGGCCAGCGATTTCAACATTAAGCTCTTGAACCTTAGCTTGGAATAAATTTGCAGAACTATTTGCAGAGGCAGCATTACGATTTGCCTCTTGTTCTTTATTTACAGCTTCCATACATGCAGCACTATTTCTACAAGCAAGAGAAATACCCTTGGCACTATTAATCATAGCAATATTTACAGCGATAGGTGAAAGAAATAATGTAAAAACAAGCGCACCAAGTAGAATCCTTTTCTGGCTCGTTTTTGAAAGCATTACCATATTTTTATTATAACACAAACTACATCTTATGTAGATATTTCTGAACCGCAAATCTAGCAGAAATACGACCAATAATGATACCAATTGCAATAAAAATTAGGTATACAAGAATCAATTTGTTTGACTCAAGCATATCGCGAATAGCATCAACATTAATGCCGTAGCTAGCAAGCTTTGGAGCTAGGAACATAAAGCCAAAGTAACATGCAGTTGCAGCGATAAGACCTGCCACAATGCCACAAATCTCTGCTTCAATAAGGAATGGACCACGAATAAACCTTCTATCTGCACCAACAAGCTTCATCATATAGATTTCCTCACGGCGAGAGAAGATCGCCATACGAATTGTACTAAAGATAATAAGAACTGAGACAATCAAGAATACTACAGCAAGAATAATACCACCAGTACGAGCAATTCTTGCCCAGGAAGTAATCGTAGCGATTTCGACTTGGTTTACATCGTAAGTCGGTGCTTTTTCATCGTCCAAATACTTACTAAAATATGGGTCAGATTCTACAAGTGCCTTAATGCTTTCAAGGTTATCTACATTATGAACTTTTATACGCATCGTAGCTTGCATCTTAGAAATCATGAGAGCTTTCATTTCGTCATCAAGGACGCTGATGATATCATCGCTGCCAGCGTTCTCTTCAAGGAACTTATCATATTCTTTTTCTGACGTAGAAGTAGTCACTTCTTTAATATTAGAATCGGTTTTTATAATTTCGGTAAGCTTACTCAACTTGTCTTCTGATGTGTTCGGTTTGAGATAAATTGTAATATCAATTTTCTCACGCATCATGTCGGCAGTATTTGTAAGAATTACACTAGCTACGACTGTGGCAAAAAGAATAATGAGAGTAAATGCCATTACAATGGTAGCAGCAGAAGAAAGCCAGATGTTGCGCACGAAGCCGCTAGTACCATATTTTACAACACGAGCCTCATTCCTAAGTGGATGATGCGTCTTGGTTTTACGCATTACTTTTAGGCCTTTTTTGGCCGCAGATTTAAGATCGTCCTTCTTGTCCATCATTTTAAATTACTTTCTTTTTAATTGGATTTAATGCATGTCCTGGAGTTTGAATTACACGGTTTGGCTTTTTAAGAGCCGGGGTTTCATCAAGTTTATAAATACCGTTGTTCTTTTGATCGTTTACAATCTTACCATCCTTCAAAGTAATCACGCGCTTTTGGAGCGTATTTACGATTTCTTCATCATGAGTAGAAACGAGGATAGTAGTACCGAAATCATTAATCTTTTTGAGAAGATCGATAATTTCCTTCGTGGTAAGTTTATCAAGGTTTGCGGTAGGCTCATCTGCGATAAGAATCTTTGGCTGGCGGGCTACAGAACGAGCAATCGATACACGTTGTTGCTGACCACCAGATAGTTGATCCGGGAATTTCTTGGCTTGGTCTAGAAGATCTACAAGTTCCAGAACCTTCGGAACAGTCTTTCGAATTTCCTTAGTACTCATACCTGCAATTTCAAGAGCAAATGCAACATTTTCATAAACCGTACGGCGCGGTAAAAGCTTAAAATCTTGAAAAACAACGCCAAGACGACGGCGATAGCTAGGAATATGGCGCTTTTTAACGTAGTCTAGGTCAATACCACCAACAATAATCTTACCAGAATCAGGAACTTCTTCCTTGGTAATCATTTTAATGAAAGTAGATTTACCTGCACCAGATTTACCAACAAGAAAAGCAAATTCATTTGGCTCAATATGAAGAGAAACGCCGTCAAGCGCCGGCTTGGCATCACCAGGATACTTCTTCGTGACTGAGTCAACTAAAATCATATTATGATAATAGCATAAACACTATAGAGTTTCAAGTTTTGGCATGAGATCGTTATCGATTTTGCCATCAAATTCTAGGTGGACAGAAATATGTTTTTTGTCGCTTTCTGGCTGATAAATTGAGACAGGAGAAATCTTTGCGGTTACATTATTCTCTGCCAAAATTCTCTGAATATTCTCTACAATTTCGCCATAAGTCTTATCGGTGATCACAGTAAGATCACGATTCTCATTTTCATCAGTAAATACAATTTCCTTAGTTGGTTTAGCGAGTTCCAGAACCTTATCAAAGTCTAGCTCAAAGCCGGCTACATATTCAGCAAGCTTGAAGTTATTACGAACTTTATTCCTAAACTCCCCAACAAAACCAACTAGCTCGTCGCCGGCATAAATTTCAGCAGCACGCTTAGGTTCAAATGGCTTAGATTCAGCTGCACTAGATTGTAGTGGTTTAAACTCCGTAGCAATGTTTAATTCTTTTAGTAGATTTTCTACAAAGAATTTAGCCTTGTAGTATGCAGCGCCTTTGGTTTTACGTTCGGCAAGCACAAAGCCCATACGCATTTTTTCTACTGGAACGTTTTCTTCGTCCATTCCCCATTCTTTTTGATAGACTTTATTGATTTCATAAATCGCAAATTCATCAAATGGGATCTTTTGGTTTACGTATGCTTTATCTAGAAGGCTTGGCACAATTGACTGTCTGATTTGTTGAAGCTCTGGAGAAATAGAATTTACAATCTTGTAAGAATTCCTTGCATCAAGATTTGCTTTTTCAAGTAGTTTCTCAGAAACGAAGCTATAAGTTAGAACTTCGCTTGCACCAAAACGCTCCATAGTATTGCGAACTTTGGTCTTTAGGGTTAGCATAGAGTTCTTTGATGCAGTACCATGAAGTGGAAGTTTAGGCTCGATATTATCATAGCCAAGAAGTCTTCCAATTTCTTCAATAATATCTTCATTAATATGAATGTCTGTACGCCATACAGGTGCAGTAATCTTTAGTACGTCACCTTTTTCTACAACGAATCCAACATTTTCAAGAGTCTTTACGATAAGCTCGTCATCATAACTTGTACCAAGTAAACCATTAATTTCGGATGTTGTAATATTTACAACATTATCTTTCGCAGGTTCTGGGTATTGATCAGCCTCGGCAACGATTGCGAAACCGTCTTTTAGCATATCTGCACATTCGTTTGCAACAGCAAGAGTTTGGTAAGCTGGTTGCCCCTTAGTAAACCTTGTAATAGCCTCAGAGAAAATACCGTGCGCCATTTGAGTCTTGCGTAAATTATAAAGGCTAAAGGTTGCAGATTCCAAAATAATGTTCTTAGTATTTTCGTCGACTGCAGTAGATTTACCGCCCATTGCGCCAGCAAGCGCTACAGGAGTATCGCCACTACAAATTACGATATCATTTTCGTTTAGTTCAACTTCCTTATCATCTAGAAGTACAAGTTTTTCGCCATTTCTAGCAAGACGAACGTTAATGGTAGGATTGCCGCCGCCACCAACAGCTACAAATTTATCGTAGTCAAACGCATGAAGTGGTTGGCCAGTAAGAAGCATTAAGTAATTCGTAGCATCAACAATTGGATCTACTGGACGCATACCAGACTTTGACAAAATTGTATCCTGCCAAGTGAGGTATTTGTTCTTAATCTCACCATGCTTTGCAAGAACCACAGCAGAGTATCTGCTACAGACATCCTTATCGACATTAATTTGAATTGGGGACGGAGTGGACACGGAGTGTTCTACGGAACATGAAGACTCGGCCAGAGCGGCCCGGAACGTGTCCGAAGGACACGCTGTGTCCGCTCCGTTCCCAAGTTTAAACTCTTGCCCAAGAATCCCTGCAACCTCACGTGCAAACCCAATGATACCAAAAGTATCTGGACGGTGAGTGAGTGACTTGTTCTCGATTTCAAGAATCTTGTCATTTAGTTCAAATACATCAGCAAGCTTGTCACCAGGCTTAGCAATTTCTGGGTCAATTTCTACGATGCCAGTATGGTCATCGCCAAAATCAAGCTCATCCGCACCAGCGAGCATACCATTTGAATCATATTGTCCGAGCATTTTACGCTTGCCAATTACAAATGGAGCATCTTCTTTTACGGAAGCAGGCACAATTGCACCTGGCTTAATCCAAGCAGCAAGCATGCCAACGCGAACGTTTGGTGCACCACAGACTACTTGAGTAAGTTCTGTATTACCGTCATTTACTTGGCAAAGTGTAAGATGGGTATCAGGAATTTTTTCTGCACTTTCAACGCGCGCAACTACAATGTTGTCATATTTAGTGCTTTCATCAATTACACCTTCAACTTCTACAAGACGAGCACCAATAAGACGCACGAGCTCGTCGTCAGAGATTTTAATGTCTACATATTTTTTTAACCAATTAAGTGAAATTAACATTTAAAACTCCTTCAAGAAATTAAGGTTGCCTGATTCAAAGTTGCGGACATCTTTAAGACCAAATCTTAGCATTACCAAACGGTCAATACCGCCACCCCACGCAAAGCCGTGATATTTAGTTGGGTCAATGCCAGCCATTTTAAGTACATTTGGATGAATCATGCCGCATCCTAACATTTCTAGGAAGTCGCCTTTTTTACCACCAAGTGACTTTGGTTTTTCAATCATAAATTCAAGTGAAGGCTCGGTAAATGGGAAGTAGCCCGGCTGAGTACGAATGTTAAGCTTTTGTTCGTAATACTTTTCAAAGAATTCACGAAGAATACCAAGCATGTTGCCCATAGTACAATCTTCGGAAACATAAACACCCTCACACTGATAAAAGGTATGCTCGTGAGTAGCATCTACGTCTTCATTACGATAGACTCTACCAGGAATAACAACAGCAATGTTCTTACCTTCATCTAAATTGTGCTTGAATTTCTTTAGGGCACGATTTTGCATGGTCGAAGTATGAGCAGGTGGGATCAAACCCTCCTCGGTACGGAAAGTATCATAGCCATCACGAGCAGGGTGGCCTTTCGGGAAGTTCAAAGAGTCAAACATGTGATATTCGTCATCAAGTTGGCGAGATTCCATTACGTCAAAACCCATAGATTGGTAAATGGAAACTACGCGGTCTAGCTCGGTCATCAAAGGATGTTCGGACCCCTCCAAAGTGCCATAAAAGGTTGGGAGCTCTTCGTTTGATGCACATGGCGCAGTAATATCTAGGGGCTCTACCTCAGTTTCGAGTAAAGCTTCTTCAGTAGCAGCAATCTTCGCCAAGATTTCATTTTTCTTAGCATTTATTTCGCGACCAAATTCACCGCGCTTCTCTGGTGCGATGTCTTTTATTTTTGCATATTCTGCATTAATATTTTTTAATTCAACCTTTAATTTTTCGAGCTCTTGCATAGGTTATATTATACTACAAAATTGCGATTTCTAACATCGGCAAATTCGATAGTATTAAGGAGTACTGTATAGACTTCTTTTTGGTCACCATCAAATCTAAGCTCTTCTTCTGGTTTGGCCTCATTACCAAATGCATAACGAGTTGATGGATCGTAGTTTTCAAGCATCAAAGCGTCATTAATAAAATCGAGCGTAGAAACAACCTTTTCTTTTGTCATGCCAGAATACTTAGCAAGCAAAGCCTCGTAAGAATTGTCTACTGGCGCCATTATATCGTTTTCTTCGAGATAAGCAGTCACTGCAGACTTTTCGATAATACCCATAGTCTCAAATAGTGATTGATCTTCAATAAAGCGTTGGTAGTACTTTGCCTTGTTTTCCCATGAAGGATTATTGTTCTCGCCAGCTTGCGCATCAGCTTGGTCTGCTGTATTACCAGCCACGCAAGAATGGCCAAAGATGTAACCGTAGTTTGCAAGTTTTTCACCGTTTTGCACGACATCAATCACGTCACCAACAGCAGGAATTGCGCCAACGCCGCCGTTGATAATTCCGCCGATCGTTCCATTAACTGGAATATTTCCGAAATCAGCCAAACTATTAGCAATATTTGTATCAGCAACTCCAAACCCAGAGCTACGCATGTCGCAAAACTCAATATATTTTGCGAGGTCGGAATTCGCCTTAATCCTAATTCCAGTTTCATCCGTTGGGCATTCGTCACCAGTACATCCATAAGTGGTGCCATCTTCGTAAACGATTTGGAGATTGTCCTTAACTTTCTCAACAACTTCTGACGGATCGTCATTTATCGTACTCATATCGGTAATCGAGTATGGGTTACAGTATGCATCGCCCACTGCACCGATTGACGCAAGATACGGACAGACCTCTTCATAATTATCGATTAGTGAGTTATTTACATCAATCGCACTAGCAGTTGGAGATAACTTAGCAATAGAAGAAGACAAAACATCACCAGCGGAATCCACCGAATTCATAATAGAACTAGAACCCGAGAAGTTCATAAATGAATTCGCTATTGAACCCATAAACGTATACGGAGACGCAATATCAAACGGACTACGCGTAGAACGCTCGTATTCTGCCTGCTCGGCTATCACTTGTTGTTGAGCCAAAGCAAATTCCGTATATTTATTTTTGCTAGCAAGTGAGCCGCCATTATAACGGTGGGCATTACCAAGATACATGTTTCCACCGGAGACCAGTGCATTTCCAAGGTCTTCTCCACCCAAATTCGATATCAAGTCACGAGTCAAGAGTTTTGCCGCAAATGGTACAACAGCAGAAATAACGGCAGTAATTATACCAGCCACTGCCGCACTAAGAGCTATACCAGATATCACTTGGTAAATCATCCCGCCACAAGCAGTAACTGAGCCACCAAACGTAAACGGCGCAGCGATAGCACCTAAAACACAAGTTCCAACATTAACCAAACCCTCAACTGCACCAGCCCCATTTGCTACAATTTTTGCAATCGAACAAGTAGTAAACGCAGCCATACTTACACCAAGGCCGCCAACGATGCGTTTAATACTACCAGAGAAGTTAAAACTCTTTACGCTTGGATCATCTGGATCAACCTTCCCTCCGCTATATAGAGCAGTTACGCCACTCGAGCTCATCGCTGATTTCGTTGTAGTAGTTGCATTTGCAACTTTTATATTATTTGCATTTGCCGTCATAGCATTAAGCGAACTAACGACATCTGTCTCGTTTGTAGTTTTCGCACCAGTATTTACGAGCGCAACAGATTCTACACTAGTAGGTTGGCCAATATCGAGATCATAGTGCTCATTTGTTTTTGTCTCATTAAGAGCACTCATTAAATCATTGATCGGCGAGTCATCACCACTACCCGCTTTTACTTTATCAATAGCTTCCATATAAGCTGTAACTAAACGAATCGTCTGGATCGCTTCACTAGCAGAAACCAAAAGAGTAATCGCACCAATAGTATCAGAAATTGCACAAACGCCGCTAGTTATTGTTTGAACCGTGCCGGAAATACCACCACCAGCATCCGCATCGACATTTGCTTTTACTTTGTTCTCAATATTAGACTTAATATTCGCCTCAGATTTAAAATCTTCAGTCTTGATTGTTGTCTTCGAAGGTTCATTAGCGTCAACAGTCTTTGCTGATTTTAGATTCCCCTTGTCATCTTTTTCGACTTCTTTACCATAGAACTTAGATCCGCCATCAATAATCTCATCCGTGCCCTTCGCCATCGTCTCCATAACGGTCGCCCGTACATTGCCGCCATTTTCTTCAACTTTTTGTTTAAATCCATCAAATAGATTTCTTGTGATCCTATTATCGTTCAAAAACTTCATAGTGGCACTTTCAAACCAGTTTGCAATAGCACCACGCCATGTCATCGAGCCAGCCTGATAGGCTTTTAAGAAATTCGTATCAGTGTCAAACGCTTCACGCACCGTGATCACATTATCAGAATCAACTTTCGACTTTACACTATCAATATCCTTTGTATCAGCAACAATATATTTCTTTTTTCCATCAGAATCAGTATAAACCATTGCTTTTAGATTCTGGTCATAATCAATGCCCTGTTTTGCAAGCTTAGTTTTTTGCTTTTTCGTTAGAGAAAACTTTTCACCACCAAATAGTTTTGGTTTTGTTGGACTTTTCATGAGCCCATTATCAATTTGATATTTAACAAGCGAGTTAGACCTCGTTGCGACTGAAGTCTGCATCGTGTTGAATGTTGTACGAATTTGTTCAACGAGACTAAAAGGCTGCATCATTTGCGAACCACCCATAATACCAGCAATGAGCAAAAATAGTCCGACGATCGTAGCGATTGGGCCTTTATGCCCAGACAAAAATCCACCTTCACTAGAAGAATCTTCCTCGCGGCCGCTCCCAGTATAATTTACGTTCTCTTCGTCTTCACGCGCGCCATCCAAGTTATCTTCAGATTGTTCGATATCAGCATTGACTGCAGCACTTTCCGCAGCACCAAGAAGTGACGCGCCTTTTTCATTACGAGTATTAAGTCCAGCGGGTGTTTCTCCTCCGCCACTACCGCCCAAAAAACCAGGTGTCATATTATTCTTTGCGGAAGCACCAACAACTTTTGGACCTTTATTATCCATACTATATATTATATACCACTTATGCTAAAAACGACAAAAGTTAAATCATTATAATAGAAATGAGAGAAATAATAGCAAGTACTATTAAAACAATCCAAACCCAGCCGAATTTGCTGGTTTTTGTAAAGTCTTTAACGTATTCAGAATCTTCAGCAAGATCAGGATCAGGATTCCCTGCAGGCTTACCGCCTTTTCCAGAATCATCGGAATTAGCATACATTTTGGCACGTAAATCAGCATTAATTCTGCGTGTCAAAACATCATTTTTGTCATCTTCTTTGTTTACAATTACGCCCATAGTTTTCCTAAATAAGTTAATAACTTTTTTATTATACCACACAAAAGTTATGCTATAATATGTATATTATTATTAAAGGAGGTCACAAATGGCAACAAAAAAGCCAAAGACATCGGCTAAAACTACTTCCAAAGCGAAGACAGTAAAGTCGAAAACTGCCGCGAAGACTGTCACGAAGCCAGTATCCGAGGCCCCAAAAACTAAAACGGTGGTGGAAAAAACAGAAAACAAATCTTGCTTCGCAGGATTCTTTGCAAAGAAGTATGAAGGCAACGAATCAATCCTCACCATCTTCAAAAACCACAAATTCTATGGTGCACTATTTGGCGAGTTTATTGGTACTGCCATCTTGGCCCTTCTTCTATTTGCAGTATCTTTGATGGGCGTACATAGCATTGCTACATACTCATTCGCACTCGTTGCTGTGTTTATTGCAGTATACGCATTCTCAGGCGCTTGTCTTAACCCACTAGTAGTTGCAGGCCTTATGGCTACCCGCCGCATGTCTGTAATCCGCGGTGTAATGTATATCATCGCTGAGATTGTCGGTGCATGGCTTGGTTGGCTCATCTTCAATTCTTTCCACCTAGCTGGTGGCGAGACTGCCTATGATATCCCAACCATGACAGCAGTTGGTGAAAACCAATTCTTCATCTTTGCAATGATTGAGCTTCTCGGTGCTATCATCATCTCATTCTTCGTAGCACGTGCTCTTAAGTACAAAAAGAACGCATTCACCTACGGTGCAATCATTGGCGGTGGTATCGTACTTGCAATCGTAGTAAGCTACGTAATCTCAGCTGCATTCTTTGGTCTTCAAGGCAACTTCGCATTGAATCCAGCAGTAGCTTTGATGTATCAAATCTTCCCAACTACCGGTGCTGATTTCGGCGAAATCATTGCTGGCGTTGGTCAAGCACTTGCAATCTATGCAGTCTTCCCAATGGTTGGTGGCGTAATCGGTATGTACATTTCCGAATTCGCATCAAAACTAAACGGCGAAGAAGAATAATTATCGATCTAAAAAATAACCCCTCCGGGGGTTATTTTTTTTAGTCTTTTGGAAATAGTGGTTGTGCTGGAGGAGTCACTGGATTCACAAGTACAGCATCGATCTTCTCCGCAACTTCAGGTAAGAACGGGCTAAGCATTTTGTTTACAGACTTTAACTCATTAGCAAGTTTTCCTAGAACTTCGGCGAGTTTTTCGGTCTCGCCAGCTTTTGCAAGCATCCATGGTTTTTCATCATCAATCATACGGTTAATATTTTGTACGAGGTCCCAAGTATAATCAAAAGCCTTAGAAAGCTCAAAACTATTCATATAGTCAGAATATTCTTTTGGAAGATCGGGCTCATCAAATGCAATCTCGACTCCGTTTTTATGGATCATAGTTGCAAGTCTTTGCACTAGATTACCAAGATCATTTGCAAGTTCATTATTGTATGCATTCTCAAATTTTTCCCACGTAAAATCAGAATCCGCAAAAGTATCAATATGACGAAGGAAGAAATAACGAAACGCCGACACGCCATGTTTTTCAAGTACGTCTACAGGATTTACCACGTTACCAATTGACTTGCTCATCTTTTGGCCGTCAGCAAGCACCATACCATGCGATACGAGAACTTTTGGAAGTGGGAGGCCTAGCCCCATAAGCATTGCTGGCCAAATAATAGCATGAAATCTAAGGATGTCTTTTCCTACAAATTCTGCAGCTGCCGGCCACCAGTCCGAAATATCATTTTCTGGGTAACCAAGTACAGTAATATAGTTTGAAAGCGCATCCATCCAAACATACATTACTTGATCTGCGTCGCCAGGTACTGGCACACCCCAATCAAGCTGTGATTTTGGACGGGAAATAGAAACGTCAGGAGATTCTTCAAGAAGTGCAAGTATTTCTTTTTTTCTAAACTCTGGCAAAATTAGAAGCTCGCCCGATTCAATAGCTTCGCGAATCTTATCTTTAAATTCAGAAATCTTAAAGTAATAGTTCTCTTCTTCAAATTTTTGATATGGTTTTTGGTGGTCTGGACAAACACCACCATTTTCATCATATTCCTTTTCCGTCACATAGCGTTCACAACCAGTACAATACCAACCAGCATATTTTGCTTTATAAATATATGGTGAAAGTATTTTCCAGATTTCCTGAACGCGACGTTCATGGTCGGCATCAGTAGTGCGAACAAAGTCAGTATATTCTACACCAAGTTTAGAAATAAAATCTTTGAAGATTTCTACATTTCCATCAACGTATTCTTTTACATCTACGCCAAGTTCTTTTGCTTTTTGTTCAATTTTGTTTCCATGTTCATCGGTACCGGCAGACATACGTACATCATTTCCGATAAGTTTCTGATATCTTGCATAAGTGTCAGCAAGACAATAGTCCATCGCATGTCCAATATGCGGAGTACCATTCATATAAGGAATTGCAGTTGTAATATAAACTTTTGCCATAAAAATATTTTACAATAGAATTGCTAAAAAATCAATTTAAGGGTATCTAACTATTTCATCATAGTCATAAGGACTACGCCGAGGGCGATAACAGCAAGACCACCAACAACACAAAGAAGAATCAATGTAGATTTACTAAGTTGTTTCTTTGCTTTTGCAGGAGCAGGATCAGCAGCCGGCTGAGCAGCTGGATCAATAAACGCTACACTTGGAGTTTGTTCTGGGGCTGGAGCACCAGCAGGAACAGAAACTGCACTGCCAATAGAACCAGGAACGGGAGCAGCCGGAACAAATGGAGCTTTTAGCTCTTCTTCAATTGGGTCTGGACCTTTTGGAGCTTCTGGCATCGTAATAGGAGCAGTGTCAAGAATGCCTTCGTTTGATACTGGTTGGAAAATAGGATTAGAAGCAACAGGATTTGGAGCGCCCGGAGTAATAACTGGAGCTACAGGAGCTACTGGTTCTGGAGCTGGAGCTGCAGCCTGTTCATATGGAGCTGGGGCAACTGGTTCAACTGGAGCCACAGGAGCAACTGGTTCTACAGGAGCTACTGACTCAACTGGAGCAACGGGCTGAGCTGGAGCCACAGGCTGTGTAGGTGGTTCTGGCATAGGATTATTTGTTGGCATTGGGTTATTTGTTGGCTCCATGTTTATTCCTTCATTAAAAATCAATGTTATTTTTTATCATTATAATACTTATGCCAAAAATTTCAAGCGTGAGACTTAGCGACCGCCGCCGCCTCCGCCGCCGCCTCCGCCGCCGGAGAATCCACCGCCTCCGCCGCCGGAAAAGCCAGAAGACGAACCACCGCTACCAGCAGCCATACTTGCTCTTGATGCATAAGTAGATGCAGTATTTACGGTGCTTAAGACATGAGACATAGCTACGCTGCCCATATACCAATCCGGAGTCTCAGTATCAACAAGTTTATAATACTTTTCAAGCTCTGCCATCCAAGATTTCTCTAATCCAAAGATCGCAGCATAAGGCAACAATTTTTCGTAGAGCTTCACGATTCCATCGTTAGACACATCTACATTCTTTTTGCTCTGCAAGAATTTAATCCTATCTGCCTCAGCCATTTCGATATAAAGCTTGAGGCCGTCCATATACCTAGCCATCTTTAGGCCCTCTGTAGTGTGCTTAGCGTATCTCTTATTTCTAGTACTCAAGGCACCAGCAATAAATAGAGTAGGCAATATTATAGCAGCCATCACAGGCAAGAATATGTCATCATAGAGCGCAATCTTCCCGTCCAGATATTCGTCTACAAATACAAAACCAACTGCAAAAAGTATTGGCGCGCCCCAACAGATAAAGAACAAGGTTCCAATCGAAGCGAGAACGCTGGCAGTAGAAGCACCCAAAGTATAGCTCTTTTCTACCAAACCTTTTTCTTTTAATTCGGACTTAATAGCCGAATCAAATGATTTGCCGAGCAATCTCGTAGCGGTCGTAGCATAGCGATTCTTAATTTCAATCTCATCGCCATTTGAGACTGGAGTACTACCATTAAGTAGTTTTAATGTAATCATTTCGGTACGTTCAATTCCGCTGACATCATTTATAATAATTGACCACTTTTCGCTGGTAAGAAATCCTTTGTCTTGCTTTTTAATTAGTGAGATTTTTTTCTCAACAATTAACTTCAAAAGAATTGCGACGTTTACATTCGCCTTTTTGCCAATATAGATTTCAGAAAGCGCGGCGAGGCTAATATCTTTTGGAGCAGAATACTGTGGCGCCACAAACAAACCTTTATAATATCTTCGTTTGTCACCTTTTTTGATATAGCGTCTAATACTATAAGCTACGATAAGAGCACAGAGAACTCCAGTGACAATCATCACGACCATCAGAATATCCGAAGTTTCTGGAGCAGGTATCACAAATGATTCTGGCTTAAATTGGATATCAAAAGTAAGGCCTTCGTGAGACGATAGATTTTCTGCTTTGAATTCTAAGCCATCAGCAATCGTAGTAATTTTACAGCGGCTTTGATTATTGCTGCCATACTTACCAACATAGCACCACTTATTTCCATCAAAATTTTTGGCGGTTTCCTTGTCGGCAAAGTGCACTCTCGCGGTTACAGAATTAAACTTCTGGCTCCAGCCAGTACCATTTGTATCCCAATATAATTCCTGGTAGTTTGTAAAGTCAGTAATTACTTTTGAAAAAGTATAGTCAAAAGTATAAACCTGCCTACCAGTCACATAATCATCATCGCCAGTAGAGACGGCATAGTAGCCATCTTCTTTTTCAATACTATAAATAGGCTCGGAAAGACCATTTCTTTTTAGAACTAGTTTGTCCAAATCCTTACGAGTAATAGTGATGTTTTTTCCGTCCTGATTTGTGTATGGAATATTTCTAATAATTCCCTTGTTTTGTTTATATGTTGGGAAAACCGCAGTTAGATTCTCGACCACGTGCAAGCTAGAAGTGCCGTCGTCGTTTTTTATTAGATAGTAGTCAGCAGTAAAATCATCAAAATAAAAATCATTTACATTCTTGGCAAATGCATTATTTGAAAATAGTGATAATAGTAAACTAATACCAAACAGACTTAGCAGCATTTTTGATCGCATTGATAGACTCCTGTAATTTTACACCCTCTTTCTCAGTTAATTTTAAATCAAGACGGCGAATAATTCCAGCCCTACCAACTACTGCTGGGTATCCATAATAACAATCATTAAAGCTATCGTAAGAAGAAACTGGAAGAACGCGCATTTCATCATTGAAAATACAATTTAAAATCGACACTACACAAGTAGCAATGCCATAATATGTTGCACCTTTTTTCTCGATAATGTCATATGCTTCATTTTTGACAAATTCAGAAATATCATCAAGGATATTATTTGGCAAAAGTTCACTTACATTCTGCCCGCCAACATCTGCAGAAGACCAAAGAGTAAGCTCCGTGTCGCCATGCTCGCCAACTTGGTAAGCGTGTACAGACTTTGGACTAACATTTAGATAGCCTGCGATACGAGCACGAAGTCTAGCAGAATCTAGTACTGTGCCAGAACCAATTACCTTTTCGCTTGGTAGACCTGAAAAACGCATTGTAAGATCAGTAAGAACATCCATTGGATTTGAAACTACGAGAAAGATCCCAGAAAATCCGCTAGCCATGATTTGCTCAATCATGCCTTTTAGTACATTGGCGTTCTTTTTTAGAAGATCCATACGAGTTTCGCCAGGTTGCTGAGGTGCACCGGCGGTAATTACTACCACATCACAATCCGCAGCATCACGATATGTACCGTTACTAATCTTTACGTAGCTTGGGGCAACAGCAAGCGCATCGCGAAGATCCATTGCCTCACCCACAGCGTCTTTTGCAATAATATCAGTTAAGACGATTTCATTTACGGCGGTTCTTTGATTCATCAAAGCAAACGCGATAGACGCGCCCACATTACCAGTACCGACAATCATTATTTTATTGTTGTCCATTCCACCCTTTCTTTATACTATTTTACCATAAGTTTAATAATCTGTGTCAATTAAACTTTCATAATATAGTTTTAGTTCTTCCGCAATAAACGAATCCTGCTTGTAGACTTTAGATAGTTCAGTCATAAACTTTGGCGCTTGGCGCTCGAGCCTCTCTCGGCGATACTTTTCCCATTCTTTTGTTTCAGATTCAGACAAAGATCTTGGGAAGTTACGTCCCTTGTAATGTAGAAGCAAATCCGGCAACCTTGTGTCGATAAAATCTGGATGAAAATCTGCAAGCTTGTTTTCGTCAGCATTTCTCACGGCCATTACTTTAATACGATCAGTATCATTTAGAAAACCTTCATAAATTGCGCCTTCTGGCTCGAGAGCTGGTGGAAATTCTGGCATGTTTTCTTTTTCTTCACGCATTTTTTCGGCAAACTCCGGATGAGATAAAAGCTTTTCTAAATTCTTTTCTACAGTTTCCTTAGAAAGTCCAATCTTTTCCCAACCATCTGCTTTATCCAACACACTAAGTGGTGCCACAGCTGGGCATTTATTTAGACCGATTTCTTTCACTACCGGATACGCAGACTCACGACTCATCACATCGTCAATATCGTAGCGAAGATCGTATACCAAGATATTCCCGTTTCGACCCGCCGTCAAAGGAAACGCCACGGTCGTCTTATTGAACATCGAAGAATACCTACCAGACGCATATACAAATGGTTTTTTATCGTCTAGATTTACAAACTTTTTTACATCATTTTTATTGCGAATTTTAAACAAGAAATTGAATAATTCCGGTTGCTTGTCGCGAATAAGCCCAGCCACTGAAATGGTTGCGTACACATCAGAAAGCGCATCGTGTGCATGTTCGTGTGAAAGGCCATTCATTTTTGTAAGAAGCTCTAGACGGTTCGTTGGCTTGCCGTCTTCCGTGAATGGCCAATTAATTCCCTCCGGGCGAAGAGCTCTCGTAAGCCTTACCACGTCAAGCATGTCCCAGCGGCTACGACCATCTTTCCATTCGTATTCATACGGATCATAAAAGTTTCGCCAAAATGTAGCACGCATAAATTCATCATCAAAACGCACAGTATTGTAACCAACCGCAACAGTTTCCGGCGTAAAAACTTCTTCCGTTACGTAGCGGCAAAACTCAGCCTCTGTAACACCATCCGCCAAAGTTTGCTGCGGAGTAATTTTGGTTACCATAATTGCGCCCGGGCTAGGAAGCGCATCATCCGTCATTTTCACCAAAATATTTACCGGCTCACCAATCGGGTTCAGATCCATGTCAGTACGCTGACCAGCAAACTGCATAATGCGATCCGCGCGCGGATTCAGTCCACTCGTCTCAAGATCATAAAAGAAAAACGATTTCATATATATATTATATACTATCTCATCAGACAGCGAACAGATTTACCTGGACCAAACCTATATCCAGTGTAATTATGAAGCTCGGTTCTTATCACATTATTACTAAATCCAATTTCGAGTCCATAAGACATTCCAACAGAGCCATCGCTATAATAAATATTTGAAAGATACTGGCCATACACACCAACAATTTCTTGAGAACCAGTAAATAGGCCTGCCTCTAGAAAGTATAGCGGAGCAGATACCAGCCTCTCCGGGAAAAAGGTTATCCAACCCTGGTAGGCGTTTACAAGGTCCGTATATTCTTTCGTGGTGCTACTCTCCACTGGAAGTCTCCAACCCTTAGGACAAATTGAGTTTTGAGGAGCATAAGTGTCCGGATCGTTATATGAATATTCATTGTTATATGTCGAAACGTGATTGGTCGCCACCGCTGTTGCGTATGCATAATAGTTTCCTACGTGCCCGTGGGTACCAATGGTATCATACGGAGTATCTTTTCTAACATAACCACGAATTCCACCAGTCGCCAAGAAATTATCAACAGGGTGATCACGAGATGATACGGTGCCATCCATATACCAGTTCCATGGATCTAGCGAATACCCATATTCCGTACCGTTAGACCAAGTAGCAGTTCCATTTGAATTAATCTGGGAAGGAAGAATAGTATATTTGGTCGGAGTCCATGTAATAACGTCTCCATTTTGACTATAGCCAGTTTCGGTAGTGTACCCATTAACGCCAATCACATTAATATCAGATCTTTCAGAAGTAAGTGGACCATTAATAATAAGGTCTAGGTTTTGTGTCATCCAACATTTACCATCTTTTAGTTTTGCGATCCAATATACATTGCCATCGCGGAGATCTGCCACCTGCATCTCAGAGCCAATCACCGTAGTACGTTCGCAAATCGTTTTACCATCTACGAGTAGATTTGCATTTTGCATCAAATATCCAGTCTCGAGTGGAGATAAATTATTTGCCTCATACGCTTCCGCATAAGCCTGTGCAATCGTACGACCATAGTAATCACTGCTGCCGCCGTGGCTAGAATTCTCAGACCATTGCGCATAAAGCGTCGTGTTTGCCGCCGGTTTTATATCGGCCATATCCGCATATCCGGCGCCAGTACCATCGGCATTTGTATTCCACCCCACAAACACATAACCATTGCGGGTCAAAGTATTTTTCTTTAAGCGAAGTTTTTTGTTTACTTTTACTTCCTGGCTAGTCATACTGCCAGTACCACCGTTTGCGTCAAAGCTAACCGTCACCTTTGGTGATTCTTTTCCGATACAACGTACAGAATAGCCAGCAATACGATTATAGCCGCCCCGCGCTACTCCATTACCACTATTTGCATAGAGATAACTCATCGATGCAGGACCACTGTATGTCGAAGACCAAAGATAAGAGTAATCACCTTGGTCCAACGCAGTACCCTCCCAGAATTGTCCAGAAAGCGGGAGAAGGAAGGCTCTACGGAAGTTTTCATAATGAGTATTGCGATTAGAGTCATAATATGCACTATATAGCTTTCCAAATTCACTATCATTTACATGATCATATTGTCCAGAAAAATTAGTTATCGTAGGAAGACGCCAGCCAATCGGACAAATATCATACTCGGCGTCTATATCTGTATCCGGCTTATCTTCACCTTCTCTATAACTATCACCAATACCATAGCAATATGACCCTGCGCTTGCGGCGCAATAATTATAATATGCACCGACTTTCCACTCGCCGTCAATCACTTCCTGCTCGAGTCTATCGTGAAGCATACCATCAACAGTCACAATCTTGTCTGCATTCATAATATCCACCAAAGGATCGGCATAAAGACTAGTTCTACCCCAGGCCACAACGCCATTCATAGCGAATCTGTCAGTAGCAGCACCACCACCATTCTTTAGATAACCAAGGACTGTATTTGTTGCATTTGTATTACTCTCATTCATATTAGAAAGTACGTCCGCATCAGTAAGATCTAGCGCCATATTATCCTGCATCCAGCACCTGCCATCAGCAAGTTTCGCGATGCGATAAATCTTGTGGTCACGAATATCAGATAAATATGCAGAAGTACCAATATCTTCAGTGAGATCACAAACATCCTCATTTATAGACTGAATTACATAGTTATCATTTATTGGATCCTTTATTGGATCTATATAAATCTGTTCAAGTGCGTCCTCAATTGTCCTTGGTGGAACATTAGCGACAACCGAAAAATTAATCACATTACGGTAATCACCCGCTGCCTGTGAGGTAGACGCCTTGGCATTAATCTTAAATTTAATTACATCATTTGTTGGCGCATTAGTAGTCGCAATTTGCTTTGCGGTATCCGTATAAACTGGAAGCCCAGAGAAATTAGACCAAGATGAACCATCATCATTTGACGTAGCATAACCCCAAGTGTTATCCGCCGAAATTGAAACAAGATCATCATCCACGGCTAAGCTAGAAAACGTATTTGTCCCATTACCATGCACCATATTTGTGGTGCTATAAGTAGCATCACCAACGGTAGCCTTGATAGTATACCCAACAGAATTATTGGTCCCCACCGTAATTCCTACAATATTGCTATCGCTGCTAGTACCCGGAGTAAGATCTAGAATCTCGATATTCGCATCATCAATTCTCACGTCTAGACGAGAATTAAAGGTAAACTGCACTGTAGCATCCTGAGAAAAAGTGGTCGCAGATGCAGAACTAACAACAAAAAGCCCTCCAACAAAAGCTATTATTACTCCACACCTAAACTTCATATGTTTATTATAACATAATTATTATGGCGCAAGAAAAAACCGGACAAAATGTCCGGTTTAAATCTTTACTCTACCCATTCATTAATGATTTCTATTGCCTGAACTGTGTAGTCTCTTTCTCTTGCTATGAAAGAGCTTGCTCTTTTTCTTCTTACGGTTACAGCATCGTTGATACTACGAATCTTTAATCCAAGAAGACGACTTGCGAGAACAGATCCAATTACTGTTGCACCAAGCGAAACAACTAAGTGCATCATCGCAACAATGATTCCTACAAGCGGGTAAATAATTATCTTTGCAATTAACGGATATTCTTTAATCCAAGAATATGAGTTGTCGCAAAAGAAAACAATGTTTGAAGCGACACTGAATGCTATCGTTGATGCAATTATAATTGTAAATGATAACATGTTGTCTCTTCTAACCTGAAGTCTTCCATCTTTTTTGCAGATTTTTGCTGTAAAGCAAAACGCAGCAACAAAAGATAAAAAGATAAGTGACAATGAAATAATTAATCCATGGTAAACAATAATATCGTTCATATTTTCCCTCCTAAAACTGAACTTTACGAAGCCCCGTTGGGGCTTCAACCTCCAACGCAACTTATAAATACATTATACCACACTTATGCCAAAATGTCAATATTAAGCATAAAAATTACCCCTGGGGCTCCAGGGGTAATATTTTGTGGCCGTCACCGGTAGAACTTTAGTTTCAGATATACCTGTTCATAATCTCTAATACTCTGTTTTGTTGTACTTAGACGAAATTCCAGTTCTGTTTCTGAATATCCTCTTTCTACTGCGATTTCCCTAGCTCTCTCTGTTTCAATTCGAAAAATCAGATCATTTACATCTTTAGTCGAATAATGCTCGGCAATATAGTATAGAAGTAAAACTACTGTCCATCCAAATATCACTCCAGTAATCTGCTTTAGTTGAGTACTGCCAGCCAAAAGCCTATACATCACTAGTCCAGAAGTAAAGAGAAAAATCATTATCCTTACTGACTTGCAGGTTCTTCGTAGTTTTTTGTAAAATGAACTTCTACATTTTACCGCCATCGCCATCCGATCAGTATCAAAACAGTATCGCCGTTTTGCCACAATAATAGATAGCGTCACTTCCATTGCTACGAAAAAGAGTATCAGTGCGATTCCCACAAAATAATAGAATACAATGTTCAATAATTTCACCCCCTCCCATTAAAATTATTGAATATATTATAACATATTTTGCTAGATTTGGCTAGAATTGAGCGTCATAATCGATACCATATACCGCAGCATATTGATATCTATTAAATGCAGTATCAAGCTCAGTAGCCATCTTGGTGCGGGCTTCAGATTTGTTCTTTGTCATTACTAAAAACTTTAGAGGCTTATTATATCCGCCACAGATCTCCATGGAGTTGCCATATGCAAGACTACCGGGGATAGTGATTACACGAATACCATTAATATGCATACCAACCACACCAGTAGCCCAACCTTCAATCATTCCGAGAGAGGCATCAAGAATCTTACTAAAGGCTTGTGGGTTATTCTTGTCGTCAAATGAAGAATCAAAGATGGTCTCATCCGCACACCAACCTACATAGTAAGCATAATAGTCGCTATCACCAGCAGTGAGTTCCTTGCCGTCCCCTATTTCGAGGTCTTTCGTAACAACAGTGCCCTCATTTGCAGCAGTCTCATTATAAGCCTTAATTTCACCTTTATATCTAATAAATCTGCCAAAATCATCTTTGGTTGCAGTTTTAAATTTTTCCAATACTTCCTTGTACTCAGATTCATATTGGGCAATTTTGTCTTCAGGAATCTTGGTAGAAGTGCTACCGCTAGTTTTGTTACCATTGATAATAATTGCGACATAGCTCGCAATAATTGACCCAAGCATCACGATAGCAATGAGCGAAATAACAATACGCTGCTTTGGGCTAGTCTTTAGCTCTTTTTCATTCATAATAACTCCTATCTCCAACAATTATAGCACAAAAGAGGAGCAACAAAAAACAACTACGATAATCTTTTCGGGGTATTCCGGAGCGCGGCAGCGCGAGGTTTAGCGCCGGTCGCCCATGGCGATGGGCCGACCGGACGCGGCCCCGAAAAGTATTATGTAGTTGTTAAGTATTAATCAGCCTTCTTGCTTGCTGATTTTTGAAGAATAGCAACTTTCTTGAATGAACCACCAGCTTTCTTGATAGCTTCAACTGCAGTCTTTGATGCAAATTGAGTCTCTAGATCAATCTTTGCGGTAAGCTCACCACGAGTGATGACCTTTACCTTTACGAATGGGCTAGAAATTAGAGAAGCTTCAGCAAGAGCGAAGTTATCAACTTTACCCTTGAGGTCGTTCAAACGATCAGTGTATACTACTTCTGCCTTAGCATGGAAAGACTTGAAGCCTTTCAGCTTTGGAATAGCTTGCATGATAGCGCGTTGGCCACCCATGAAGCCAGCTGGCATTTTGCTGTGACCAGTACGGGATTTTTGACC
>JAEEGL010399471.1_pt1 | contig 34016 bp, 26 predicted proteins | sample 9134231 | NCBI WGS metagenome assembly JAEEGL01 (sample SAMN16246548, study PRJNA631951) | gut metagenome | biome: gut microbiome; feature: rumen; material: fiber-attached | host: Bos | place: Iran: Karaj | collected 2018-10 | reverse complement strand
GAAAATGGAAAATTGAAAGTTGAAAGACAATGTGCGTAAGCAAAATTTCAATTTTCAACTTTCAATTTTCAATTAATAATAAGAATTATGGCAAACATCAAGTTATATGATGAGAAAATAAATATCATTAAGGAGATTGCCAAATCGTTTGGCAACAAGCCCGGTGAGGTTATCAACGTCCTCCATCAGGTGCAGGGCAAATTTGGCTATCTGCCCGCCGAGGTTCAGGAAGTCGTTGCTCACGAGCTGAACATCCCCGTGTCGCGTGTTTATGGCATTGTGTCCTTCTACAGCTTCTTCACCATGGAGCCCAAAGGCAAACACCCCATCGACATCTGCCTGGGTACAGCCTGCTACGTGCGTGGAGCCGAGAAGGTTCTCGATGCCTTCCAGCGTGCCCTTAACGTCCAGGTTGGCAAATGCACTGCCGACGGTAAGTTCTCATTGAACACCCTCCGTTGTGTCGGTGCCTGCGGTCTGGCTCCCGTGGCCATGATTGGCGACAAGGTTTATGGCCGTCTTACCCCCGATTTGGTGCCTGGCATCATTGCTGAGTATAACGACTAATATCCCTTTATAATGGCAAAGCCCCTGCGCTCGAAGGGTAGGGGCTTTGTTTTTTTTATTCCATGTCGCTCACACAACAGTTTCAATGGGTGGCGGCTTACACCGCGCCGCGTGCCGAGAAAACCGTGACAAAGCGCATAGCGCAAGAGTTGCAGCTGGAGACCTATCTCCCCCTGCATAGGGTTTTGCGCAAATGGTCCGACCGTGTAAAGAGTCTGGAGGTGCCCCTCATCCCCTCCTACACCTTTATCAAGATGCGCGAGTGCGACCTATGGCGTGTCAGGGAGATAAAAGGCGTGAGTGGCTTTATCTCCTTCCCCCGCACGGGCATTGCTGTAATCCCCGACAGCGATATACTTATCCTCCGGCGTTTTGCCGACTCGCTCGAAGAGGTGCATGTCCGCAATTTCGAGCAATTGCATGTCGGGGCATACGTTAAGGTAATCGACGGGGAGTTTGCGGGCATGTCAGGGCGTATCACGCGGAACGGAGAGTGCGGCAATTTTGCCGTGGCGATATCAAACCTGAACCTCTATCTGACAGTCACCATCCAGCAAGAGTACCTACAAATTGAGAATTGAAATTGATAGTTCCCAATTTGCATTTATATATAAACATAAATTGCCATGTAATGTTCATATAATTATTAATGGTAATTGATGGTAATTCATGTTAAAAATCCCAATTCTCAATTCAAAAGCAATGCCTTGGTTTCCACTTTGGGCACGTAGTGGACTCCCCCTTCACGGTAATAGGCGTGGCTCTCCTCAGGCGAAATGGGTTTGAGTTCGATTCTCTCAATACCCTTACCTATGGCGACAATCATCAGTGGCTCCAGAGGCAGGTTGAGACCTTGCATTATCTTTTCCTTGTTAAAGGCACCGATAGCCAAGCCGTTCAACCCCATCTCCACAGCCTTCAGCAGCATGCTTTGCAAGGCAATCCCCAAGTCGACATCCACCAATTTGTTCTCCCCCACGGTGCTGCAGATAACGATGAACGCCTCCGGTTCGGTGCCGGGCAGAGGGAGGTGAAGCTCCGGAAGGGCGGCACCAAGGCGGATATTATCCAGCACAATGTCGGAGCCCGAGTCGCGGGTGACCAGCCTGAAACGCAGCACCTGTTGGTTGCGGGCGGAAGGTATCTTGTTGCACACCCCCACTATGCGTTCCAGTTCATCCCGTTTCACCACATAGTTTTTATTGTAACCCCTGCAGCTGCGGTTGCGGGTCAGTAGTTCGTCAAGGGTATGTCCGACCCTCTTCACCCTCGTGCGGCCTGTGCCAAACACCTCCTCGTATCTTTTCTCCAAATAATTGTCTGCCATATTGCGTTTATTATCATGTTGTTAATGCCCCCCGACAGCAACAGGAGGATAGTGCAAAGATACGTTTTTTTTCAGAACTTGTAAAATATTTGTATATTTGCGAAACAAACGAAACACAAATTACATCAGTTACTTGTTGTAAAACAATAATATGCGAGCAATGCCAGCAATCGTAAAACGCAACGAATTGAAAATTGGAAAAAACTCAATTCTCAATTCCCATTTATATATAAACATAAATTGCCATGTAATGTTCATATAATTATTAATGGTAATTCATGTTGAAAAAACTCAATTCTCAATTCCCAATTCTCCCATGCTATTCTCAATAATCACAATCAATCGCAACAACAGCGCAGGCCTTCGTCAGACAATGGAGAGCGTCGTGGCACAGCAGAACTGCGACATGGAATACGTTGTAGTGGATGGAGCCAGCACCGACGGAAGTGTCGAAGTGATAAAGCAGTACGCCACCCTGCCCCGCCTCAAATGGGTGTCCGAGCCCGACAGCGGCATCTACAACGCCATGAACAAAGGCATATCCATGTCCGAAGGCGACTATGTTGTGTTCGTCAATTCGGGCGACACCCTTGTCTCTCCCTCCGTTATGCAAAGACTGTCCCAAGCGTTGGCCGAAACAGGCCGTCCCGCCATACTCTACGGCAACATCATAAAAGTCTGGCCCGACGGCCGGACATTGAAAGGGAAAGGGAGGAAAGACCCCTTCACCATGTTCAGCTTCTATCGCGGCACACTCGACCATCCCGGCACCTGTATCCGTCGAGACCTCTACGACACCTACGGCATGATGGACGAAACCATGAAAATCTGTTCCGACTGGGCATGGTTTATGAAAGCGATAGTGTTTGGGGAAGAAAAGCCCGTATATGCAGATATTGACACTGTTTATTTCGATATGACAGGAATAAGTGAAAGCAGTGGGAAAGTACGTGAACGGCTCCGCAATGAGCGGCGCAGTGTCCTGAAAAAATCATTGCCGCCATTGGTTCTTGCCGACTATGACCGTTATGCCGACGACATTGTCATGATAAATCGGTTGCATCGCCATCCCTGGGCGTTCAAGTTGGTGAGGTTCATCGAGCGGGTCCTGTTCAAGATAGAGAGACTGAAGAAATAACCCTTTCGTTTTTTAGGGGTAAACGACGTCTTGAAACGGTGTTCTTGAGTACAAAAATTTGTTTAGAGAAAGGGGCGATTTTTCCTTTTTTTACGATTAAATGAGCCGTTTTTATAGGGGTAAAAAGACGTGATGGAAAAAATAGTTTTGTTTATAATCAGGATGTTGTGAGCATAATAAAAAAAATATTTTGTCATGTCGAAAAAAGTTTGTACTTTTGCAAACGCTTTTCGAGAGAGAAAAGAACCGAAATGATCTGTTAGCTCAGTTGGTTTAGAGCGCTTGCTTGACAGGCAAGAGGTCACAAGTTCAAATCTTGTACAGATCACCAAAAAGGGAGATGGAGGCATACGCCTCCGCTTGTTTTGAGAAAGACACCCTTTATGGTCAAAACCAAGCGGTCTGTTAGCTCAGTTGGTTCAGAGCGCTTCCTTCACACGGAAGAGGTCGACAGTTCGAATCTGCCACAGACCACACAAAGCCCCTAAAACAGGGGCTTTTTTTATTTCATAAAGTCTGGATAAAGACAACTCTTTGTTTTATTATTATGTTTCCCATAGTTTGGACATCATTTATTTTCTTTTTAGTTGTAGTGGCTGTATTACTATGATTTGATGAAATAAGGTACATTTATGTTACCAGATTGTTATTCGAATGAAAAAAAAAGTGTATCTTTGCACCGTAAATATTAACGAAAATAGACAATATATCGAAGCAAAAGAATAGAATTAAATACATAATATAGAAGCGTTTTTGCTTTTCTTTGTACGTGGAAATCTGGTAAATTTCAACTGTACTACAAAAAGAAGCGGGACGCTCACGGTATCCGTGAGCTTTCTTGTTTGTAGTACGGGCATTACCAGAGCCTCCACGTAGACATTAAAGATTCACGGATTTCTTTTTTGTAATGCTTGGAAAGGCAATTGACTTCGAAATAATCCAAGCATTATGGCAAAAGAAAAGAAGACAGACATCATTGTGGCAGGACTTCTTGCAGAGGCTGGCATAGATGCAACGCCTAACGAAAGTTCCATTCGTGAGATAAACGATGCACTGAAAACGGCCTCAAAGCGCGATACTGGTAGGATGGGTTTTCCAGAGTATGTGGCACAGTCGGGCGATTTCATTCTTGTAATAGAAGACAAGGCAGAGGCTGAGTATCAGGCAAAGTATATTTACGGAAAGAACGACACCTTGCTCATGGATACACCCAGCAAAGAGAGGTATGCTGAAAATGGAGCCCTGCATTATGCACTAAAAATCATACAGGGCACAAACTTCAAACGCGTCATAGCCTTTGGCTGTTCGGGTACGGAAAAGGAGCGTCTGCGCATCCGTCCTATCTACGTTAGTCCTACTGGCTATAAGTTGATGCCCATGGTCAGGGATTTTTCTTGGTTTGCCGCTGATAAGATAGAGCGTTACTATAAGGAGAAGATCTGCGGAAACAAACCCATCGAACAGGTCGAATTGGAGGAAATCATCTGTCGTGCAGGAAAATTGCACGAAGATTTGCGCAACTACGGACAGTTGGGCGATACGGAGAAGCCGCTGGTTGTTTCGGCAATTCTCCTTGCCCTACAAGAGGATAGTTTCAGTACGGAAGACTTGACTACGGATAAAGTCAAGACCGACGGCATGAAAATATATGAGGCTCTTTCCACCCACCTCGACCGAGTGAAGGTGCAACCAGAGGTGAAAAAACAGCGGGTTCTCGACCAATTCGCACTCATTAAGAACCGTCCCCATCTATCGGAAGAAAATAAGCAATTGGGCAAGTCCCCGCTGCACTACTTTGCCGAATATATCAATTCGAACATTCTTACCGCCATCACAAACAATTCACCAGAAGACGTACTCGGACGTTTCTATGGTGAGTTTATCCGTTATAGTGGCGGTGACGGGCAGACACTGGGGGTAGTCCTCACGCCGAAACATATTACAGAACTTTTCACAGAGCTGGTTGATGTACGTCCTGACGACAACGTCTTTGACCCCTGTTGCGGAACGGGAGGATTTCTTATTGCCGCCCTTCATAGAATGCTTACGCTGGCGCCAGCTTCCCAACACGAATTCATTCGCAAGAACAATCTGCATGGAATAGAACTGAGAGACGATATGTTTGCCATTGCCACCACCAACATGATTCTACGTGGGGATGGAAAAAGCAACCTCATTTGTCAAGACTTCTTGAAGCAGGACGAGGCAAAACTGCGTAACAAACATTTCACCGTAGGACTTATGAATCCGCCTTACTCACAGGGGAAGGTGAAGGAGACAGCGCACCTGACGGAATTGAAATTCATCTGCCATCTGCTCGACTCTTTGGCAGACGGAGCGCGTTGTGCCGTTATTGTGCCGCAAAGCACAATGGTGGGAAAATCGAATGAGGACAAAGAGGATAAGCGATATATTCTCGCACACCATACTCTTGAAGGTGTTATTACACTCAATCCGCAGACATTTTATGGAGTGGGAGTTAATCCCGTCATAGCAGTATTTACAGCTCACTATCCGCACGACCAATACGCCAAGTTTATCGACTTTAAAGATGATGGTTATGAGGTGTTTCCTCATGTAGGGTTGCTGCCCACATCCCGTGCTGCCGAGCGACGGAAACTGTTGTTGGAATGTTGGTCAAAGGGGCGTCCTGCACCTGTCAGTTTTATGGTGCAGAGCACCGTAGAGGCTGATGATGAGTGGTTGCACTCATTCTACTATTTTAATGAGGAGATTCCCACCGATGCCGACTTCGAGCAAGCAATGGCCGATTATCTCACATTTGAGTTCTCAATGATTATGCATGGCAGAGGTTATCTGTTTGAAAGAAAGGAGGCTGGCGAGTGAAACAAATAAAAGATTTCAAGTGGAAAGCTGTTTTGTTAAGCGAATTATTCTACTTTGACAAGGGCAATCAAAATAATATGGGCACAATGCAAGACGGTGATATTCCTCTCGTATCGGCCAAGAAGTGCGATAACGGCTATAAGGCGTTCATATCCGAAAACGGGAAAAGGCTTTATGAAGGGCATTGCATTACATTGAACAATGATGGAGATGGCGGAGCGGGATTGGCTTACTATCAGCCTATAAAGATGGCATTAGATTCCCATGTCACAGCTCTCATCCCAAAAGTTCCGATGAGTAAACACGCAATGCTTTTTATTGCACGAAGTATTTCAATGCAACGTTCTTTGTTTGGTCATGGTCGCAGTATTAATATGGCAAGGTTGCGCATATTCAGGTTAATGCTGCCTATGGATGGAAACAGCCAACCCGACTATGCGTTTATGGAAGAGTATATGATGGCAGTTGAAAAACGCCTCCTGATGCAATATGTAGCCTATTTGACGCGCATTTGCAACCAAGTTGAAATGGATTTGTCAGAAAAGAAATGGAGGGCTTTTGCTATTTACAATGTGTTCTCCGACATAAAACGAGGAAAACGTCTAAAAACAGGCGACCACATTGTAGGTGATACTGCCTATGTGTCGTCCTCGGCATTGAATAATGGTGTAGATGGATTTATTAGCAACACGGTTGGAGTTCGAATTTTTGACAATTGCATTACATTGGCAAATAGTGGAAGTGTGGGAAAGGCGTTCTATCATCCATATATTTTTGTGGCTAGCGACCATGTAACTAAGTTAAAGAACGAGTGTTTTACAAAATACATTTATTTGTTTATTGTTACAGTTGCTAATAGACTGTCTGAAAAGTATAGTTATAATCGAGAAATCAATGATAAGCGACTTGAACGAGAGAAAATAATGCTTCCAATTGACGAAAACGGGCAGCCCGATTTCGACTATATGGAGAAGTACATGCAAAAACACGAGGCACTTCTTTTAAATCGATATATTAAAGCAAAAATACGTCCCCAGTATTAATATCACTAAGGGCAAAGGGGGTAAGGAGTTTGTCCGATATAGTTCGTATGGGACAAGTAATTATCATTGTTATCGGTGCCGATATTTAACCCAAAGTGGCAGCATGTTTCATTAAAATAGACACCCGTTTTTGCCATTTTGGGGTATAACTATATCAGACGGGCATAAGTGTGCCTTCGCTTTAGGTTTACTCTTAGGAGTGAATATGGAGCGTCCCCAATGTCCACCCACTCTGAGATGACTATACACCGATAGAATATTCAAAAAGCAAAAACTGCCAACTGGCATAATGAAAAACTGCCAACTGCCACAATGAAAGAGGATAAATTGTTTGTTTATCAAAAGATTTATCGTATTTTTATATGATTTAATATTCAGCAGGAGCAATAATCAAATTATTTTGTGTAAATTTGCACGTTATAATTTGACTTGATGAATAGGCGTATTATATTCGTGTTCATTGCGTTGTTGGCGACAGCGTTGGGCTGCTGCAGGGGTGCGTTTGCGCAGGTGGTGACGGATTCCAATTGGACGGAGCGGGTGAAGACGGTGTCGCTGTACAGAAACGGCGTGGAGCTGGAGCAGCCGGTGTTGACGTTGGAGGGGGAGGAGCGTCTGCTGCTGCGCTTCGACGTGCTGGGGGCTGAGGTGGGCAGCTACCGCTACCGCATCCAGCACTGCAACAGCCGCTGGCAGGTGGACGACCTGGAACCGTTTGAGTTCATCAATGGTTTTGAGGAGGGCCCCGTCGAGGGGTATAAAAGCTCGTTCACTACAAGGGTGGACTATGTGAATTATTACCAGTATATCCCGTCGCAATACAGCCGTTTCCTCGTCTCGGGCAATTACGTGGTGACGGTTTTCGACCCGGACAACGGGGACAGTGTCCTCCTCACACGCCGTTTCTGTGTGGTGGAGCAGTCGCTGAAGGCTGACGTTCAGGTTACCAATCCTTATGATGGTGCAAGCATAATGCAGCGGAGGGAGGTGGATGTGTCGCTGGGGGTGAATGACGATTACCGCGGCAGCAATATCCCTCCAACACTCAATCCCGCGTGGTTCGAGGTCGCGGTGCAGCAGAACGGCCGTCTCGACAATATGCGCAGGCTGCAGTTCAGCGGCTATGACGGGGGTGCATTGTGCTACCGTCATCGAAAGGAGAATATCTTTGACGGGGGCAACACCTTCAGATGGTTCGACATCAGCAATATCCGCACGGCTATGTACAATGTGGTGAAAATCGAGGACTTCGGGGGTGAATGGTACGCAATGCTCAAGCCCTTGGAGGACAGATCGGGCAAGAGTTTCATTACCGAGCAGGTGCTTAACGGTGGGATGAAGGTGAATGTGTGGGACCGCACCAACAAACAGACCGAGGCCGACTATGTGTATGTGAATTTCCTTCTGCCTATGCAGTACCCTTTCATGAACGGCAATATCTATGTGGTGGGCGATTTGACCCAATGGCTTCTGGACGAGCGGAGCCGCATGGAATACCGTCCCGACCTGAAGGCGTACACTCTGAGGCTGCTGCTTAAACAGGGTTACTATTCCTATCAGCTGCTTTTCCTCCCGGTGGGAGAAAAGATGGGGCTAACCGCCACCCTTGAGGGTGACCATTACGAAACCCCCAACCTCTACAATGTCTTTGTCTATTATCGTAGCCCCAACGACCGCTACGACCGTCTTGTGGCTTTTAATCAATACCGTTGAGAATTGAGAATTATAACATGAATTACCATCAATAACCATTAATAAATAATTAAATGAAGGGAGGTTCTATATATCGGTTTTGTGTCGTTTATTCTCCGCTGACGCTATCAAAGTGCCACAGGCACTTCTTCATCTGTCGGGACGCACGCTGTCGTCTCAGACAATCACGGCACTACGCCTAACGGCTTGTACCGTGTTATTGAAAGTCTCACCTCTTTGAGGTGAATTACGAAATTGAAAATTGAAATATATAAATAAAGCTATCAATCATCATGCGTAAAGTTCTGTTTTTGTTACTCGTTTTGGTTTATACCGCCGGGGCTATGGCCGCGCCGGTAAGGTATATGCCTGTCGTCAGGATTCAGCCCAACGGCGACACGCTGCATTGTTTTGTTTCGGGCGACGAATTCTACCACCGTCTCCACGATGCCGACGGTTTCACCATTGTCCAGGATTCGGAAAGTGGCCAGTATGTCTATGCCGAGCCTGACCATCAAGTCCCGACGGGCATGAGGCCGACCCAATTGGTCCCCGGACGTGACAACCCCTCCTTGGCTGGTCTGTCGCCCAATCTTGTCCCCAGCAGGGAGGTTCTTGCACAGCTGCACGGGGGTTGGGATGTCCCTGAGAAGTATCGCCCCGCGCAACCCAAGACCGGCGGTCGCAACCACGGAGTGCTCAACAATATTGTCATCTTTATCCGTTTCAGCGACGAGACGGTGTGCACCACCACCCCGATGGACACCATCGATGCGATGTTCAACGACAGTGCGGCCAATGCGGTGTCGATGTACAGGTATTTCCAAGCCGCCAGCTACAACAATCTCCGTATCGTTACCCATTATTATCCCAACCCGTCGGGCGGCACGGTTCTGTCGTATCAGGATTCCCATCCCCGGGGGTATTTCCAGCCTTACGTGGCTTATTCCAACCCCAACGGCTATACCACGGAAAACCAGCGTCGCGCGCGTGAATTCACGCTTTTGGAGAATGCCGTCAACTGGGTGAATACTTTTCATCCGGTCGACTCGACCCTCGACCTCGACATGGACAACGACGGCATGGTGGACAACATCTGTTTTCTGGTTAGCGGGACTTTTACGGGATGGAGCGATATGCTCTGGCCGCACAAGTGGAGCCTTTGGGACAGGAATGTCTATATCAACGGCAAGCGTGTCTACACCTATAATTTTCAATTGACGGGTTCGGGTGAACATTATTTCAGTGTCAGCACCTTCTGCCACGAGATGACCCACACCCTCGGAGCCCCCGATATTTATCATTACAACAACTACACCTCGGTGTCGCCCGGTGGAGCGTGGGATTTGATGAACTCGAACATGACGCCTCCGCAGCAGACCAATTCGTTTTTCAAGTATTATTATTTGAACTGGTTCGACAGCATCCCGGTTATCGAGGACTCGGGCACATACACGCTGTCGTCACTGGGGTCGGGTCCCAACAACGCAGTGAGGATTGCCTCGGCCGACCCCCATCAGTGGTATATCCTCGAGTATCGCAATTACAGCGACCCCTTCGACTCGTCGATACCCGGGCGGGGGCTCCTGATATGGCGCTACAACGACAACCCTATTGCCGACAACGCCGCTTTCAACAACGGTGACACGGCGCACCAACTGTGGCTCTTCCGTCCCAATAGTTCGAATGACATAACCGATGGGTCAGTCTCACAGGCTGGCTTCGGGGTGAGCGGCCGCTATAGTTTCAACGCCACCTCCAACCCGCATCCCTATCTGTGTGACGGAACCCCCGACACCACTTTCAGCATCACCGACATCCATGTCGACGGTCCTTCCTACCAAACCGTAACGTTCACTTTTACCCCACATGTTCATTACAGTTGTGGAAGAATAGCGGACTACCCCTATTCGCAGGGCTTTGAGACGGGTAGCACCGGTTGTTGGACGGCCATAAGCCAAAACACCTCCAACAGTGGCAGCATGGGCGTGATAGACGCTTCGAGCGGCAACTCCCCCCATTTGGGCAACTACATGTTCCGTTTCAGCAGCTACCATTCGGCCGACAATTACAACCAATATCTCATTTCGCCCCGTTTGCAGCATCTCAACTCTTTGCGTCTAAGGTTTTACTACCGTCGCTCCGTTGACGCTGCCGAGCATTTCTGCGTCAAATACTCCACCACATCCCCTTCGCCCGAATCCTTCACCGCCACCCTTGCCAGCGTTTCGGTCAACTCCGGCGGATGGCAACTCTGCGACCTCACGCTTCCGGCCGAAGCCAAGTATGTGGCTATTGACTATTGCTCCAACTACCAGTATTACCTCTATATCGACGACATCGAGCTGCGCGACACCATCACCAACGACACCCTCGTCCGCGACACCGCCTACATCTACATCCAGGATACCCTCACGCAGGTTCACCACGACTCCGTTTTCGTTTTAGTCCACGACACCCTCACGCATGTCTTTGCCGACACCATTTTCACCTATCTCACCGATACCATCTCTTTCACTCCCGTCGACACTATTGTCATCTACACTTACGACACTGTTCTCTACATCCCGCAAAAACACGAGGTGTTGGTGGCTCCCAACGAAGCGCTCCGCGGCAAGACCTCGGGCAGCGGCCATTTCCTGCATGGTACCAAACTACAGATTGCCGCAATCCCCAATCCTGGATACTGTTTTAGCTTTTGGATGGACGGCAACACCGAGAATCCACGCACCATCACAGTTTATGACGATTTGCTATACAATGCTTTCTTCTCCGAAAGGGATCCTGGTACCGAAACCAAATCTGTCATCTATATCCACGACACACTTATCGTGCGTGACACATTCTGGACTACGCGCTACGACACCATCACAGTCTTCCTCCACGATACCACGTGGCTCTCACGGCACGATACACTCTATCTGACCGTCCGCGACACCCTCTGGATTCCCAACCCTGTTCACGACACCGTCATTCTGCCTGTCCACGAGACCTATTACAACGACACTATCACCTATTTCCCCCTGACCGTACTCTCGGCCGACACCACCATGGGGCTTGTGGCCGGCAGCGGGCAGTTCCCGCTCCACACACCCGTGCAGCTCGGGGCGGTACCTCTTCCCGGATACCATTTCGTCAGGTGGTCGGATAACTCTACCGACAACCCCAAAACCGTCACCGTAGAACCGGGGGCTGTGTTTACTGGCTATTTCGCCGTGGGCGATCCCGTCTCTGTCGAGCCGCCAGTCCTCCCGTCACAAATCAAGGTGTTTACTGTCGACTCCCGCATTGTTGTCCAGGCTCCCGCCAATCTCCCGATATTCATCTACAATGTTCAGGGACAACGTATGTCGACCTTCGGCACATTCCCCTACAACACCGTCGTCAACAGGGCTTCGGCTCCTCTGCACACAGGTGTCTACCTGGTGCAGATGGGTACGTTCCCAACCCAAAAGGTTATAGTCAAATAGCATACACCCAACCCATGTCCTCAGTTTACATCGAAACCTATGGCTGTCAGATGAACTTTGCCGATAGCGAGATTGTGGCCTCCCTTCTTCAGAAGGCAGGCCACACTGTCGCATCCGACATCGAGCAGGCCGACTACATCCTCATCAACACCTGCGCCATCCGCGACAATGCCGAGCAGCGCATCCGCAAACGCCTCCGCGAGCTCCGTGCCCTCCAGCAACGCCACCGTCAAGTGCGTATAGGCATCCTCGGCTGCATGGCCGAGAGGCTCCAGAGTCAGCTTATGGTCGAGGAAGAGAATGTCAGTTTTGTGGTCGGCCCCGATTCTTATCGCAGTCTACCCCTAATTCTTGACAGAGTGAGACAGGAAAATGTCAAGGCTGCCGAGACGCAACTCAGCACTACCGAGACCTATGCCGACATCGAGCCTGTCCGCCTTTCCTCAAATGGCATTTCGGCCTACATCTCCATCATGCGTGGCTGCCAGAACTATTGTGCCTATTGTGTGGTTCCCTACACCCGGGGACGTGAGCGCAGCCGCGACCCGCAAACCATCGTGGACGAGGCTCGCACGCTTTTCAATCAAGGCTACAAAGAGGTCACCCTTCTCGGCCAGAATGTCAACTCTTACCGCTTTGCTTCCCCTGACGGAAACGATGCCACAGTCGACTTCCCCGAGCTAATGCACCGCGTGGCTGAAATCAACCCCTTGCTCCGTGTCCGTTTTGCCACCTCCCATCCCAAAGACCTCAGCGACAAACTTCTTCAGGTCATGGCTTCCCACGACAATATCTGCAAGTGCATCCATCTTCCAGTTCAAAGCGGCAGCGACCGAATGCTCAAACTGATGAACCGCCATTACGACTCCGCTTGGTATCTCGACCGTATCGCTGCCATCCGCCGCTACATGCCCGACTGCTCCATCACCACCGATGTCATTGCAGGCTTCTGTTCCGAAACAGAAGAGGAGCATCAAATGACTCTTGACATTTTCCGCAAGGTGCGCTACGACTATGCCTACATGTTCAAATTCTCCATGCGCCCCGACACCTATGCCGCCAAACATCTGCACGATGACATCCCCGAAGCCGAAAAAACGCGCCGCCTCGAGGAAATCATCGCCCTTCAGGGGCAGATAGCACTCGAAAACAACCGCAACGAGATAGGGAAGACTTTCGAAGTGTTGGTAGAGGGCGAGTCGCATCGCAGCAAACAACAGCTCTTTGGCCGCAACAGTCAAAACAAAGTTATTGTTTTCGACCGTCAGGATGCCCAACCCGGGCAGTATATCCATGTCAAGGTCACCGACTGCACCGCCGCCACGCTCAAAGGGGAGATTGTCTGATAAACTTAAACTGGCTATTGTTTACAGCGTATTGAAGCGTTACAAACCTTTTCAACCCACAAAAAAAACATCCCAACAATAAAAACGAAACCTCCGCGTTATTAAAGGCAATTATGAATAAAGACTTCTTTCAAAAGCACCCTCTTGTCAAACACCTGCTTTACATGCTGGTGGTTTCCATCATCATTGTAGTGTTGGCCTTTCTACTCATCAAATCCATAGCTCGACAGGGCAAAGAATACGAACTGCCCGATATCTGTGGCACCTCTCTTGCCGAACTCAAGGCCGACAACCCCTTGCATCTCACCTATGTCGTCATCGACTCGGTCTACGACTCTGAGAAAGAGGGAGGCATTGTTATCCAGCAAGACCCCAAGGCCGGTACCATGATTAAGACCCATCGCAAGGTCTACATCACCGTCACCACCTTTGCCCCCTCCGATGTTGTTCTGCCCGAACTCTCCAACATGACAGTCCGCAGTGCGGTCTCGGCTCTCGAAGCCGCAGGGCTCCGCTGCGGTCAGCTCCGCTTTGTCGATAGCCCCTACCGTAATGTTATCCTCGAAGCCACTTGCAAGGGGAAGATGGTCTATGCGGGTGAAAAAATGGACCAGGGCGCCATGGTTGACCTTACCGTGGGCATGGGCGACAAGCCCGTGGGCACCCGTGTCCCCTTTGTCATCGGTCAGTCGTCCGCCAAAGCACGGCGCGGCATCCTCTCCGCCTCCCTTAATGTCGGTCTCGAACACTGGGATGGCGTAACCAACCGCAACAGTGCTGTTTGTTATAAACTCTATCCCGACTACACCGGTGTAACCCGCTATCCGCTGGGTACTGCCGTCGAAGTGTGGTATTGCGATGCCACCGAAGCCGACATCGAGCGTATTATCTCCAATTTCAAAGTCGACTCCACTCAAATCTTCGCTACTCAGTTCGACGAGTATGATGATTATTACATCACCGAGGAGGATGCCGATTTTGATGATGGCTGGGACTGGTAACATGCGCAAATTCTTTCTCATAGTCTCTATTGTTCTGTTGGGAAGCCCTCTCGCAGCCCAGGAAGTTTTGTTGCCGCTTTGTCGCCCTGTCCAACTGCCGGCAAAGGCCGAAAAACCTGTGGTCTTGCCTTTCTTCGACGACTTCTCCAAACCGGCTCTCTCCAACACCCTATGGACTCTCGGCGGCACTTTCATCAACCAAGGCTATGCGCCCTTGCCCCCTACCGTCGGGATGGCCACCCTCGATGCCTTCGATGCCCAAGGTCGTCTTTATCCCACCGAACAAGGGCAACTCGCCCCTGGCGATACCCTTCTCTCTTTACCCATTCGGCTGGACTCTCTTTTCAAACCCTATTCGCGCTCACTTACCCCTGCCGACTCCCTTTACCTGTCTTTTTTTTACATTCCCGGCGGTGGTTATGGCAACATGTGGGAACGTGTAGGCGATGTCCCCGAGTCTCAGGACTCTCTCATCCTCGAGTTCTACGACCCGCAGGATGACTCATGGAACCGTGTATGGACGATGCAGGGTTGCAGTGCCGACACCCTTTTTGCCCACACCGGATCCTATTGGCAGTTTGTCGACATCCCCATCCTCGAGTCCAAATACTTCCGTCCCGACTTCCGTTTTCGGTTCCGGAACCTTTGCAGTTTGGACAATATCAACAAAAACGGCATCCTCAGTAATGCCGACCAATGGAATATCGACTACGTCAGTCTCAACTCCAACCGTCACCGTAACGACACAGCCGCGCGCGACGTGGCTTTCGTCAACCCTGCTCCCTCTCTTCTCAAAGGCTACCAGTCTATGCCTGCTCGCCAGTTCACCCCCTCCGACCTCCGCGACAGCCTGCCCCTCACCATCGTCAACCGCTATACCGAGGAGCTGGCAACCAACTATGGCTACACAATTGTCGACAATCAGGGGCGAACAATCCACACTTACGACGGGGGCTTCGAAAACACACCTGTCTATTGGCGCGACAATACCTATCAAACAGCTCCTGCACATGCCCGCCCTCCGCTTAACTGCTCCCTGTCGGTCAACCCCGCCGATGCTCCTGTCGTCTTCACCGTGGTTCATGGTCTGCGCGAAGGTGTCAGCGGCGACAACCACACCCAGAACGACACCGTCGTTTTCACCCAGACATTCGACAACTATTACGCCTACGACGACGGCACCCCCGAAAATGGCTACGGCATCACCTCCACCACTCCCGCAGTGCGCCTTGCCTGCCGTTTTAAGCTTAACACCGACGACACTCTCACCGCACTTTACTTGTATTTCAACCAAACATTCGCAAACCAGAACAGCAACATCCGTTTCTACATTACTGTCTGGGACGATAACGATGGACACCCCGGCAACGTCATCTATCGCGACAACGAGCGTCGCCGCACAGCATTCAACGGCTTCAACCGCTATGTGCGCTACCTTCTCGAAGAGCCCGTCCTTTGCACCGGCACAGTATATATCGGTTTCGAGCAAACCTCTTCCGACTACATCAATCTGGGTTTCGACCGCAACAACAACGCTTCGCAGCATATCTTCTACCTCACCGGAACCGAATGGCAGACCAGCATCCTCAGCGGAGCCATCATGCTCCGTCCCGCCTTTGGCCATCGTGCCACCCTCGACGTCAAGCCGACCTTCGGCTCTGAGGCCAAGGTCTATGTCCTTGGGCAGCGCATCGTTGTCGAAACCGACAGCCCGCAACCCGTTGCCATCTACAACCTCAAAGGTCAATGTCTCTACCGCACCGCTGCTGCTTCGGCTCCCACCCTCTGCTCCTCGCAGCCCCTGCCTGCGGGTCTTTATCTCGTCCGCGTAGGCCTGACGTCAACTCACAAAATCATAGTCCAATAACCCACCTCTTACTATTTACCCTGTCAATTTCTCTCAGTTCTATTCCTTTTAAAAATCAGCTCATGACCCAAAACGACCCCACGCCCGACAACCTTCCGCAAGACGAACCCGAACTGTTCGAGCACCATCGTATTGCCGTCGACAAAGGGCAGGCCATGCTGCGTCTCGACAAATACCTGCAGATGCGTCTTGAAGGCATATCGCGCACCAAAATCCAGGCGGCCGCCAAAGCCGGATGCGTGATGGTCAACGACCACCCCTCCAAATCCAACTACAAGGTCAAGCCCTGCGATATCATCAGCATCCTCCTTCCTGAACCGCCACACGAAACCGAGCTTATCCCCGAGCCGGTGCCCTTCAATATAGTGTTCGAAGACGATGACGTGCTCGTTGTCGACAAGCAGGCCGGTCTTGTGGTCCATCCCGGCTACGGAAACTTCACAGGAACCCTCCTCAACGGTCTCCTCTACTATTTCCAGGATAAGGTCGGCTATGGGGGAGTACCCATTCTACCATACCTTGTTCACCGCATCGACAAAGATACGTCGGGGCTGCTACTCGTTGCCAAGAGCGAGGATGCCCAGGCTGTTCTTGCCAAGCAGTTCTTCAACCACACCATCGAGCGTAAATACTATGCTTTGGTTTGGGGCAATTTCGACGACGACAGCGGCACCGTAGTCGGCAACCTTGAACGCTCGCCACAGGACCGCCGTGTCATGCACGTAACCGACGACCCCGAGCGCGGCAAGCACGCCGTCACCCACTGGCGTGTGGTTGAACGTTTCGGCTATGTCACCTTGGTGGAATGTATTCTCGAAACCGGCCGGACCCATCAAATCCGTGCCCACATGCAGCACATAGGACACCCCCTCTTCAACGATGCCGCCTATGGTGGCGACCGTATACTCAAGGGAACCACCTTCTCACGCTACAAGCAGTTTGTCGAAAACTGCTTCCGGCTCCTGCCGCGCCAAGCCCTTCACGCTGCGGTGCTGGGCTTTGAACATCCCGTTACCGGCAAACACTTCCATTTCGAAAGCCCAATGCCCGACGATATGGCAGCGGCGCTTGCCAAATGGCGCGCCTACGCTGCCAACTCCGCCGAACAATAATAACCCCAAATCGGTCATTAGGCCGATTTTTTTCTCTCTTTTTCATGTCGGATAATCGATTTGGGACATCCGGCACCACCTTCGCTCGTTATTCGTCAGTTCTCCCATATTTCTCCCATATTTCTCCCATGCAGGATGGGAGAAATATGGGAGAACTAATGGTTAAGTAGGGGATAAGGAGCGAACTTAGGGCATCGCGAAAAGTGGCCGCAAAGTTGTTTGCGACTTTGTAATAAATTGTAATGTAATGAGATAGAGTTGGTTTAGGGATTGGGGATGTCGTCGAGGAATTGTTCGACGTTCCAGAAGTGTTTGGCCACCTTGGGGAGTTCGCTTTCGGGCAGGTCCCACCAGCGGGATTCGAGCAACCGCTGTATGGTGTCGGGGTCGAAACGGTACTTGATTACGCGTGCGGGGACTCCTACGGCTATGGCGTAGGGAGGTATGTCCTTGGTGACTACGGCTCCCGCGCCAATCACGGCTCCGTGGCTTATGGATACCCCGTCGATGATGGTGACATTGGCTCCGATGTAGACATCGTTGCCTATGGTGGTTTGTTTTGTCTCCTGAAACTGGTTGGTGTGGCATAGGGTGACACCGTTCTGCTTGAGGGTGGAGTAGAACATGGGGGCTGTGGAGAGGCCTGTGGTGGGGTGGAGTCCCAGTCCGCAGCAGAAGTTAGGCCCTATGGAGCAGAATTTGCCTATGGAGGTGTTGGTGACACTGGCGTTTTTCGAGAGGTAGGAGTAGTCGCCCAGTTGCATGTTGTGGAGGTGGTAGGGGGCGAAGAGGCGGGTGTGCCGTCCTAAGGTGCATTGCGATTTCTCGGACCGTGTAAGAGAGTAGCCTACGGTTTTCCCCTTGGGGATGATGGGTTTGTCGAGCCAGTGTCCCAGAAGCTTCTGTATGCGGTAAGCTATTTTTTTCGCCATGGTCCTTGATGTCTGAGTAGTTTCTTTATTTTTTTGTTCAGCAGGTGCCGGAATATTTTGGCACGTGACCAGTTGCCGCGTGAGGTTTCGAAGTACATGAAATGGAATTGCCTGTCGGCTTCGTGCTGGACTGCGGTGTCGGTGGGGTGGGTGAGGGGGAGGATGGGGTGCGAAGGGACGTTGTCGATGATGTTGCCTTTGGTGAAGGTGTGGGTGGCGTCGTTGATGGTGCCGATGTTGCTGGTGAGGTTGACGTTGGGGATGATGCCTTTGCCGTGTTGGAGCCAGATGGACATGAGGAACTGCATGTCCCAGCTGGAGTTGCCTACACCGTCGCGGTGTACTTCGTCGAGGCGGTCGCACCAGTATTCGCGTTCAAGGATGCCGCATCCGTATCGGCGCAGGGCGCGTGAAAGGTCGCAGCGCGAGACGTTCATGTGCCGGATGTCGAAGTGCTGCCAAGCCCGCCGCCAGGATGCCCAGGCGCAGAGGTTGCGGTTCATCATGGAGAAGTAGTAGCTGCCGTCGCCCCAGGGGTGTTTGTCGACATTCATGCTGCCTATTACCATGACGTTGTTGTCGTTGCGGTAGCGGTCGAGGAGTTGCTGGGCGTAGGGGAAGAAGTCGGGGTGGGGGATGGCGTCATCCTCAAGTATGATGCCTTCTTCCTCTTGCGAGAAGAACCATTGGAGAGCGGTGGCGGGGCCGGGGCCGCAGCCGAGGTTTTTGTCGGAGTAGAGGGTGTGGATTTGGGTGGGGGTGTTGTGGGTGAGTTCGTCTATCACTTGGCGCACGGCGGCAAGGCGCTGTGGGTCGGAGGGGTTGCCGGGGCGTGGCCCGTCTTGGAAGAGGTAGAGATGCGCGGGCGATTGTTGCATGGCTACGGTGAGAACCTGCCGTGTGAAATCGGGGCGGTTGAAGTTGATGATGAGTATGGGAGTGGAGAACACCGGGTGTTATTTCTTTTTTGTAAAGCCAAAGTTGGGGAGTTCGACGCTGCGGAAAGCGGAGATGATGGGGTTGGCGGGTGCGGGAGATTTTCCGTAGATGTCGGCAATGAGGCCTTTGTATTTCTCCATGAGTATGTTGCGCTTGAGTTTGAGCGTGGGGGAGAGGAGGCCGTTGGCGGACGACCATTCGTCGGAGACGAGTCGGAAGTTTTTGATTTGCTCGTGGGCGGCGAAGTCGCGGTTGATGGTGTCGATGACTGCTTTGTATTTCTCTTTGGTTTCGGGCATGGCGAGGAGGGCGTTGTTGTCGCGGTAGTGCATGTGGTGTTTCAGAGCCCAGTAGTGGAGGGTGTTGAAGTTGGGCGAGATGATGACGCCCACGCTTTTCTCGTTTTCGCCTACGACCATGGCTTGGTCGATGTATTCGGATTCGCGCAGTTTGTTTTCGAGCAACTGGGGGGCGATGTATTTGCCTGCCGAGAGTTTGAAAATGTCTTTTTTGCGGTCGGTAATGCGCAGATAGCGTTGGCTGCTGGTGAGGCCGCCGACAAATTCGCCGATGTCGCCGGTGTGGAACCATCCGTCGGAGTCGATGACTTGGGCTGTGTATTCGGGGTCTTTGTAGTAGCCGAGCATGACGTGAGGTCCGCGAGTGAGGATTTCGCCGTCTTCGGCAATCTTCACTTCAACGCCGCTGAGGACGGGTCCCACGGTTCCAATGCGGACATAGCCGTCGGCGGGGTTGTTGACGGCAATGACGGGTGAGGTTTCGGAGAGGCCATAGCCTTCGTAGATGTTCATGCCGGCGGCGGCAAAGGTGCGGATGATGCGGGGCTGGATGCTGGAGGAGCCGGTGATGATGGTGAGGCGTTTGCCGCCCAGGCGTTCGCGCCAGTGGCGGTAGACGAGGCGCTCGTAGAAGAATTGTGAGATTTGGTAGCCGAGGGAGACTTTTTTGAGGAGGGTGTAGTCGTAGCGTGCTCCGTGTTTGAAGGCTTGGGTGTAGATTTTTTTCTTGATGCCGGTGAAGTCTTTGCCCGCAGCGTAGAGTTTGTCGTATACCATTTCGAGTACGCGAGGGACGGCGCAGAAACCGTCGCCGTGGATTTCGGCGAGGTTTTGCTGTATGGTGCCCATGTTCTCGGCATAGTAGATGCTGCCGCCTTTGAGTTGGTAGTGGTAGTTGAGGCTGCGCTCGTAGATGTGGTTGAGGGGGAGGAAGCTGAGGATGCGGCAGTCGCTTTTGAGGGGGTTGACTTTCTCGTGAGCGACGAAATTGCTGCACAGGTTGCGGTGAGAGAGCATGACTCCTTTGGGCAGGCCTGTGGTGCCGGAGGTGTAGATGAGGGTTACCCAGTCGTCGGGTTTGATGGTGTCTTTGAGGTGCGCCACAATGGGGCTGTTTTTCTCGCGGCTGGCAATACCGGCTTTGAGGACTTCGAGCATGCGGTGTTCCCCTTCGATGTTGGCAAGGGTGTAGATGACGGGCGGGTTCTCCATTTTTTCGAGCGCCGGTTTGATGCGGCGCAGGAGTATGTTGTTGCTGACAAAGATGTACTTGGCTTCGCTGTGGGTGAAGATGTGCTGATAGTTGTCGGGGCTGAGGGTGGGGTAGACGGGCACATGGATGACGCCGGTGAGGGCGAGGGCCATGTCCATGAAGTTCCACTCAGGGCAGTTGGCGGAGATGGTGATGACTTTGTCGCCGGGTTGGAGCCCCATTTCGATGAGGCCGCAGGCGAGATAGTGTGAATATTTATAATAATCGTGTGTGCTATATTTGACCCATTCGCCTTTTTCTTTTGCTGCAAAGATGTCGGGTTTGTCGGGAAATTTGGTGACAAGGTGGTCAAGCAGGTCAAAGGTACGTGTTATTTCCATTGTTAGGATTTTTTTTCGTTTTGAATTTCGTTTATTATTGAATTAGGGGGTGGAGTGATTGAGGAAGTTGGAGAAGTTGGCAGGGGACAACTCGTTGTCCCGATAGCGCGAGATACAATTGTTTCTTTACTTTACTTTTATTTTTTTATGTTCAACATTTTAGTTTTAATTTGCAAAGATACGACTTTTTTTTAGATATTTCTTTTTTTTTCTGTATTTTTGCAGTTTGGTAATTGCGGAGAGGACAGTGTATCTGTCTCCGCTAAATATTGGAACGACAATGAATATAATCATCGCAGGGGACGGTGAGGTGGGTTTCTACCTTGCCAAATCGCTGACGGAGTTGAACCACAATATCACGGTGGTAGACCCCAATTCTGAGCTGTTGAAACGGCTGGAAAAGGAGACGGATTTGCTCACTATAGCGGGTTCGTCGACTTCGCCGCAGGTGTTGGCGGATGCCAATGTGGGCGATTGTGACCTTTTTCTTGCTGTGTTGCACGAGGAGAGCATCAATTTGATGAGCTGTGTGCTTGCCAAGAGGATGAAGGCCAAGCGTACGGTGGCGCGAATAAGCAATGCCGAGTTGCTGGCTCCGAAGCACCGTGACATGTTCAAAGGGATTGGGGTGGACGAGTTGGTTTGCCCCGAGCGCATTGCCGCCAAGGAGATTACCAATTTGTTGAACAATTCGGTGGCTACTGAATTTTTCGATTTCTCGGGCGGGTTGTTGACGATGTATCTCATTAGGCTTGAGGCAGACTCGCCGGTGACGGGGAAGAGTGTGCAGGAATTGGTGCAGACATACAACACGCTCCATGTCCGAGTGGTGGCCATACTGCGCAATGGCGAGACTTTAATACCCCATGCGGGCTTGGTGTTCCAGCAGGGCGATTTGGTCTATCTGATCAGCCGACCCAATCAGTTGGAGGCAATCAAGCAGGTGTCGGGCAAGCAGGATGTGGCGGTGAAGAGGGCCATGATTGTAGGTGCTGGCCGAATAGGCCGTTATGCCGCCATGACGCTTGAGGACCGCATTGACATCACCCTTTTCGAGGAGTCGCGTCCCCGTTGTGAGGAGGCAGCCGCTTTGCTGAACAAGACTTTGGTCATCAACGGCGATGCCACCGACATTTCGTTGTTGAAGGAGGAGGGATTGCAGGCTACGGATGCCTTCATCGCTGTCACTGACTCGTCGGAGACAAATATCCTTACCTGTCTTCATGCCAAGAAACTTGGGGTGAGACGTACCATCGCCTTGGTGGAGAACACGGGTTTCATCAGTTTGTCGCAGGACATTGGCATCGATACCATCATCAACAAGAAACTGATAACGGCCAGCTATATTTCACGTTTTATTGTGCGTGGAGATGCTGTGAGCAGCAAGTGGCTGAGCGGCACTAATGCCGAATTGATGGAGTTTAATGTGGGCAAGTGGTCGCCTGCCACCCGTCAAATGATTCGCGACTTGTCGTTGCCCAAGGGGGCTACGATTGGCGGAATAATACGTGGCAACGAGACTATCCTTCCCACTCGCGACACACAAATAAAAGCCAAGGACAAGGTGGTGGTGTTTGCATTGCCCAAGGCTATGGAGCAGGCTTCGAAATTGTTTGAGTAGGTTTGACGGGGATGTTCCCGCATATTGAGCCAGGCAGATGAATCAGATTTCAATATTCAACTTCAGGTTGATGTCCCGTCTTACGGGAATGATGCTGGTGTATCTGTCGGCAGGCATGTTGTTGCCTTTGGCGGTGTCGATTCACTGCGGTGACGGGATGCAGTTTGCCTTGCTTGTGTCGGGAATGTTGATTCTGATGCTGGGACTGTTTCTCCGCAATATTGTTGGCGGCAAGACTGATTATGATTTAAAAGAGAATGAGAGCTATCTGATAACTTTGGCAGTATGGCTGGCAGTGCCGTTGTGCGGGGCTTTGCCTTATATTTTCACTGGGGTGTTGAACTCCTTTACCGATGCTTTGTTTGAGTCGTTCAGCGGTTTCACCACAACGGGCTCTTCTGTGGTGTCGCTTCCGGAGCAATTGCCTGAGTCGTTGTTGACTTACCGCGCGTTGACCCAGTGGGTGGGAGGTCTTGGGCTGATGTTGTTTGTGGTGGCCATATTGCGCAAGTTGACCCAGGGGGCGAGCCGTTTGTATGAGGCGGAGTTTTCGGGGACTCAGCAACGCAAGCTGCATCCGAGACTGGCTCGGAGCGTTACCCGCATGTGGACCATCTATGTCGTGATTACCTTTGTTATGATGGTGGTGATGATACTGAATGGCACTTCGGTGGTGGATGCGTTTTGCCTTTCTTGCAGCACGGTGTCGACGGGGGGCTTTGTAACCCATAGCAGCGGATTGGCTATTCTGCCCGAAAGGACGTTGATTTGGGTAGTGGTGTTTATGTTCCTTAGTGGCGTGAATGTCGCTTTCCTTTATCGTATTTTCACCCTGAAATGGCATAAGCTGTGGCGTGATGAGGAGTTGCGCACATACGTGTTGCTCTTTGTTTTGGCGGTGGCGGTGTGTACAACGGCTTTCTGGACGGAAGGCAACGGTGTGGAGGAATCGCTACGGTACAGCCTTTTCCATATAGCATCCATCATGTCCACGTGTGGCTTTTATATGCCTAAGCCGCATCATTGGTCTTTCCTGGTGAGTGTATTGACATTTGTGCTTATTGTGGTAGGGGCTTCGTCGGGCAGCACAGGGGGCGGTGTGAAATTGCGCCGCATCATGATTATCCTGAAGTATATTGCCAATTATTTCTCCCGTATGGTGCACCCCAATGTGGTTTTCCGTGTCAAGGTGAATGGCGAGGTTGTGGAGAATGAATATATCAACAAGGTCTTTGCTTTTGTGTTTCTCTACATCATGTTCATAATCGGAGGGGCATTTGTGTTGACTTTGTGCGGTTGCTCTATTCCTGATGCTGTCTGCATGGCTGCAGCCAATATCAGTAATTTGGGTCCCTCGTCGCTGATCAATTCGGTGGGGGCGAACCTTGACTATTCTATGTTGCCCAATCTGGCCAAATGGACGCTCACGCTGCTCATGCTTGCCGGAAGACTGGAACTGTTTGCTTTGATAGCGGTGTTCTCCCCTGCCTATTGGACAGCAAACAGGAGGTTCAGAATAAGAAAAGTGAATAAAAAAACTGTTGTCAAAAATCGCTGATTTAAAGTATATACTGAGGTTCTTGGGCATTGTGCTCATTGTGGAGGGACTGCTGATATTGAGTTGTCTCATTCCCGCTTTGCATTTTGCCGACGGCACTTGGAGGGAAATCACCCAGTCGGGATTGTTTACTCTCTTTGTCGGATTGTTCCTGGTGGTCAGTTTCCATCAATACCGAAATATGGGCAACCGTCGTATGGCATACCTTCTGGTGGTGTTGATGTGGGTGGTGCTGGCACTTTTTGGCACCTTGCCTTTCCTTGCCACGGGGACGCTTGTAAATTTCTCTGACGCCCTTTTCGAGTCGATGTCCGGCATCACCTCCACGGGTGCCACGGTCTTTTATGCCGTAGAATGGCTGCCGGCATCCATCCTTCTGTGGCGCAGCATGACCCAGTGGTTTGGCGGTTTTGGTATCGTGTTGCTTGTTTTGGCCTTGGTCCCTTCGATGGGAATAAATAAGTACAGTCTTTACACTGCCGAAGCCTCGGGTGCCGACAGTGGCGGTAAACAGACCACCACCGTGGCTTCCACCGTCAGGCATACCCTTGGGGTTTACATTCTGTTGACCATTTTGTTTGTCTTTGTTTTATATAAAAGTGGGATGCAGGTGTGGGATGCAGTCAATATCACCTTTACCAACATCTCGTCAGGAGGTTTCTCCATCTACAACAACAGCCTGCAGCGGCTCACTCACGTCCAGCAATATATTGTGGCGGCGGCCATGCTGTTGAGTGGTGTGAACTTTGCCATGCTTTTCAATATCTTCACCCTTCGCTGGGAACTGTTGAAGGGGAAATTTGAACAGTTGAGATTCTATCTGGGACTCTATGTCGGTGCTTCAATTGTTGTGGTGCTGTCCTTGGTGTTCCGCATGGGATATGGATGGAGCGATGCCGTGCGTTGTGGCTTTGTGCAGACTGTCAGTGTGCTCACCACCACAGGCTCCCTGGTGGGCGACACCTCGCAGTGGTGGATGCCGATAACCTATCTTATGGTTATCCTTTCGCTGTGCGGAGGTATGGCCGGTTCCACCACGGGGGGATTGAAAGCCATGAGGGTGCTGATTCTGTTCCGCCATGTGGGGAAGACCTTGCGCGACCGTCTTCATCCCCATGCTGTCAATCCGGTGCGTCTGAACCACAAACCCGTCTCCCCGCACATTGTCACCAATGTCATGGTCATCTTCATGATATATGTCATGGTTGTCTTTGTGGGGATTATGCTACTGATGCTTTGCGGCATCAACGCCACCGAGTCTATAGGTGCCGTCATCGCCTGCATCACAGGCTATGGCCCTGGGTTGGGCATCAGTGGCGGTTTCGGTTGCTATTCCCATTTCACCGTCAGCGCCAAGCTGATATGCTCTTTCTTGATGATTATGGGTCGTCTGGAGTGTCTCCCTGTTCTCATCCTTTTCACCCGGGCTTACTGGAAGAGGTGACAACATGTGTAAACATGGTTCCGCCACAACGTGCAACACCCCTTCTCTTGAGCCAAATGGACAGGCAAAGCCCAATCAACACTCCTTCGTGAAAAAAAATACGTTTTCTTTTCCTGATTATAGGGAAAAAAGTAGTACCTTTGCAATTTGAAATATTGACTCTATGGAAGCACCCATCATATCGCTAAAAGAGGTGACTATCAGTCATGAAGACGGTCCCCTGCTCACCCATGTAAACCTCTCTGTCTGCCCTGGAGAGTTCGTTTATCTCATTGGCAAGAGCGGTGCAGGCAAGACTTCGTTGCTGCGCACCCTCTATGCCGACCACGAAATAGAGAGTGGCGAAGAGGCTCAGGTGTGTGGGTTTAACTTGATGCACCTCAAACGGCGCCACATCCCCATGCTGCGCCGCAAGGTGGGTATCGTCTTCCAAAATTTCCGTCTTCTCAAAGACCGCAATGTGTACGACAATCTGTCGTTTGTCCTCCATGCCACCGGATGGAAACGCTCGGAAATCAACACCCAGATAATGAATACCCTCAAAGCTGTCGGCATTGAGGACAAGGCACAGGCCTCCATCTATCATCTCTCCGAGGGCGAGCAACAGCGCGTGGGCATTGCCCGTGCCTTAATCAATAACCCCAGTCTCATCCTTGCCGATGAGCCTACCGGCAACCTCGACCCCGCCACCTCCTCCGACATCATGCAACTCTTGGTAAACATCAACCAGCAGACAGGCACCACCATGCTCATCTCCTCCCACGATTTCATGATGATTGACAAGTATCAATCGCGTATGCTGGTTTGTGAAAACGGCACTCTTTTGGATCCACAACAATAAAAATATTATTTTAGCGTTATACCCGAAAACACATTCAGATGAAGAAGCATTTTCCCATAATCCTATTGGCCGCGCTGATGCTTATTCCGGCGGGCAATGTTCAGGCTCAGTATCGTAAGAAAAGACCCACCACCGATATTGCCAAGGATGGCGAAAACAAACGCCAGTGGCTGGGCAGCAAAGCCGATACTAGTTGGCATCCCACTGTGGGTGGCCTCTACGAACAGGTAACCCTTCCCGATGCTGGAAAGAAAGGCAAGAAAACCGAACCCATCATCGACCAGTCCGGCAAGCACAAGGTGCGCCAGGCTGCTTACGACACCGTGTGGAAGTTCACCGCTTTCGATGCCAAGACGTTCTATTTTATCGATTTCGACTATAACAAGTTCCGTACCCTTAAATGGAAACGCGACAAGGATCGCGACTGGGGCAATTTCGACCCCGTTATGGACTATATCTCCACCGCCGGCCGTATCCCCATGCACTTGTGCGCCATCTTTGCCGTCAACCCTACCGTCACCGACCCCGAACTCCGCGACGAACTGGTGGCCAAGGCACAGATGGAGGCTGTCATCTCCCTCGACTATTTCCGCGACATAGTCATTGAGAAGGAAATGAAGAACAAAATCAGCTATAAGGTGGCTGAGGTGGACTGGCGTTATTGGAAGGACGAGGCTTACTATAACGAGGCGCAACCTACCGAGGAGCTTATACGTGTGGGTTTGATTTGCGATTTCAGCTCCAAGAAGATCGACCTCCTCCCCAGTGCCGCCAAGGGTGCCAAGTCTTTCCCCGAAATCAAGTTCTTCCCCAACGATGCCACCATCCAGGAGTCTTACGTCCCCGAGTTGGATGAAATTGCCTCTTTCATGAAAGAAGAGAAAGCCCTGGAAGTCCTTCTCACCGGCTATTGCGACAATGTGGGTACCGAGACCTACAACACCGGACTCTCCCGTCAGCGTGCCGTGGAGGTGAAGAAAGCCCTCATGCAGCGCGGCATCGAAGAGCACCGTATCGAGGTTCTCTACAAAGGCGAGGAAGACCCTGTGGGGGACAACAACACCTACAGCGGACGTCTGGCCAACAACCGCGTCACCGTGGTCATTCAGTAATTGAAGGGGGCTAAGGGTTGGCAGTTCGCTGCTTCCACCTCCATCCCTCTATCCAATCCATCAGCATAATCACAAACAAGGAGAAATACAAAGAATTATGTCAAACAGAGGAGTCGTCGATTCCTCTGTTTCTGCAATATTGGTGGATGGATGCCGTCTGCTGCGGCAAACAATGGGATGTGGCGTTGGCTTATGGTAGCGATGGCTCCGTGTCGGCGGCTATGCCCTACCTCATCGGCTCTAAAATAGGTATGCCTTATGTCCTCCAACCCCAGTTGACCCAGTATAACGGTCCTTGGTATCGTCCCGGCTGCGACAACCCCATGGCCGCCAGCCAGTTGGCCGACCATTTCCGGCGTCTCCACCTACTTTTCTTTCAGCAGAACTTCGGACCTTCAGTCCTCACCCTGCAGGGGTGGGAAAACTACACTACTTCTTCCCGCATCACCTACCGCATCGAGGACATCTCCGACCCGCAGCGGGTTTTCGATGGTTTCGACAAACAGCGTCGCCAACGCCCCATACGCCGTGCGGCAAAGGTGCTCTCTCCCGTCGAAGACCTCTCTCCCGAGGCTTTTGCCCGTTTCCATGCTCAGTATTGGGCGTCGCGGGGGCAGCGTGACCAGCTCTCGCTCGACTTTATCCAGCGCATTGTTCAGGTCTCTCTTTCCCGCCAGCAGGGCATCCTCTTGGGACTCCGCGACGACAACGGTCTTCTCCATGCCGCCCGTTTTGTGGCTTTCGATAGCCGTTGCGCCTACTCCCTCCTGTCGGCTCTCAACCCCCAAGGCCATGCCAACGGGGCTTCGCCGTTGCTCTTCTGGCACATCATCCAGCGGCTCTCCCCACTCACTCAGGCTTTCGATTTCGAGGGCAGCATGGACCCCGGCATAGCCTTCTCCTACAAACTTTATGGTGCTGTCCCTGTATCCTATCATCGCGTTACGCGTTACCGTAACCCTCTCGTCCGTTGCCTGCTCAAGTCCAAAGTGGATGAATAATAGTACTCGATAACACCCTAATTCAATAGCATCCCCATGAACATTAAACTCCTTGTTGTCTCCAAGACCGACACCCCCTATCTCCAAGAGGGCATTGATTTGTACGTCAAGCGGCTCCGCCACTATGTCAATTTCGAGATTGATGTCATCCCCGCCCTCAAAGACCAGAAGAATGCGTCGCCCGAAGAAATCAAGGAACGCGAGTCGCTGCTTCTGCTCAAACGCCTTGAAGGGGCCGACCGCATTGTGTTGCTCGACGAGCATGGCAAGGAGCATACCTCCATGGGCTTCTCCCAATATTTGCAGAAACAGATGAATTCAGGTGTCCGCAACCTGGTGTTTGTCATTGGCGGTGCTTTCGGTTTTGCCCCGTCGGTTTATCAGGTCGCTCACGACAAGGTGTCGCTCTCGCAGATGACTTTCAACCACCAAATGGTGCGGCTCTTCTTTGTCGAACAGCTCTATCGTGCCTTTACCATTCTCCGCCACGAACCCTACCACAACGAAGGCTGAAGCCCTCTCCAAACCTTTTTGCCGCCTCTCAAAGCCCCCAGCTGTAGTGCATCGGGTGCAGGTGCCCCACGCGTATGGCTTTCATCAACTGCAAGGGGCCTCGCAGCATCTCTTGCCCCAGGCGTGGGTCTACGGGGAACATGGCGTGGTCTATCTCGGGGTAGTCTTGCTTTATCTCTCGCAGTATGGAGAGGAACAGCTTCTCCATTTGGTCAGGGGTTACCTTCACACGGTCGCTGTCCTCGGCGTCGGCACTGGGGTGGAAATACCAGTTGTTGCAGTCTCCTGCATGGAAGAGGGTGGTGCCGTCCCTCAACCGAGTCACGGTACACACTCCTACATCGGTCGACCGATAGGCTTTTAGGCGGAAATAGGGGGTCTCCACCTCCTCGCCGAAACGCAGCACGGCCAAAGGCAGCGTCTTGTCGATACGGCGACGGCGCACCGTGTCGTATGAGGGGAGCAGATGCCAGTGGGCATTGTTTGAACACCATTCGACAAGGGATGGGTTGTAGTGGTCCTCGTGGAAATGCGAAACGACGAAATACACCTCCTTGTCGGCGGCATCCAGCAACCCTTGCAACCGTCTGTCGGGGTCTCGCCAATAGTCATATACTATCAGGCAGTCCTCCTCCTCGGCCGCAAAACAGCTGTGGTAGATATAATGCAACTCCATACGGCTACCGTTGCATCAGGGTTTGGGTATAAAATCAATCTTGATGGAGCTCTCGTCAAAATGAATATCCTTGAGGATAATGCGGTCAAATATCGGAGCCAGTTGCTGGCTTTTGCCCAACGCCAGCATCAGTCGGTTGCCGTCCAGGATGTCCAGCAGTTCGGCTCCCGGCTGTTTCTTTACTTGCCCCAAGGCAGTGCGCACCATGAACTCGATGCCTGCCCCGCCGCCATAGGAGAGGAAGATGTCGCTGCCCTCTATACGGTCGACATTGATGTCAAGCCCTACGTCCCCCATCAGGGGCACTTTGTAGGAGATTCGGAGCGTGTGGGGACCGCCATAGGTCATGGGAAGTTCTTTCCCGGTTTTGTCTTCGATGAGTTTCCCGACTTCGGAATAGGATAAGTTGAACTGCATATCAATTGTTTTTGGCTCTATTTAATATAGGACTGTTTTTCCACAGCCTCGAAGAGGCTCAATCTCAATAACACCGTACAAGCGTAGTGCAGTGCGGTGACAGAATATACTCACTTACAGCGTCCCGAAGGGACGCGACAATGAAACGTTTTTGCAAAAATCAGTCATATGTTGAAATAGAGCATTGTTACTTTTTTCGAGTTTTTTCAACCAAATAACGGCTATTTGAAAAAAAAATTGTATTTTTGCATTATATTTGACTGCTTATTGAAGAGTAAATAAAACCCAAATTATATCGTCATGAAAGTAAAAGAACTTGTTGAAAAACTGAATTTGAAGGTTCTGTCGGGTGCCGACGGACTGGACCGCGAAATAGAAGGATGCTATGTCTCCGACCTGCTCAGCGATGTCATGGGCAACGCCGAAATGGGCAATGTGTGGGTAACCCTCCAGGTACACAAGAACGTCATGGCCATTGCCTCCCTCAAAGAACTGGCATGTGTCATCCTCGTCAAAGGGCAGACCGCTTCCGACGATACCCTTGAGCAAAGCAACGAGGAGGGCATCCCCTTCCTCAGCACCAACATGGAAACTTTCGAAACCGCCGGTAAGATATACGAATTGCTGAAACAGTAATTAGCAAGACGTGATGACCACCCAAGGCAATCCCCCAAACGGCGACAAGATGTCCCTTGGCGGCGACTCCGCTGCCCAGGAGGTGCAGCTGCGGCCTTTCAAAGCCGACCTGCACATCCACACCGTCCTGTCGCCGTGTGGCGACTTGGAGATGAGTCCCTCAGCCATTGTCCAGCGGGCTTTGGCGCGGGGACTGGACATGATTGCCATCACCGACCACAACACCACCCGTCAGGTGAAAGTGGCGCAGCAGGTGGGCCGTGCCAACGGCCTTTTCGTCCTCGGGGGTGTTGAGGTCACCTCACAAGAAGAGGCTCACTGTCTCGCCTATTTTGAGACCGACGAGCAACTCGACCTCTTCCAGCAGTTCCTCGACCAGCACCTGCCGCCCATCCCCAACGACGAGGACCGTTTCGGCTACCAGCTTATCGTCGATGAGAATGATGAGATTGTTGGGGAGGAGGAATACCACCTTCTTAACGGCATCGATGTGGACATCGACGGCATCTACGAGGAGGTGCATCGCATCGGCGGACTCTTCGTCCCCGCCCACGTCAACAAAGGCACTACTTCGCTCACCAGCCAGCTTGGTTTCATCCCGCCCGACCTCAAGGCCGACGGGCTGGAGATAAACCGGTTCACCACCCGCGAAGAGATGCTGAAGAAATTTGCCTACCTCAAACGTTTCAATTTCATCACCGACAGCGACGCCCATTTCATCGACAACGTAGGCGATGTCTACAATGTCCTTTATATGGAACACCGCACCTTCGACGAGTTCCGCAAAGCCCTCAAAGGCATCGACGGCCGCCATATCGACACCATGGCCTTCCGCTCCGCCCCCCTTCCACGCATAGCTTGACAAATATCAATTTAGCCGTCCCCTTTATTAGAGGGGTAGGGGTGTGCTACCTGCTGGCGGAGCCAGCGTAAATCCCAAAAGTCAATATTTTCCCCTGCGCGTATCCTTGCGCCCACCCTGGCACTGACGTGCCACCCCTCCCCAGAGGGGACGGCTGCCGCGGTAGTTTTTTATCATCTGTTCTTTCGTTCAAGGTTCGCTACATATATATCATATATATATCACATATATATCACATATATATCCCCGGGATATAGAACGGATACATAAGGCACGGACAAGCGAGGGGGAAGACAAGGAGGAGAAACGCCCCTGCAGCCTTGCGGCAGTTGTCACCCTGCGACACATTTGACGAAAAGGAAGAGGGGGCTGCAAAGCCCCCTCCGGAAAAAGTTTAACTTATTTAGGAAATAAGTGTTCAATTAATCTACATCATGTACTAAGCGGACGGCAAGACATCTGCCCTTGTCACCAGCAGAAGTGAAATTATTACTTGACTTGGAAAGCGTCGTATAGATGGCCTGTGAAGAGTTACTGTTTGTAACAGACCAATAATAACCTGAACTTGCACCTGCACAAACATAATCGTTACCACCGCCATATCTTAAATAACCGGTAATTGGCAAAAAAACGGCACCAGCATCTTCTAATGCCTCCCAATTCGCGATATTATATACATTGGTATTCCAATTTGTTGTAGCCATGGTCATATTAATACCTGATGGAATGTTCCATGAATCCGGTAAAATAATCGTGCCATAGACTCCATTGACAGTAGCTTTTGTCCATTTACTAACGGCATCGGTACGTTGCTTGAACAAGTAGTTCCACTCATCCTTTGTCAATGTACGCCAAAGTCCAGCAGTATTACCACCGTTAGAGATAGGATTATAAATACCCCAGTCGTAGTTGGTTCCCGCTATTGGATTATTCCCGTTACCATAGTCAGACGCTGATGCACTATAATAATAAGGATACTTATCGTTATATCCACTGGTCCCCCAAGGGAAAAGTTCAATCCAATCGGTTGAAGTAGCGTCATAAAGACTTTGATAGTTTTGGCCGTTCACATAGGAATAACTGTCGTATTGATGTTCGGCAAACTGGTAGTAGTTGTTGCTGGGACGGTATTTCAAATTGCCTTGGGAGAAGACAACAGTCTTGCCTGCACCAACGGTGAAAACGCCGGGGAGAGCACCGGGAATGTTAACAACGACTTCTTCGAAGACGAGGTCTTCGTTCTGTAAGGTGATGCTGGACCACTCACTAGCACCGATATGGAAGGTATGGGTGCTGTTGAGGGACTTTGTGCAGACTTTGCCGGTATTGTCAGTAATAGTAATGGTGAGCGTCTGATAGTCGCGTGCAGGGAGGGCGATAAAGAAATCCTTGCCATTGCTAATATTCTGGGCAGGGAACTGGACTAAGATGTTTTTGCTCTCATCGGTAGCTGGTTCCGGAGAAAGTGTTGCAGAAACAAGTTCCTCGTCATCATCATGGGTAGGGACAATATTGAAAAGCCCGTTAATAGAAGCGTCTTCAGTGGAAATAGTAATTGAGGAGATTGTTGTGTTGGCTTTCTCAAGATGAAGTTTTAACAGACCGCAGAGGTTTTTGAATTTAAGGAGACGACTGTTAGCACCACATTCTGCATACATGGGGAAACCTTCAAGAATAAGGTTGTTGTTATCGGCAGTAAGAGTTTGTGTGGCAGGGAGTCTAACCCTATTGTAGTGTGTGAAACCATCACCATGCGGAGCAATTGAATAGGGATAAATGGCAAGAAAAATACCCTCATATAGGCTGTTATCTGTCACATCCTTATTTAGATTCACATCAGGGTCAACGAAGTTGAACGTAGCACGTGAGGAATTATTGCCGTCACCGAGCGTTGCACTGTATCGGCCTCTTGACCTTGATGTACTCGAAATATCTTTACGGAACACCGTTATCAAATCACCGTCTTGCCAGGCGAAGCCTTGGCCGTCGTAGGTTACTTTGTCGTCGTTGTTCATCTGGGCGATGGTGGCGGTGAATTGGCCGCCTTTGAGGTTCTCTTTCTGGCAGGAAGAGAGACCCAGAAGTATGAGGCCACAGATTGTGGCCAAGTATGTTATTTTCTTCATTTCGTTTGCGGGATAAATGGGTTTAGAAATAGGAAT
>JAEEGL017076104.1_pt1 | contig 34023 bp, 24 predicted proteins | sample 9134231 | NCBI WGS metagenome assembly JAEEGL01 (sample SAMN16246548, study PRJNA631951) | gut metagenome | biome: gut microbiome; feature: rumen; material: fiber-attached | host: Bos | place: Iran: Karaj | collected 2018-10 | reverse complement strand
GTTCTGTTGAACACAGAGGCAAGGAGACACAGAGGATGGCATCGCTAAAGCGATGTGAGGAGACACAGAGTGTTTTTGTTTCTATGCAAGGTTTGAGCCGAATGGATTTACGGTAATTTAATGACGTACAGGCGTCAGAAGATAAATTACGGGAATTACGGAAATTTCTGTTAGGAAAAGTTCTGTTGAACACAGAGGCAAGGAGACACAGAGGATGGCATCGCTAAAGCGATGTGAGGAGACACAGAGTGTTTTTGTTTTCGAGTAACGGTTTGAGCCGGATGGAATTGCCAGTTTTTTTATTTAGCTTGAGGAGTTTTTAATTTCATTTGGATGATGCGGGCGGTCTCGTCTGGAGCGATGAGGGTGCCCACTTTTTCACGCATGGCCTGATACTGGGTGAGCATACGGTCGCGGTCGGGGCCATCGGGTAGGATGCGGCGCAGAGAACGCGCCATGTTGTCGACGGTGAAGGTGTCGGCCACGAGCTCGTCGACCACGGGGGCATCGGCGATGAGGTTGACCAGCGAGATGTAGGGCACCTTGAGGATGATGCGGCGCAAAAAGCCAAAGAGCCAGGGGAGCGGCGTCTCGTAGCACACCACCTGAGGCACGCCGAAGAGGGCCGTCTCGAGGGTGGCGGTGCCGCTGGTGACAAGGGCGGCACAGGCATGGCTGAGCAGGGCGTAGGTGTCGTGGTGGACCACGCGCACGCGGCTGCCGGCGAGGTGGCGATCATAGACATCGGCGCCGATGGAGGGCGCGCCAGCCACGACAAACTGGTAGTCGGGGAAGCGCTCGGCCACCTGCAGCATGGCGGGCAGATTGTCCTTTATCTCCTGCTGACGGCTGCCGGCCAGAAGCGCCACAATGGGTCGGTCGGCCAACTGGTGACGGGTGGTGAATTGTAAAAATGTTTCAGAATATCCGCGACGGAATTCGTCGACCTCGCTGGCCGTGGGGTTGCCCACGTAGTGGATGGGGTAATGGTGTTTATGCTCGAAGAAATCGACCTCGAAGGGCAGGATGGAGAAGAGTTCGTCGACATCGCGCTTGATGTTCTTGATGCGGTACTCCTTCCACGCCCATATCTTGGGCGAGATGTAGTAGTAGACCGGCAGCGAGAGCCGGCTGTGCACATAGCTTGCGATATCGAGGTTGAAGCCAGGATAGTCGACCAGGATGACGGCGTCGGGGCGCCACTGGGCAATGTCGGCCTTGCAGCGGCTGCGCCAACGCAGGATGGTGCGCAGGTGGAGCAGCACGGGGATGAAACCCATGTAGGCCAACTGGCTGTAGTGGCACACGCAGGTGCCGCCCTCGGCCTGCATCAGGTCGCCCCCGAAGAAGCGGAACTCAGCCTCACTGTCAACTTTTTTCAGCGACTCCATAAGGTGTGATGCATGGAGGTCGCCACTGGCCTCACCGGCTATGAGATAATATTTCAAGAAATTAAAAATTAAAGATTAAAAATTAAAATGGGGAATTTTTTAGATTTAAAAGGCTAACGAACCTTTGAAAATCATTCTTCCGGCTCGTCGCACTGCCAGGAGGAGAGGAGCGGGAACGACTCGTAGTCGGTCACGTCGATGCGTGTGGGCGTGACCGCCACATAGCCCTCGTTGAGCGCGTGGCGGTCGGTATCGGGCGCGTCGGGGTCATCCTCGCGGTATTTGCCCACCATCCAGTAGTAGTCGTAGCCGCGGGGGTGGCGCTCGCACACGCTCTCATCGTACCATGTGCCGGGTGCCATGCGGCACATTCTGACGCCGCGGAAGGTGGGTGCGGCGGGGAAATTGATGTTTAGGCACACGCCGGTGGGCAAGCCCTCGCTGAGCACCTTTGAGACCATCTGCCTGACATAAGGCGTGAGCGGTGAGAAATCGGCGTCGGCACTGTAGTCACACAACGAGAACGCCACAGAGGGGATGTACTTCATGCAGCCCTCAAGAGTGACTCCCATTGTGCCGGAATAGTGAGTGTTGACAGAGGAATTGTCGCCATGGTTGATGCCGCCGATGATGATGTCGGGACGTTCGCCGCCGCAGAGATGGTCGAGCGCCAGTTTGACACAATCGACAGGCGTGCCATTGCATGACCACACCTCGAGGCCGGGCTCCTTCTGCTGGCAGAACAGGCGCAGAGGCTTAGTGGCAGAGAAAGCGCAGGCATAGCCAGAGCGGGGCGAGTCGGGAGCGCAGACAATGATGCGACCGATGTCGCGCAGCATGTCAACAAGTGAGAGGATGCCTTTGGCCTGAAAACCGTCGTCGTTGGAAATAAGGATGAGCGGTATGTTATTTTTCATAAAAAATGCTTGAATACGAATGCAAAAGTACGAAAAAATGTTTTATTTGAGCATTTCTCGCATAAAATATGTAATTTTGCAGTCTATAACCATTATCGCAAACAAACAGAAAGGTTAAAAATGGGAAAAATCATAGCTTTGGCCAATCAGAAGGGAGGCGTAGGTAAGACCACCACCTCCATCAATCTGGCGGCCTCGCTGGCAACCTTGGAAAAGACCGTGCTGCTGGTGGATGCCGACCCGCAGGCTAACGCGTCGAGCGGTCTGGGTGTGGACGTGAACAATGTGGAATGCTCACTGTATGAGTGCATTATTGACCATGCCGACGTGCGCGACGCCATCTACACGACCGACATAGAAGGTCTGGACATCATACCGAGCCACATAGACCTGGTGGGTGCCGAAATAGAAATGCTGAACATAAACAACAGGGAAAAGGTGGTGAGAAACATCCTTGCCCCGATACGCGACGAATACGACTACATACTGATAGACTGCTCGCCCTCGTTGGGACTCATCACGGTGAACTCGCTCACCGCGGCCGACTCGGTCATCATACCCGTGCAGTGTGAATATTTCGCCCTGGAGGGCATCAGCAAGTTGCTGAACACCATCAAGATAATCAAGAGCAAGCTCAACCCGAAACTGGAGATTGAGGGATTCCTGCTCACCATGTACGACAGCCGCCTGCGACTGGCCAACCAGATATACGACGAGGTGAAGCGCCACTTCCAGGAGTTAGTGTTCAAGACAGTGATACAGCGGAATGTGAAGCTGAGCGAGAGTCCGAGCCACGGACTGCCTGTGATACTGTATGACGCCGACTCGACGGGCAGCAAGAACCACCTGGCGCTGGCCAAGGAAATCATAAGCAAGAACAAATGAGACACATGCCCGCCGGGCGCACACACAAGAAAGAAGCAGATGTGACCAGCTGGCAATGAACCAACCAAGATATGGCAGTAAAGAAAAAATTCAATACACTGGGCCGTGGCCTTGACGCACTCATCTCGACCGATGACCTGCGCACACAGGGCAGTTCGACCATCAACGAGATAGCACTGGACGAGATTGAGGCCAATCCCAACCAGCCTCGCCGCGAATTCGACGAGGAGGCACTGCAGGAACTGGCCAACAGCATCAAGGAGATAGGCATCGTGCAGCCCATCACACTGCGCCAGATAGGCGACAGCCGCTACCAAATCATCGCCGGCGAGCGCCGCTGGAGAGCATCGCAGATGGCCGGGCTGACCGCCATTCCAGCCTACATACGCACCATCAGCGACGAGAACGTGATGGAGATGGCGTTGGTGGAGAACATACAGCGCGAGGACCTGAACGCCATAGAGATAGCATTGGCTTACGCCCACCTGATGGAAGACGGAAACATGACCCAGGAGAAGGTGGCAGAGCGCGTGGGCAAGAGCCGCGTGGCCGTGGCCAACCACCTGAGACTGCTCAAATTGCCTGCCCAGGTGCAGATGGCGCTGCAGAAGAAGGAGATAGACATGGGCCATGCAAGGGCTCTGCTCTCACTCGACAGTCCGTCGCAGCAGCTGAAAGTATTCGAGGCCATCAAGAAGAACGGCTCGTCGGTGCGCCAGGTGGAGGAGTTGGTGAAGAAGTTGAAGAACGGCGAGGAAGCCGAGATAGGCGGCAAGCGCCTGGCCTCCGCATCGAAGACCCCGGAGGAATACAAATTGCTCCGCAACAGGCTGAACCACTTCTTCGGCACCAAGGTGGCGCTGAGTGTGAACGACAGCGGCAAAGGCAAGATAAGCATCTCCTTCTCCAACGAAGAGGAGCTGGAGCGCATCATGAGTGTGTTTGACAAGATGAAAGTGTAATCTATCTACCCGCACACCATCCACACAAGATGCCAATCCGCCCTACCCTTCTCATCCTGTTGCTGACAGCCCTGCTGAGCGTGCCAGCCTCGCTGCCTGCCCAGGACCAGCCCTACACAGCACCCGCCGACTCGATGATTGACGTCATCGAAATGGAGGTGGCTGCACCCGACTCGGCACTGGAAGAATGGCCAGGCAAGCAAAAGAAGGCAAAGCGCGACTGGAACACCTGGCGGCCCAATCCGAAACGGGCCATGTGGCTCGCCATCGTGCTGCCAGGAGCCGGCCAGATATACAACAGGAAATACTGGAAGCTGCCCATCGTGTACGGTGGATTTGTGGGAAGCGTGTATGCCATGCAGTGGAACAACATGATGTACCGCGACTACTCACAGGCCTATCTTGACCTGATGGACGATGATCCCAACACGCAGAGCTACAACCAGTTTATGCATCTTGGCGCACAAATCACCCCAGCCAACGAGGAGCGATTCAAACAACTCTTCAAACGCCGCAAAGACTACTACAGGCGCTACCGCGACCTGAGTTTTTTCGTACTTGTGGGTGTGTACGCCCTCTCTGTGATTGACGCCTACGTAGACGCATCACTCTCTGAATTTGACATTTCCAAAGACCTGAGCATGAAGGTGTCGCCCGCCGTGCTGAACAACGGCCAGAGCCGCGACCTGGTGAAATCGACCGCACTGGGACTGCAATGCTCAATCAATTTCTAACCAAACAAAACCAAAAGCCCCCCACCGAGACAAGACATGAAAAGAAAAATACTGACCATCTTGACAGGAATGCTGCTGAGCGGCACGGCCCTTGTACAGGCACAAATTAATGACGACTTTGAGATAGTGTTCACCGACGACATGGGTAAGCTGGAATATATAGAGCTGCCCGAGGCCATGACCAAGGAGGTGGACAGCCTGCTTGCCCTCTACCACTCGCGCACCTACTTGGAGATGGACACCCTGTGCCAGAGCACCGGCACCAACCCTGAATTCAGCGACGAGGTGTACATAGACCGCCTGCAGCGCATGCCCACCGTGATGGAGATGCCCTACAACAAGATTGTGAGGCAGTTTATAGACCGCTACTGCGACAGGCTGCGCCGCACTGTAAGCGTGCTGTTGGGAAGGAGCAACTTCTACATGCCCATCTTTGAGCAGGCGCTTGAGTCGTACAACCTGCCCTTAGAACTGAAATACCTGCCAGTGATTGAGTCGAGCCTGAACCCCACCGCCGTGTCGAGAGCCGGTGCCACCGGCCTGTGGCAATTCATGCTGGCCACCGGAAAGCAATATGGCCTGAGGGTGAACAGCTTGGTGGACGACCGCCGCGACCCGATACGCGCCTCGTATGCCGCTGCGCAATACCTGCGCGACCTGTACAAGATATTCGGTGACTGGACCCTGGTTATTGCCGCCTACAACTGCGGCCCGGAGAACGTGAACCGCGCCATCAGAAGGGCAGGCGGAAGCATGGACTACTGGACCATCTATCCTTATCTGCCATCGGAGACCAGAGGATATGTGCCCGCCTTCATCGCCGCCAACTACGTGATGACCTACTACTGCGAGCACAACATCTGCCCCATGCTGACCAATCTGCCCGCGCACACCGACACCGTGGAGGTGAACCGCGACGTGAGCCTGCAGCAGATAGCCGATGTGTGCAACACCGACCTGAGCATGCTGCGCGAACTGAATCCACAATACCGCAGAGACATCGTGAACGGCAGTTCGGAGCCCTCACTCATCAGAATGCCCATACCGGTAATAAACCGCTTCATTGAGTTGGAAGACTCCGTCTACGCCTACAAGGCCAGCACCCTGCTGAGCAAGCGCGCCTTGGTGAGCGTGAATGAGAACAGGCAGTACAGCCGCCGCTCGGAAAGTTCTGCCAGCGACAACTCGGGACGCAGTTCGTCGAGCAGCCGTTACGGGCGCAGCAGCAAGAGCCGAAGCAGTAGCAGCAGCGCCAAGAGCAGTGGCACATCGTCGAGATACGGCAAGAGTAGCAAGCAGAGCGACTCGAAAAAGAACTCCGGCAACTCACGGTCGCGCCGCCGGCGATAAGGCAGACCATACTACCTGGCCGATTTTGGAGACAGGCCACATCAAACCAGAAGAAAACTTAGAACGAGACTGCTAAGGAGGACATATATGGAAACACAGAGCCTCTCGGACGAGGACATCAGGAAAGAACAAGAAGAAGAACGGATGGTGGACGACGCCTTTCAGAAGGTGCTCGACAACTATCTTGCCTCGCCTCACCGCAAGAAGGTGGACATCATCACCAAGGCCTACAACTTTGCCAAGCAGGCCCACAAAGGTGTGAGAAGACTCTCCGGCGAGCCCTACATCATGCACCCGATAGCCGTGGCTCAGATTGCCACCCAGGAAATGGGATTAGGGTCGACGAGCATCTGCTCAGCCCTGCTGCACGACGTGGTGGAAGACACCGACTACACCGTGGAAGACCTTGAGAACATCTTCGGGAAAAAGATAGCACAGATTGTAGACGGACTGACCAAAATCTCGGGCGGCATCTTCGGAGACAAAGCTTCGGCACAGGCAGAGAACTTCAGAAAACTGCTGCTCACCATGAGCGACGACATCAGGGTGATTCTGATAAAAATATGCGACCGGCTCCACAATATGCGCACCTTGGCATCGCAGCCGCCCAACAAGCAATACAAGATAGCCGGTGAGACCCTCTACATCTATGCGCCGCTGGCCAACCGCCTGGGACTGAACAAGATAAAAAACGAACTCGAAGACCTGAGCTTCAGGTATGAGCATCCTGAAGAATACGCCTCCATCAAACAGAAAATAGCCGCAACCGAGGAAAAACGCAAGAAACTATTTGACGATTTCACCGCCCCCATACGCGAAGCGATAGACAAATTAGGACTGCAGTATGAGATAATGGCCAGGGTAAAAGCCCCCTACTCTATCTGGACCAAGATGCAGAACAAGCATGTGAGCTTCGAGGAAATATACGACATACTGGCCGTACGCATCATCTTCACCCCCCACTCCAAGGAGGAGGAGATAGACGACTGCTTCAAGATATACGTGGGCATCAACAAACTCTACAAATCGCACCCCAACCGTATGCGCGACTGGGTGAGCAACCCCAAGGCCAACGGCTACAAGGCACTGCACCAGACCTTCATGTCGAAACAGGGACAATGGATTGAGGTGCAGATAAGATCAGAACGCATGCACGAGGTGGCCGAGCAGGGATTCGCCGCCCACTGGCAGTACAAAGACGGCGGCGAACTGACCAAGGACGAGGGTGAGCTGAACAACTGGCTGGGCACCATCAAGGAGATACTGGACGACCCTCAGCCCGACGCCATGGACTTCCTCGACACGGTGAAACTGAACCTCTTCGCATCGGAAATCTTTGTCTTCACACCCAAAGGTGAAATCAAGACCATGCCGGCCGGCAGTACCGCACTCGACTTCGCCTTCCAGATACACACTTTCATTGGCAGCCACTGCATCGGAGCAAAGGTGAATCACAAGCTGGTGCCGCTGAGCCATGAGCTGAAGAGCGGCGACCAGGTGGAAATCATCACCTCGAAGGCGGCACACGTGCAGCCCAGCTGGATCAACTTCGCCAGCACGGCAAAGGCAAAGGCCAAGATACAAGGCATACTGCGCCGCAACCTGAGAGAACTGCAGAAGGATGGCGAGGAGAAACTGAAGGACTTTCTGAGCAAGCACGACATGGAATTCTCCAACGCCAACGTGAACAAGCTGTGCCAATTTCATGAAAAGAAGAGCCCAGAGAAGCTGTATCTCGCCATCGGCGAGAAAAACGTGATATTGAGCGACAAAGACATCGACTGTCTGCTCGATGACAAGAGCCAAGGGTCCAAATGGAAGAAATTCGTGCCCTTCATGGGCAAGGGCAAGAAGAAGACAGCCGATGTGGAGATGAAGGAGCAAGAGCAGGTTGACTCACTCATCACCGTGGGCAAGGACTTCAACAAGAAAAAACCGATCTACGTGACCGAGGACAACATACTTGGTTATATCTTCCCCACTTGCTGCCATCCCATTCCCGGCGACGACATCCTAGGATTCATCAACAACGACGGGCACATAGACATACACCTGAGGAAGTGCTCGGTGGCCAACAAACTGAAAACGAGCTACGGCAACCGTATCATCGATGCCAAATGGGACATGCACAAGACCCTCTATTTCGACGCCCGAATACAGATAAGGGGTATAGACCGCATTGGCATGCTCCTCGATGTGACCAACGTGATCACCACGCAGATGAACGTGAACATCAGGAAAATCGTGATATCCTGCAACGACGGCATCTTCGACGGCATCATAGACATGGGCGTACACGACCGCGATGATGTGAAACTGATAATGGAAAACATGCGCAACATACGCGGACTGCAAGAGATACTGAACATCAACATGGAATAGAAGATGAAAAAGACACTGATGATGCTGTGGGCTGTCATCGCCCCACTGGCCATGACGGCCGCCAATCCCTACGACAACCCCGACACGCTGGTTGTGGCACGCGACGGTACGGGAGAGTTCAGAACCGTGGCCGAGGCTGTGGAGGTGTGCCGCGCCTTCATGGACTACCACAAGGTAATCTTGGTGAAAAAAGGCACCTACAAGGAAAAACTGGTGATACCCTCCTGGCTGGACAACATCGAAATATTAGGCGAGGACGTGAACAGCACAGTGATAACCTATGACGACCATGCCAACATACGCTTAGAAAGCACAGGCAAAGGAATGGGCACCTTCAGAACCTACACCATCAAGGTGGAAGGCAATGACATCACCCTGAAGAACATCACCATAGAGAACAACTCCGCCAGGTTAGGACAGGCCGTGGCACTGCACACCGAGGGCGACAGGCTGAAGGTGGTGGGATGCCGCATCTTAGGCCATCAGGACACGGTATACACCGGCAAGGCAGGCACGAGAATCTATTTTCTCAACTGTTATATCGAAGGCACCACCGACTTCATCTTCGGGCCGTCGACGGCATGGTTTGAAGGCTGCACCATACACAGCAAAGCCAACTCGTATGTAACGGCCGCCTCCACCCCGAAGGATGTGAAATACGGGTATGTGTTCAACAACTGCCGGCTGACCGCCGACGCGGGCATAGAAAAGGTATATTTAGGCAGGCCCTGGAGACCCTATGCCTACACCCTCTTCATGAACTGCGAGCTGGGCAACCACATTGTGGCACAGGGATGGCACAACTGGGGCAACAAGGACAACGAGCAGACCGCCCGCTATCTGGAGTACAACAACTCAGGACCGGGAGCAGCCACCAATGAGCGTGCAGCGTGGAGCCATCAACTCACCAAAAACGAGGTAAAAGAGCTGAAGGAAAACTTCTTTGTGCGTGGCGACAACTGGAAGCCATGACAAGCAATAATTAATAAAGGCATGAGAGGGTTCAGAGAACCCTAAGAAATCAGGAAAGTAGGCAAAAGTGTTAAATTTTGTCCACATTAATGTAAATTTATTAATTGCTTGTATATTTGACACTATTAAATAGTGATATTTCATAAGTTTTTTTTACTTTCGCAGAATATTACGAACTACGTCACCCCAAAGCTCGTGAGGGCGTCACGAATAAAACAAATCAACCTAAACTATAATATTTAATTTCAAACGTTTATGTATCTACAACTCAGGAGGGTCTCTACGACCTTATGCATGATCCTGTTTTGTCTGGCAGCCATGGCTCAGAAGACGATAACAGGTACAGTGACTGATGTGACCGGCGAGCCGCTCATCGGTGCGACGGTTGCAGTGGGTGGTACCAACGGGGCCATCACCGACCTCGACGGAAACTTCACCCTGACGAACGTGAACGCGGGAGCCACGATAACCGTGTCGTACATCGGCTATCAGGACAAATCCGTGAAAGTGGGCAACCAAAACAACTACACGATTGTGCTCGAAGCCAACGACAAGAGCCTTGACGAGGTGGTGGTTATCGGTTACGGCACCGTGAAGCGCCGCGACCTGACCGGTTCGGTATCATCTGTGACCGGCGAGACACTTGCCAAGAATCCTGTGGCCAATGTGGCCCAGGCCCTGCAGGGACAGTTGCCCGGTGTGAACGTAATCTCCCAGGACGGACGTCCCGGTGCCACCATGTCGATTCGCGTACGTGGCGGCGGTTCGGTGACCCAGTCAAACGATCCTCTCCTCATTGTCGACGGAGTGGTGGTGAGCAGCATTGACGACATTCCTGCCGACGACATCGAGACCATCGACGTGCTGAAGGATGCCGCCTCAACCGCCATCTATGGTGCCCGCGGTGCCAACGGTGTAATCATGATTACCACGAAGAGCGGTAAGGAAGGCAAGACCACAGTGAAGTACAACATGTACTATCAGATCAAGGAGAAGCCCCAACAGCTCGATGTGCTCGACCCCTACGACTATGTGCTTCACACCTGGAGCTACGCCACCGCCTACGGTGAGAGCTATGGTGAGAATGTAGCCAAGTACTTCGGTCTGGGAAGCGCCAACGGCAACCACCTGAACGAGTACCGCAACATGAGCACCCACAACTGGGTGGACGACTTGATGGACGACTCCCACTCCTGGAACCACGACCTCTCACTGAGCGGCGGTACAGACAGGACCAAATACCGTGCCTCTGTGAACTACATCGACGATGACGGTACCCGTATCAACACAGGTTTCCGCCGTTGGAACGGCAGTTTCAAGTTCACCCACGACATTTCCAAGAACCTGAAATTCGACGTTGACGCCCGATACAGTGAGCTCCGCTTCCGTGGAACACGTTTCAACACCGCCAGCTCCGCCTACCATTTCCGTCCTGTAGACAACCCGCTTGGCGAGGACAACGCCGCCTACATGGGACAAGGCTCCACCACCGTGGAAATGTCGCAGAACCCTCTTGACTACACCAAGAACTATGACTCCTACACCGACATCCAGCGTATCCGTGTGAACACCGGCCTTACCTGGACCATCATCAAGGGTCTGACCGCAAAGACTGAGCTCTTCTTAGGACGCAACTGGCGCGAGGTCCGCGCATGGGACGCCGGCCAGGGCGACACCCCCTACAGCAGCGCCCATCTGACCAAGAACAACGGCTACAACGTGAAGTGGACCAACACCCTCAATTATCAGGTGCAGGGTCTGGGCGAAGACCACAGCCTCGGTCTGCTCGTAGGTCAGGAGCTTCTGGCCGACAAGAACAGCAGCACCACCGACATCTACGGCTACGGCTATCCTGTTGAGTTCGGCATGAACCAGGCATTCGCCAACATCGACTTCACCGGCAAGGTGGCCGGCAGCGAGGGCCGCGACTACTTCACCAACAAATTTGGTGAGCCCACCCACACCCAGTCATGGTTCGGCCGTGTGAACTACGGCTATCAGGGCCGCTACCTGCTCACCGCCACGTTCCGTGCCGACGGTAGCTCGAAGTTCTCACCCAACAACCACTGGGGCTACTTCCCCGCAGCCGCCGCAGCATGGCGCATCAGTGACGAGGCCTTCATGGAGAACACCCGCGACTGGCTCGACAACCTGAAGCTCCGCCTCTCCTACGGCACCACCGGTAGCGACGGTATCAGCGCTTCATTGTGGCGCACCACCTGGGGCACCAAGACCGTGAATGTGGACGGTGTGAACGTAGTGACCTACATACCGGGTGAGATGATGCCCAACTCCGACCTGAAGTGGGAGACCACCGTGTCGAGAAACCTCGGTCTGGACTTCGGCATGTGGCACGGCAAACTGCGCGGCAGCGTCGACGTGTACTGGAACTCAACGAAAGACATTCTGATGAAGGTGCCTTGCGACAACTCCACCGGCTATGTGTACCAGTTCCAGAACGTAGGTGAGACCTCCAACCGCGGTGTGGAACTTGCCCTGAACTATGAGATTGTGCGCAGCAAAGACTTCAACCTGAGCGCCAACCTGACCTACAACTACAACATCAACAAGCTTGAGGAACTGAATCCCGACCTCGACCTGAATCCTGACACCCATACCGGTTGGGGAAGCTCCATGCGCAAGCCCTTCTACGACTATATCATCCGTCCGGGTTCTCCCGTGGGCACCATCCAGGGCTTCAAGAGCAACGGCTGGTATACCCTCGACGATTTCACCTATGAGAACGGCATCTATACTCTGAAAGACAATGTGCCCGACACGAAGAGCATCGTGAACTATCCCGCCAACGCCTTCAAGGGCAACAAGCCCGACGACCAGAACGCCTTCCCAGGTATGGTGAAGTTTGAGGACGTGAATGAGGACGGTGTCATCGACGACAACGACGCTACCGTGATAGGCCACACCATGCCCAAGCACACCGGTGGTTTCAACATCAACGGCAACTACAAGAGCTTCGACTTCTCGCTGGGCTTCACCTATCAGATTGGCGGCAATGTATACAATGCCAACGTGATGCACGACATGATGGGTAACAAGGACAACGACCTTGGCGGCAACCGCCTGGCAGAGGTGAAAGACTGCTACCGCATCTACGACGTAGACGCCAGCGGCAACCTCATGGCAGTGACCGAGCCCACGGCTCTGGCCGCCCTGAACGCCAACGCCAAATACGCGCTGCCCTACTCAGAGTATGGTTTGGTAAGTTCCGAATTCATCGAAGACGCCTCCTACCTTCGTCTGAACACGCTGACCTTAGGCTACACCCTGCCCAAGTCACTGCTCAAGAACATCGGCATCCAGAATGTACGCGTCTACTTCACCGGCAGCAACCTGCTGCTTCTCTCAGGCTACAGCGGACTGGATCCTGACGTGAACACCAACATGAACGCCGGTGGTGACGGATTCCCCACTCCCTACTACGACTATCAAGCATACCCGAAGACCCGCAGCTACACCTTCGGACTCAACATCACATTCTAACAACCAAGGAGGAACAAAATGAAAAAGATATTATATATCACGATGTGTGCCGCAGGACTTTTCAGCATCACCTCCTGCAGCGACTACCTGGAGACCAGTTCTCCTTCGACCGTCGACGCCGGTTTCGTGTTCTCCAACATGACGACGGCCCATGCCGCCATGGACGGAGCCTATGAGGCTTGGCGCGACGTATTGCAGAACGGTGTCTTCGGCGACGGACTCTGGTATGCCGCCGATGTGGCCGGCAGTGACATCATGCGTCACCCCGAGGCCTTCTCCAACCAGCCCGGACGCCATTATCCCGAGACCTTCTACCAAAACGGCACCTACGCCGGAAGTTACGGTCTGCTCTCATACCTGAAAGAAGACGACATCTATGCCAAACTCTTCAAGTGCGTAAGCCTTTCCAACGCCATCATCTCCGGTATTGAGGAAATGAGCGACTTTGAGGAGCGTGTGGGCAACGTGAGCGAGCCCAACACCCTGAGCCAGCTCTACGGCGAGGCCGTGGCCCTGAAAGCCTGCGCCTACCGCGAGCTTATCAAGAACTGGGGCGACGTGCCCTTCCAGACCCGCTTCGGTCAGGCCGCCAACGGTCTCACCTCACGCGACTCCATCTACGATGTCATCCTGGCCGACCTTGTGAAGGTAGAGCCCAAGATGTTTGTCGTAGGCGCCAACCCCGACTATGCAAAGGATGTGAAGAACTACTTCTCACGTACTTTCGTTCAGGGACTGATCGGCCGTATCGCCCTTGAGGCCGGCGGCTACCAGACCCGCCGCGGCGACATCACACCCGTTGACGGCAACGGCAATGCCCTGAACATAGAGAAGAAGGGTTCAGAGAACAACGGAGCCACCTATGGCCGCCGCAGCGACTGGAAGAACTTCTTCGAAATGGCCAAGACCTACTTCAAGAAAGCCATCGACAACTCCGGTACCGCTACTTTCAATGCCGACTACGAGACTTTCTTCCTCCAGATGATGGTTGCCGACGCCGTATATGCCGATGAGTCGATCTACGAGGCCCCGATGCAGCAAGGTGGCGGCAACGACGCCCGCAGCTACTCTTTCGGACGTCCCAGCAACGGCGGTTCGAAGAACGCCTATCCCTGCAAGGCCTACGGCCAGGGACGTATCAACCCCGCCTTCTACTACGGCATGTTCGACCCGAAAGACGTGCGCCGCGACATCTCCTGCTGTGTAACCGGCAGCTCCGGCAAGGGTGTGGAAGTGCTGATACCCTTCAAACCCAACTCAAAGGCCAGCGGCGGCGGTATCTCCACCAACAAGTGGGATGAAAACCGCCAGAGCAATCCGTGGGTAGGCGCACAGCGTAAGTCAGGCATCAACCAGCCCTATATGCGTATGTCCGAGATTTATCTGGGTTATGCTGAGGCATGCGCTGCTACTGGCAATGACGCCGAGGCCCGCAACTATCTGAACAAGATACGCAACCGTGCCTTCCCCAATGGCGGTGCCAACACCGATGCTTTCATCGCCAAGTCGGGCTCTCTCTACAATGCCATCATCGACGAGCGCGGATTTGAGTTCGCCGGAGAGGGCGACCGCCGCTTCACACTGATCCGCTCAGGCCTCGTGGCAGAGAAGATCAAGGCCGTGAAAGAGCTCACCGCCAAGATGATGAACGGTCTGAAGTCACAAGGCTACTACGTGTTTGAGAACGGCAACGTGATTTCAAACTACGTATGGACCAAGTTGGTAGACGCCAAGACCCTCTACGGCTACCGCCTGACCGGCAGTACCCCCGCCGGCAAGGAAGATGACCCCGTGCTCGCACCGGGCTGGCGCGGCCAGAACGACAATTGGGAGGCATTCGGTCTTAACTACGGCACCGACACCCCCGCCACCAACCTGGCTATCATGGGCCTGTTCAAGCACTTGAGCGACAGCGAGACTGCAGCTCTCGAGGCCGATGGCTACAAGAAGGAGAACTGGGGTAAGGACCTCATAGACAACGAGGACGAGTACAACAAGTATCTCTTCTACGACTATGACTATGTGAAAGCCCCCATCTACCTGTGGCCCTTCACCCCGAACGTGATGGCTACCGGAGGCTTCACCAACGGCTACGGATTCTCACAAGAATAAACGGGAGTCTTTAAACCCACAAAAAAATCCGCACCAGTGCTGGTGCGGATTTTTTTGTAGAATATTTTCAAGGCAGTAAGAAGCACTGACACTCCCCCTACCATCAAAGGCTGTTTCAGGTCAGGCTGTCCAATTGTTTTTTCATCTGCTGAAGTTCCTCGCGCAGTGACATGAGCCGCTCTATCACCTCAGCGCTCTTCTCTGCCCCACTGCGGTTCTCATTGAGCATCTTTCTGGCTGCGGCTATTTTGAAACCTCTCACCTTGACAAGATTGTAGATGAGACGTATCTGCTCAATATCCTTCTCTGTATACTGACGCACCTTGTTGCCAGAGGTTTTGGGCTTAAGGTGCGGAAATTCGCGCTCCCAATACCTGAGCAGGCTCTCATTGACATCGAACATGGCGGCCACCTCACGGATACTGTAATAAACTTTCAGATTTTTCTCTGTACTTACGGGCATATCAAATAGTATGGATGTTTGGTTGCAAAGATAGTACAAAGGAAAGACAAAACAAAATAAATAAGTTTTTATTTAATCTGTTCTCGTTATTTCGTACCTTTGGCTGCGCCGAAGGTACTGGCACTCGAACCCTGCATTAAAGCCGTCCCTTATCAAGGGACTCTAAATCTGTTCTCGTTATTTCGTACCTTTGGCTGCGCCGAAGGTACTGGCACTCGACATAAAAAATAAAAACTTTTATTTTGTTCTGTTCTCGTTATTTCGTACCTTTGCAAACTGTTGCGGGAATGCCGCTGGCGAGCCCCCTCCGAAGAAAGAAAAATATAAACATTTCTACTACAATATGATGACAGCAAACGAGATACGCGAATCGTTCAAGCAATTTTTTGAGTCAAAAGGCCATACCATCGAGCCCTCTGCTCCGATGGTGATAAAAGACGACCCCACCCTGATGTTCACCAATGCAGGTATGAACCAGTGGAAAGACATTATCCTGGGTACCCGCAATCCGGAGCCCCGCCGCAGAGCCGACTCGCAGAAATGCCTCCGCGTGAGCGGCAAGCACAACGACCTGGAAGAGGTGGGGCACGACACCTACCATCACACCATGTTCGAGATGTTGGGCAACTGGAGTTTCGGCGACTATTTCAAGCAGGGTGCCATCGACATGGCATGGGAGTATCTGGTTGACGTGCTTCACCTGAATCCCGCCGACCTGTATGTGACCGTGTTTGAAGGCAGCAAGGAAGAAGGTCTGGAACGTGACGACGAGGCCGCTGGCTACTGGGCCAAGCATGTGCCTGCCGACCACATCATCAACGGCAACAAGCACGACAACTTCTGGGAGGTGGGTGACACAGGCCCCTGCGGTCCCTGCTCAGAGATACACCTCGACTCGCGCAGCGACGAGGAGAAGGCAAAAGTGCCCGGCTACGAGTTGGTGAACAAGGATGACCCCCAGGTGATAGAGATTTGGAATCTGGTGTTCATGCAGTTCAACCGCAAGGCCGACGGCAGTTTGGAGAAACTGTCAATGAATGTGATAGACACCGGCATGGGTTTTGAGCGCCTGGTACGCGCCCTTCAAGGCAAGCACAGCAATTATGACACTGACATTTTCCAGCCGATTATTCATGAGATAGAACGACTATCCGGCATGCGTTACGGAGAGAAAGAAGAAACTGATGTGGCCATGCGCGTGGTGGCCGACCACCTGCGTGCCGTGTCGTTCAGCATAGCCGACGGCCAACTGCCCGGCAATGCCAAGGCCGGCTATGTGATACGCCGCATCCTGCGCCGCGCCGTCCGCTACGCCTACACCTTCCTCGACAGGAAGGAAGCATTCCTCTATCAATTGGTGTCCACCCTCGTGAAAGAGATGGGCGGCGCCTACCCTGAACTGCCCGCCCAGCAGACGCTGATAGAGCGTGTGATAAAGGAAGAGGAAGACTCTTTCCTGCGCACCCTCGACAAGGGTATCTCCCTGCTCAGCACCGCCATGGATACCATGAAGGCTGAGGGCAAGACCGTGCTTGACGGAACGCAAGCCTTCCGCCTCTTCGACACCTACGGATTCCCCCTCGACCTGACCGAACTGATATGCCGCGAGAACGGCTACACCGTAGACGAGAAGCAATTCGCCGAGGAGATGCAGAAGCAGAAGGAGCGCGCCCGCAACGCAGCCGCCGTGGAGAACAGCGACTGGACCGTGATACGCGATGGCGAGCAGCAATTTGTGGGCTACGACTATTCGGAATACGAATGCCAGATACTGCGCTACCGCAAGGTGACCCAAAAGAAGAACACCTTCTATGAGCTGGTGCTCGACTACACCCCCTTCTATGGCGAGATGGGTGGTCAGGTGGGCGACCAGGGCGTTCTCGTAAGCGAGAACGAGACGGTGGTAATCATCGACACAAAACGTGAGAACAACCAGAGCATCCACATCGTGAAAGCCCTGCCCAAGGAGCCTGAGGCCCAGTTCATGGCTTGTGTAGACACCGACAAGCGCAATGCCAGCGCTGCCAACCACACTGCCACCCACCTGCTGCACTATGCACTGAAGCAGGTATTGGGCGACCATGTGGAGCAGAAAGGCTCGTTTGTAAGTCCCGACACACTGCGTTTCGACTTCAGCCACTACCAGAAAGTGACCGAAGAGGAACTTCGTGATGTTGAGCGTATCGTGAACCGTATGATTCGTGAGGACATGCCTCTCGACGAGCATCGCGACACACCCATCCAGGAAGCCCGCGAATTAGGAGCCGTGGCCCTCTTCGGCGAGAAGTACGGCGACAAGGTGCGCGTGGTGCGTTTCGGCCCCACCTGTGAGTTCTGCGGCGGTATCCATGCCCGCAGCACGGGCCGCATAGGCTTTTTCAAGATTGTAGGCGAAGGCAGCGTGGCCGCCGGCATCCGCCGTATAGAGGCCAAGACCGGTCAAGAGTGCGAGGAACTGCTCTATACGCTTGAAGACCAGATGAGAGGACTTCGCAGCCTGTTCAACAACGCCAAGGACCTGAAAGGTGTGGTTGAGAAATACATCAACGAACACGACACCATGAAGAAAGAGATAGATGCCTACAAGGCCCAAGCCGTGGAGCGCATCAAAGACACCTTGGTGAAAAAAGCCAGGAAGGAAGGCAGCCTGCAAATCGTGAGCGCCGTTCTGCCTGTAGACCCGGCAGCCGCCAAAGATTTGGCCTTCAAGGTGAAGCAGGCCATCGGCGAAGACCTGCTCTTCGTGCTGGGTTCCCACCACGAAGGCAAGCCCTTGCTCACCGTGATGATTGGCAGCGAAGCGATAGAAAGCAACAACCTGCATGCCGGCCAGATGATTCGCGAGGCCGCCAAACTGATTAAGGGCGGCGGTGGCGGTCAGCCCCATTTTGCCACCGCCGGCGGCAAAGACACCGACGGTCTGTCGGCCGCTGTAGACAAGATTGTACAAATGGCCATAGGCAAGTAAGCCCAGCCATACTTCCATAACGAATGCCACGCAAGAGAGCCTGAATTAAGGTCTCTGCGTGGCATTTTTCATCTAAAATGTCCCAAAAGGCATCAAAATGTCAGGATTAATTAAAAATAATTTGCTTTGTCATTATTTTTATTTATCTTTGTTTTTTGATACCGCAGATGAATTCAGCAATCTATAAAAACACAACATAATCTTTACATACAATGAAGACATTACCGAAATTATCCTTGCTGTTGCTGACGATGATGCTCAGCACGACCGTTTTTGCAGCACCAATCAAGCTGAAAAAAGACAAAGTGGTGGTAGACGGCATTGCCTATCTGGTGAATGCGAAGAAAGAAACCGCCATTGTGACAAAGAACCAGGAGCCCTATGTGGGCGACATTGTGATTCCCAAGAAAGTGACGGTCAACGAAGTGACTCTCTATGTTGAGGAGATAGCCTCTGGTGCTTTCTCCGGTTGCAGCGGTCTAACCTCCATTGATATTCCTCAAACCATCACCAAAATAGGCAGCGGTGCATTCAAGGATTGTGCCAGCCTCACCAGTATTGTCCTCCCCAAAGGTCTGGACGAGTTGGCAAATGGTCTTTTTGAGGGATGCTCCAGTTTGACGGAAATCGAGTTTCCCGCCAACGTAACAAAAATGGGCACAGGTGTGTTCAAGGCCTGCAAATCGCTGGTAGAGTTGGCATTGCCTTCCTCCCTCTCCTCATTACCCTCCAACACTTTTTCTGAATGCAGCAGTCTGAGACAGGTTGAACTGCCTGTTGCAATCAGATCATTAGGTTATGCAGCTTTCTCATCATGTACATCGATGGAGGAGATTGAGATACCAAGTGGTGTGTCGAACCTTGGCAGCGACCTGTTTAAAGGTTGCACCAATCTCAAATCCATTATCATACCCAACAGTGTGACAGTGATTCCCGATGACATGTGTAAGGACTGCCCCAGTCTTGTTGACGTCAACATTCCCAACTCGGTGCGCAAGATTGAGCATGATGCCTTCCACAATTGCAGCAGTTTGGACAGCATCTATCTCTCCAACTCAGTTCAGGAATTGGGCAACAACATCTTCGAAGGTTGCAGCAGTCTGCGTGCCGTAAACCTGCCCAACGGCATCAAAGAAGTGCCGAACAGCATGTTCAAGAATTGTGCCATGCTTGCCAGCATCGAGCTGCCTTTGTCGCTGAAGAGTATAGGCGGCAGTGCCTTTGAGGGTTGCAGCAGTCTGACCAGCATCACTCTTCCCATATCATTGAAGGACATTGGCGGCTCCGCATTCGACAAATGCAACTCTCTGCTTGATGTCTACACCTCCTCTGCCACACCTGTAAAAATCAGCGGCAACAGTTTCTCCAAAGTGACAATGAAAGAGGGTATCCTTCATGTCAAGGGCAACGTGAGCGACAACTATTATCTGGACAAGCAGTGGAGGAAATTCATCAATATTCTGAAGATGGAATAGCCTTTTATATTTTCCCCTAAAAATCAAAGGGCATGCCATGTGATGTGGCATGCCCTTTGGCTTTTGGGGAAACAAGACCGTTATCTCGTCAATTTGAATCCGAGACGCACTCCGTCATAGTTCTTGCTGATTTCACCGATGGTGGACAGGGTAGTGTTGCCGCTTATTGCCGCCACAGTCTGGAAGATGGAAAGCAGTTTCTCCGACTCAAAGAGGAGTCCGATGCCCTGAGTGTTGGCCGTTACATATCCATTGAGCGAGAAGAGGAGTGTTTGCAGCACAATCTGCCCGGAATTGGGGTCGAAAGAGTATTGTCCACTGATGCTCTTGCCAGCCACTTTGCCGGAGAAGGTCTTGTCCTGGGCAAATGTGAAACTTGTGTTGGAACTCTTGATGCCAAACTGCTGATACTGTTTCTGCAGCTCAGACTCGATTTTGGCAGCGGCCACTTCTCCACCCGCCCTTGCAAGTGCGTTGTCGCTAGTGAATGCACAGCCAGGGCCTTGGTATTTCCATGAACCTATGAGCATCTCCTGCGACACCTTATTCAGCCCAAACACTCCTGCCAGCACATCACCTACTGTATTGGCGCCTATGCCGCTAAAGATGCCACCCAGGCCGGAACCATCAGTGCCCGTGCCTATAGTGCCGCAGCCTGTGATAAAAAACATCACGGATGCCATACATATAACAGATAATTTCTTCATTTTGTAAAATAATTAGATTGATATTTGGTGACAAAAATAATCAAAAAATAATGAATACAAATACTTTTGACGTCAAGAAATAAAGAATGCCAACTTTTTAATAGACAAAAACAATTGCCTCAACCTCTTATTGTGAAGATTAAGGATTATTAATGTGCGAATCAGTCTGTGTCTTGGGCCAGTTTACGAGGAACAATTTGTCCGTGGCCCTTGTAAAGGCAGTGTAGAGCCAATGCAGATAGTCGGGCGTCAGCATATCGTCGGTCATATAACCCTGATCCACATATACGTGCTGCCACTGTCCGCCCTGCGCCTTGTGGCAGGTCACTGCATAGGCATATTTCACCTGCAACGCATTGAAGTGATTGTCAGCCCTCATCTGTTTCAACCGGTCGGCCTTGAGCGGAACATCCTCATAGTCGGCCATCACCCCATCGAAGAGTTTTTCATTCTGCTCACGGCTCAAAGCGGGAGCCTCGGCGGTTAAAGTATCGAGCAGCACAGTGGCCTGCAGCTCCATATCGTCATAATCGGTGAATCGCAGCCACACCTCTGCGAACCGGAATCCATAAAGTTCATGTATTTTGCGCACTCTCATCACTCGGGCACTGTCGCCATTGGCAATGAATCCCACAGGAAGCTTTTCCTTTTCCACCCAAAAATAATTGTTTTTCACCACCATGAGCCTGTCGCCCGAGCAAAGTTCCTCTTCGTATCCTAAAATGCTGTTTCGAATACCGAGATTGAAGATATTGGCACGTTTGTTTGACCTTGTGATGACAATGGTATCGTCGTGTCCCACATTGTGGTAACTGGTTTCAAGGGCCTCAATCAGTTCATTGCCCGGCACCATGGCGATATCGGCAAAGGCGGTGAAACGCACCTTGGGCAAGGATGTAGCCTCGTCGTTGACAAGCATCTGCCTTATACGGGTGGCATTGAAAAGGATACCCGACTGAAGAGATTGTCTGAGCACCTCGCTCAGTTCGCTCACATAAGTCTGAAGTCCATAACCAGCCATTATGGTTTGTGAGAGAGCCGGTGAGTCTTCCTCGCCCACAGGAGGGAGCTGAGCCTTGTCGCCAATGAGCATAAGCCGGCAATTCTGTCCGCCATAAACATATTTCACGAGGTCATCGAGCAATCTGCCACTTCCAAATCCGCTGGGTGTTGTTCCCGAATTGGCTATCATGGAAGCCTCGTCGACCATAAAGAGCGTGTCGCGGTAAAGATTGTCGTTGAGCGAGAATTCTCCCATCTCAGCCGAAAGAGTCTTTTGTCTGTAGATTTTCCGATGGATGGTGAAAGCCTCATGTCCGCTGTTCAAAGCGAATACTTTGGCCGCACGTCCTGTGGGAGCCATCAGCACCACTTTCTGTCTAAGCGCCGCAATGGCACGAACGATAGCCGATGCCAGAACCGTTTTGCCCGTACCAGCCGCGCCCTTAATAATCATGACCGACCTGTCATCACCATAGGCCATAAACTCAGCAAAAGTCCTCATCGCCGCCTCCTGTTCGGAAGTGGGTTTGAAGGGAAAAGCATTTTGCTGCTGAAAGAGCCACTCTTGTTCTATCATGTGAGGAATCCAGATGAAAATCAACCGCAAAAGTAGTGAAAAATGGTCCTTTTCCGCCAAAGAAAGTAAAAAAAAAGCCAGCAGACTCAATAATTGTCTTTTTTTGCCTACCTTTGCTCGTCATGAGAGTACGTATGCATATCCTATTACTCTGCGGCTGTGCGCTATGCCTGACAGCAATGTGCACAGTGGGTATCATCCTACCCGTACGTTTTGAGAAAAGGGTGGCTGACCGGGAAAAGGAAGTGATGAGCCATCTGCAAGAGATTATCCATGCCGAGGAGCGTTATCAAGCGGCCAATGGGCGCTTCACTGAACATTTTGGCGACCTTATCGTTAACGGATACCTGGAAAAGACGCTATGCGTGATACCCTTCTCCAATGGCGAGCTTTTTACCCTTATGGTAGATGCGGACAAAGACGTTGCCGGTCAACCCATAGAGACCGTAGACTGCAGCGCCCTCTACCGACAATATCTGACAGATTTAGACAGTCGCCTGATAGACAACCTGATAGGTGAAGCCAGTGAAGAGGGACGTTTTCCTGGTGTTTCTCTTTCACGTACCTGTCTTATCACAGAAGGACCTGACAATTAAAAAAAATAAAAAGAATAATAGAAAATGGAATTGGCAATCAATATTGCGCTGATAGTGGGCGGTATATTCTTTGTTCTTCAAGGAGCAGAAAAAATGACCGACGGTGCTATCGCATTGGCACAGCGCATGAAAGTACCCCAAATAGTGATAGGTCTTACCATTGTGGCCTGCGGCACCTCCATGCCCGAGTTTTTCGTCAGTCTCACCTCCAGTCTGCAGGGTTCTGCCGACATGGCCATCGGCAATGTGGTAGGCAGCAACATATTCAACACGCTGCTCATCGTAGGTGTGTCGGCTATGGTTGCTCCCATGGTCATCGCACGCTCCACGGTACGCAAGGACATCCCGATGGCCTTTGTATCCAGCATTATGCTGGGCATTATGAGCCTTGACGGAACAATTTCCCGCCTTGACGCCGCCATCTTATTTATCGGTTTCCTGCTATTCATGGTCTACACCATCCAGGCCGCCCGCAAAGGCGAGGTAGAAGTGAGTGAGGAAGAGCAAAAAGGCTATGGTGTGTGGAGAAGCATCTTTTACATAGCACTCGGTTTAGCGATGCTTATTGTGGGCAGTAACATTTTTGTGGATTCCGCATCAGAGGTGGCACGCACTTTTGGCATAAGCGATGCTGTCATAGGTCTTACCATCGTGGCCTGCGGCACCTCCATGCCCGAACTTGCCACCAGTGTTGTGGCCGCCAAGAAGGGGCAGAGCGCCCTTGCCATCGGCAATGTGATAGGCAGCAATGTGTTCAACATCCTCATGGTGCTTGGTCTGACGGGCATTATCAATCCGCTCCGCATGAAAGGCATCACCAACATCGATCTCATACTGCAGTTTGCCGCCATTACCTTGGTATGGCTGTTTTCCTACACCCGGTTCAAGGTGGAACGTTGGGAAGGCACCCTGCTAAGCCTGGTATTCCTCACCTACCTCACCTGGCTGGTGGTCAATGCCTTGTAGGTATTCCGGGCACGGTATCAGTATCCGTAGATACCCTTCAGCACATTTAGGAGTTCGTTGCCCCGCAAGTCGGCCGCCACGATGATTCCTTCGCCATTGAGCAAGATATTGGAAGGGATGGCCTTGACACCATAAACCGAAGCCGCATTGCTCTTCCATCCTTTCAGTTCCGACAGCTGTGTCCAGTCCATACCGAGATTGGACACAGCTGTTTTCCATGAGTGCTCATCCACATCGAGCGATATGCCTATCACCTCAAAGCCCTTTCGGTGGTACTTCACAAAACTCTCCACGACGACGGGCATCTCTCTGCGGCAAGGAGCGCACCAACTGGCCCAAAAGTCGAGCAACACATAATTTCCTTGCCCGCACCATTCACTAAGGCGGTGTTCCTGTCCGTCAAGATCCGTAAGAACCAGGTCGGAGAAAGACTTACCCGGCCGTTTTTTCATTTGTTCCGCATAATAGGTCCTCACCTCTTCGAGCATAGCATGCTGTGCATAGGGCACTTTTTCTGTCATGAAGACATCGAGGTTATCAAGAGCCATATTCTTGTAGAGTTCGCCGAGGAAAGCCGCGGGCACCATTGTCTGACTGTAGTCGCTGAGCACAAGGGTGCGTGCGTATGCCACAGCCGCCATCACCCCTTTCACTTCCACTTCTATCTCATGCCGACGCTCATCATCGGCAGAGCCCCACTCATCACGCAGGGCAATGAGATAAGGTGTATATCCATTCTGAACGGAATCAAGCCGCATGGCGCACTCATCAGTCATTTTGTTGAGCGGAGAGCCTGTTATACGGTGCATCTCAAGGTCAACCGCCACGGGAATACTGTCTACGAAGAATCGGACAAAATCCTTTTTATCGCCCACGCTAAGCACGGTATGCAGAGGTTTCTCGCCGATGTATGCGAAATAGCCGTCGCTCACGCTGATTTCCGCCACCGCCGTCCTGTTTACCAAGTCAAGAATCCACACCTTCTCCATGGTGGCCGGACAACGTCCGCTCACCATGAAACTTACTTGTGCCGAGGCATTCAGAGCACCCACCGACAAGAAAGCCAGGATAGCCCAAAGGCACGTGACAGTTCTCCTATCCATCCTGTCCTATTTTTGAGGCATTCACACTGCAATCAAGTTTGCTTTGCCGAGGTGAAGCCTATTTTTTGCAAACATACGAAAAAAAAAGATTGATTGTTGAAAACTTGGAAAAAAAATCTTTCAAGTATGAGATTATTAATAAGGTTTCTGTTCAAGCAAACAACCATCAAGACTCCCACAACTGACATTGCAGGAGATGCCTTGACGGACAATCTGACCTTGGTGGAACTCTATCGTGATGACGAAATCATCATGGAATTCCCTGACGTGACACCCGGAGCAGAACTCTTATTCACGGATACTGATTTGGAGTATATGGGCAATTACTCCTATCAGGCTGTACCCTACAATGCTGATGGCGTTGGTATGAAGAGTGAAAAGGTGGTAGCTTACATAGGTTGCGATGTGCCTGAGAACGTGAAAAACGTGAAGGCCATGGACATGGGAACATCTGTGCTGCTCACATGGGACAAGGTAACGGAGGTTGGACAAAACGGAGGCTATGTCAATCCTGATGAGGTGGAGTATGTCATCTATGAATGTGAGCCGAATATTCCTTGGAGCAAGCCTGAGCCTTTGGCTGTTCTGGCCGATGCTGACTCCTACACAATTGAATTCAATTCCAACGAAGGTGAGCCGGGGTTCCAGAAGTGGTTCGTCGTAGCACGCAATGAAGCTGGTGGGTCGTCTCTTACTGATGAGTCGTCGGCTACAGTGCTCATTGGTAAACCGTATGATTTGCCCGTGGTAGAGGGCTTCGCTGACAACAATCTGCATTATTATTGGGAGAGCAACAGCGATCCGCTTACCTTCTCCCAGTCGAGCGACGGGGATGGATATGCCATTGCCATGGTGATGCGGGAGCCTGGAGAGATGTATCTCAACTCTGGCAAGTTGAATGTAAAGGATGCCGCCAATCCTGTTCTCCTCTTCGACGCCGTCGGATTCGGTGTTGAGAGTGTCAATGTTAACGGTCGTGTGGACGGCGGTGAGCCAATACAACTGGCCACAGAGTCGCTGTCCAATGATAGTTACAAGACTATAAAGGTGGAGCTCAACGAGCTCAAGAGCGGCAACTACGCGCAGTTCGGTCTTACGGCCACAATCAATAATGCCACCACCTTCGACTGGTGGGGTGATATCGAGGAGCAGGGTGACGCCTTGGTTGTCGACAACATCCGTGTCGTTGATCTCCTGAGCCACAACCTCTCCGTTGAACTTTCGGCTCCTTCCACAATACAAGCTGGCAAGTCGACCGAAATAAGTGCTGTTGTCACCAACTGGGGTGAACAGGCTGCAAAGGACTTCACCGTGACCTTTATGATGGATAACGAGGTGCTCTATCAAGAGCCTGTCAGCGATGTGCTGGCGCCGTTCACAAGCCGCGAGTTTACAGCCGAACTGAACACGACAGTATTCGATGAGCCGGGCGACCGTGTCATCAAGGTACTGGTGGACTATGACGCTGACCAGAAGATGGAAGACAATACGGCCGAGACGATTCTCACGGTCAATGACTCTGAGGTGCCTTCTCCAATGAACCTCACAGCAGAAAATAAGGAGAATGGGGTAGAGCTGAATTGGGACGAGCCTGTATCGGAACCGGCCGAATTTACAGAGTCCTTCGACAATATAGAGGCTTTCCCAACCTTCAGCATCGGCGGTATCACCGAAACGCAGCATGAGGGAAGCATCTCCGAGTGGACACTCTACGACGGAAATGGAACGGAGGTCTACAGTTGGGACAACGAGGCTGTTCAATACGACAACCGCTATGCTCCATCGGCTTGGATGGTCTTCGACTTCGCCAAGGCTGGATTCTCCAACAATGTGGCCAATAGCGGCAATCAGGTTATGCTGTCGATGTGTCCTGTGCCGAATGATGAACTTGGTGTTTCTTCTGCCGACCATTGGCTCATCTCTCCCGAACTTCCGGGCACTGCACAACAAATCAGTTTCTATGCCAGGGCAATTACCAGCAATTATGGTGATGAGACTTTTGAGGTGTTGGCCTCTACGACCGACAACAAACCGGAGAGTTTTGAGTTTGTGGAAGCATTTGCCACATATGACGAGTCCTGGTCGATGTTCACCACCGCTCTGCCCGAGGGAACGAAATATTTCGCCATACGGCATACTTCCAACGATGTGTTTGGCCTCATGCTCGATGACATCTCCTTCAATTATGTCGGTGTAGTATGCAAGTACAACATCTATTGTGACAGCAAACTTGTGGCCAGTGTAGAGAACGGCGTTACGACCTTTACTGTTGACGGAGCCCTGTTGGAGGAAGGTGAGCATACCTTCGGAGTGACAGCGGTATATGTCAACGGACAGGAGTCAAAGCCTGCGAAAGCCACGATTATGGTCACTTCCGACATCCGTCAAATCATGGTGGACGGAAAACCTGTCGACATCTACACCATCGATGGCCGCTTGGTGCGCAGACAAGCCACTTCGCTCAATGGCCTTAGAGGGATTTACATGGTTGAGGGCCGCAAGGTACTGATTCCTTAATCTTCAAGTAATAAACGTGTTACGGGTCGTGGGATTTTCTCACGACCTTTTTCTCTGCCGGTAGTGGCTGAATTTGGCGGCTGCTGCTCGCTTTGCACACTTTGGCAAAAGCCGAAGATAGGCGGCAGCTGCTCGCTTTGCACACTTTGGCAAGAGCCGAAGATAGGCGGCAGCTCGGAAATGAAAACAAAACATTCGTTTTGTTTTGCATTTCGCTCGCTTTGCACTATCTTTGCAGGCGAAATGGATACAGAGTGCTTGCAACCTCTTTAAAAACAAGAAAATGAACTATCTGAAACAAAAAGTGAGTGTACTGTTCTTGCTCTTCAGTATGCTCTTTTGCACGTGCCTCATCACAGCCAATATCCTTGAGACAAAACAGATTGATGTCTTTGGTATCGACCTGACCTGCGGACTGTTGGTGTTTCCCGTCTCATACATCATCAATGACTGTGTTTGCGAGGTGTGGGGCTACCGCAAGGCCCGATACCTCATCTGGAGTGGTTTCTTCATGAACTTCTTTTTCGTGGCGATAGGTTCCATAAGCGATGCCATCCCAGGCGCATCCTATTGGCACAACCAGGAAGGGTATCACTCCATCTTCGGCCTTACCCCACGCATTGCCGCGGCTTCGTTCATCGCTTTTCTTGTGGGCAGTTTCATCAATGCCTACGTAATGAGCCGGATGAAGATTTCGTCTGAAGGCCGCCATTTCTCCCTCCGTGCCATAATGAGCACGGTATGGGGCGAGAGCGCCGACTCACTTATCTTCTTCCCAGCAGCGTTGTATGGCGTGGTACCCGACTCGGCTCTGCTGAAATTGATGTTCTGGCAAGTGATAACCAAGACGCTCTATGAGGTGATAGCCCTGCCCTTGACCATCCGCGTCGTGAAATGGGTGAAGAGGACCGAGGGCCTGGACACCTACGACCGTGATGTGAACTATAATGTGTTCCGACTGAATGACTGATATAAAACGACAAAAAATTCCAATAAGCAATGAACAACGAACGTAAAGAAGAAGGGCTGAAGGCCCTTGGTTCCAAGACTGAATACGCCAACACGTACACACCCGAAGTGCTGGAAAGTTTTCACAACCAGCATCGTGAGAATGATTATTGGGTACGTTTCAACTGTCCTGAATTCACCACCTTATGCCCCATTACAGGACAGCCGGATTTTGCTGAGATACGTATTCAGTATATCCCCGACGACTTGATGGTGGAGAGCAAGAGTCTGAAACTCTATCTGCACAGTTTCCGCAACCATGGTGGTTTCCATGAAGACTGTGTCAACACCATCATGAAAGACCTCATACACCTTATGTCGCCCAAATACATTGAAGTGTTAGGCCTATTTGTGCCCCGTGGAGGCATCAGCATCTACCCATTCGCCAATTATGGCCGTCCTGGCACTAAATATGAAGAGATGGCTCAGTTCCGTTTTATGCGGCATGATATGTAATAAGAATCTTCCGCATTGATGAAAAAAGAGAGGACCGCAAATCCTCTCTTTCTTCTTATTTTTCTTGGCTGAGTGTATCCGGCCGCAACCTATAGCCCTGAACCTTGTCGCCGAACTGCAAAGCCATTGTGTCGGAACGCAGATAAATCAGTTGAGCCGTGTCGTTTGCTACTGTCTGATTCTTGGCATCTGCACTCATAATAGAACTGGTCAGTATAATGTTACCATTATGAATATGCCATTCTGTGTACCTTTTTGATGGCGGATATTCCACAGGACTTTCCTTATCCACACTTCTGCTTGAACGGCCCATGCCAAGCGCCATTACCTGCCAGTTGCTTTTTAGTGTAAACCCATATTCACGGGGAATCATGAGCGAGTCGATAAGCATTTCAAAACGGACCATTTCTTCCGGGTTTGATTCTTCAATCAAATCAAGATTGATATCCCTGCGCACTTGAGGCATCTGGTCATAGACCCACGTACCTTCCATTTCACGCAGATTGATGGCCTTTACCACTTTTTTCCTATCTTTGGGATCGACCACCAACGCATATTTGTCGCCCACCATAGGAAATCCAAAGATACTCCCAGACAGTCTTGCATCAGTGATATCAAAAGTATCGGGATCTTGTCCTAAATCGGGGAAAAAGACTACCAAATGAGTATCATCACTGCCATCGCACACCAATCCGTAGAGAGAGGAGTCGCCCTTGGCCTCATACTCCTTTAAAAGAGTAGTCCGCACCTCCTGATTGGCAGGATTATCCTTTTCGTTGCTGCCGCAAGCCATGAAAACCATCATGCCTGCAAACATCAGTAAACCAAAATAATTACGCATAAATCTACACATTTTGATGTACAACACAACATATTTCAGCCATATTATGACCAACTGCAAACAGTTGTCATTCTATCCTGTTGTATTCGGATGCAAAAATAAACAAAAAAAATGGAATCTCACTATTCTTCCAACATATTTAAAGACCCATTAAAACAGAGTAAAAAGAGAAAAACTTTTCTCTATCAGAAAAAAAACGGCTATTTGACTTTGCTATTGGAAAATAATTCTATATATTTGCACCGCTATATCAGCAAAGGAAGTTCGCCCCAGAGTCTTAATGGAAAACCAGAGGGTCTTACTTCTGAAAAACACAAAAGCCTTTTCAACACAATTAAATTTAATAAATATGAAAAAGAGAATCCAATTCAGTCTCGTTTATCGAGATATGTGGCAGTCGTCTGGCAAATTCCAACCCCGTAAGGACCAGTTGGAACGTATTGCACCTGTCATTATCGACATGGGAGTATTTGACCGAGTGGAAACCAACGGTGGTGCCTTTGAGCAGGTGAACCTTCTTGCCGGTGAGAACCCCAACGGAGCTGTCCGTGCTTTCTGCAAGCCATTCAATGAGGTAGGTATAAAGACCCACATGCTTGACCGAGGACTGAACGCTCTTCGTATGTATCCTGTGCCCGATGATGTGCGCGAGTTACAATACAAAGTAAAACATGCTCAGGGTGTGGACATAACCCGTATCTTTTGCGGTCTTAATGACGTCCGCAACATCATCCCCAGTGTAAAGTGGGCAAAAGCTGCCGGAATGACCCCTCAGGCCACCCTTTGCATCACCACCAGCCCTGTGCACACCGTGGAGTACTACAGCAATATTGCCGACCAAGTGATTGCTGCCGGTGCCGAGGAAATCTGTCTTAAGGATATGGCAGGTATCGGCCAGCCCGCTCTTCTTGGCGCCCTTACCAAGTCAATCAAGACCAAGCATCCAGATATTATCATACAGTATCACGGCCACTCCGGCCCCGGCCTCTCCATGGCCAGCATCCTTGAGGTATGCAACAATGGCGCCGATGTAATCGATACAGCAATCGAGCCTCTGTCTTGGGGTAAGGTTCATCCGGATATCATCTCCGTTCAAAGCATGTTGAAGAACGAAGGCTTCGAAGTGAAAGAAATCAACATGAATGCCTATATGGAGGCCCGTTCGCTCACTCAGGAGTTCATTGACGATTGGCTTGGCTACTTTATCAACCCAGGCAACAAGCATATGAGTTCTCTGCTTTTGGGTTGCGGTCTCCCCGGCGGTATGATGGGTAGTATGATGGCCGACCTGGCCGGTATTCACCATGTGATCAACAACACACTGAAGGCCAAGGGCGAGCCTGAGCTCACCACTGACCAGATGCTTGTGAAGCTGTTCGATGAAGTGGCATACGTATGGCCGCGTGTAGGCTATCCTCCATTGGTGACTCCGTTCTCACAGTATGTGAAGAACATTGCCTTGATGAACCTGCTCACCATAGCACAAGGCAAGGGCCGTTTCGTGATGATGGATGATTCTATGTGGGGTATGATTCTCGGAAAGAGCGGTAAAATACCTGGAGAAATTGATCCCGAATTGAAGGAGTTGGCTGCAAAGCAAGGCCGCGAGTTCACCACCGCAGATCCTCACACCCTTATACCGAACGCCCTCGATGACTTCCGCAAAGAGATGGACGAGAATGGCTGGGAGTATGGTCCTGATGATGAGGAACTCTACGAGTTGGCTATGCACCCCGAGCAGTATCGCGTCTTCAAGACCGGACAAGCCAAGAAGAACATGCTTGCCGACCTTCAGAAAGCCAAGGATGCCAAATTGGGTTCCAAGCTGTCGCCCGAGGAGATTGCCGCATTCAAGCATGCAAAAGCCGATCCTATCGTGGCACCCGTAAAGGGTCAACTCTATTGGGAGTTCAATGGCGACGGTGAATGCGCTCCCTCAGTGGAGCCCTTCATTGGCAAGGAATTTGTCGAAGGCGAACCGTTCTGCTATATTCAGGCTCCTTGGGGCGAGATTGTCACCGTTCCCGCTGCATTGGGTGGCAAGGTTGTGGAAATCAATGCCAAACAAGGTGCTAAAGTACAGCGTGGTGAGATTTTGGCTTATGTGGAGCGCCCCCATGCTGAATAATCAATCACATTGAAGATGGATTGCATAAGCATCATCGATCAATACTACAAGGAGGAGCCTGCCCTGCGGCAGCTCCTCCTTATTCATAGTGAAGCAGTGGCCCGACGCGCCATATCCATTGTCCGTCGACATCCTGAGTTGGGTGCAGATGAGACATTTGTCGGAGAAGCTGCCCTACTGCACGATATCGGCATCATCCGCACCAATGCCCCCGGCATCATGTGCCATGGCACTGAGCCTTACATCTGCCATGGTATTCTGGGTGCCGAGATGCTACGGCATGATGGATTAGAACGTCATGCCCGTGTGTGTGAGCGCCATACAGGTACTGGTCTTACCCTCAGTGAGATTCTTGTTCAAGGTCTCCCTTTACCCCACGTTGACCTAGTACCAGAAACCATTGAGGAACAAATCATCTGCTATGCCGACAAGTTTTATTCGAAATCTCATCCCGAACGGGAAAAGACCATAGAACAGGCGGCCAAGAGTCTGATGAAGTTTGGTGAAGAGGGTGTGATACGGTTCAGAATGTGGGTGGAAAGGTTTGAGTAGACGTGGTACCTGCTCAAACCTTACTTTTTTAAGGTATTTTGGCTGCGCCGAAATTCCTACATCTCGGCAATTAAAGAAAATTGTATCTTTTTTCTTTATATTGCTCTCGATTTTTCGTAATTTTGCAACCTGAATGAAGTCGAGACCGATTTTATTTATGCTGATTGCCATCCTGATTACGGCGATGGCAGGTCAAAGTATGCCTGTAGGCCAAAAGTCTGCAGGCAGGATTGCTGTCAGAACACCTTTACCAGTCGACAGCGACACTATTTCACCCATTTGGACCGAGGTTTTGGCTCCCTCACCGAAAGACAGTCTGTTGCCTAATGACAGTCTTATAGACCCGGACTATCTTTCTGACAAAGACAGCTTAACGAACGAAAACAATACTTCTTCGGCGGTGGATACCACTCAAATGGACTCCATCCAACTGTCCATCTACCACTATAATAAGCATATTGATGACTCCATCCGTTTAGACTCCATCAACCGTTCCAAATCCACCGGTATTGATTCACCTGTAAAATACTCCGCCAAAGATTCATTGGTCTACGACGCCAAGTCGAAAGGGGCCTATCTCTATGGTACTGCCCAAGTAGACTACGAGAACATGAGCATGAAAAGCGACCGTATCTATATGAATCTGGACAGCAGTTTAGTATATGCCACAGGCTCACCCGATTCCACCGCCAAAAGCGGACAGCGAGGCACTCCCGTTGTGACCATGGGTAAGGACGAGTACGAGCTTGACACCATGCTCTACAATTTCAAGACGAAGAAAGGTTTTATCGACAATGTGTACACGACTCAGGAGGACGGTTTTCTTCGCAGTCAACATGCCAAGCGCGACCATGAAGGGAATCTCTATCTGGAGCATGGAAGATACACCACCTGCGATGCCGAAGACCCCGATTTCTATATAGCCCTCTCGCGTGCGAAAGTGCGCCCTGGAAAGGATGTGGTTTTCGGTCCCGCCTATCTTGTAGTGGCCGGTGTGCCGCTTCCCCTTGCCATTCCCTATGGTTTCTTCCCTTTCACCAAGAGCTACTCCAGCGGTTTCATCATGCCTTCCTACGGCGATGAGAACTCACGTGGTTTCTATCTTCGTGAAGGAGGCTATTACTTTGCCATCAACGACAAGTGGGACCTCAAGTTGCTTGGTGAGATCTACACCAAAGGATCTTGGGGAGTATCAGCTGCCAGCAACTATCACAAACGTTACCGCTACAGCGGCAGTTTCTATGCCAGTTTCCAAGACACGAAGACAGGCGACAAAGGAATGCCCGATTTTAGCGAAAAGGAGAGTTTCAAAATACAATGGAGCCATCGTCAGGACGCCAAAGCCAACCCCTTCGGCAGTCTCACCGCCAGTGTCAACTTTGCCACATCAAGTTATGAGCGCAACAACCTGAACAGCATGTATAATCCCCAGGCCATGACGCAGAGCACACGAACTTC
>JAEEGL013601753.1_pt1 | contig 34026 bp, 27 predicted proteins | sample 9134231 | NCBI WGS metagenome assembly JAEEGL01 (sample SAMN16246548, study PRJNA631951) | gut metagenome | biome: gut microbiome; feature: rumen; material: fiber-attached | host: Bos | place: Iran: Karaj | collected 2018-10 | reverse complement strand
TTATCTGTAATGTATACGCTCTTCGCGAATATAATTACCTGCGTCAAGCCGTCAATCGTACTATTCGTGCCATTGCTCGTCCCAATATTTCCATCAATAATGACTCTTCTATCCGGCGCATCATAGACAATCGTTCGATTACGCCTATCGACGCCCTTGCTTACAAATTGAGCATCGGTCAAATTCGGGAGCGAAGAGATATAAAGGTTTTTCGACGAGCGGAAGCGCACAATACCGCTACCCTCAGCGATCACGTCAGGGTCATTATACCCAGACAGATCCACATAAGCAGCACTACCATAGCTCTTCACCGGAAGACCATTCGTATTAAACTCCGCACCACCACTATATCGATCCTTCATACGCTCTGAATAGATCCGCGCCGAAACGCCACCGATATTTGTATTGCTCGATTCGCAATTAGCATTCGCGAAAGTTTGCGTCATAAAGGTGCAGTTATTTGTATTTGAACTTGCAGCGATCTTGTTATTATTTACGCTCGCCACGTCGTTAACGCGAGGGGCGTTCACGCCCTGAGCGTTCGGATAGCCATCGCGCGAATAGCCAAGCGCCGCACCCGACGCAAACAGCGAAGAATTATTATCGGTCCTCACTCTGCCAAACACGCCGTATTCTGACCATGAGCCGAAGGTAACTTTCATCAAATCAACATTGCGATTATACTTCGCCGTCTTGAACTGAGTGGCGCTGTACGCATTCGACGACTCAACACTCATCGTCGGCTTCTTCGCAATCGTGCTACAAGACACAGCTGTAGCCCAGTTTGCGCGATTATTTCTGTCTAGCGTGGAACCTTCAATGAGAGCTGGTTCTAGGCCGGTAGCCACACCGGCTCCATTCACCGAACCCGCATTGCGATTGTCGTGGCTGTCCGCTGGGAAAACCGAAACCTCAACGCAGACTTTATCGCCTACGCTAACGCCACTATTTGCAATAGCGATCTTCACATCTGGCAATTGCGTACCACCGTTATCGACGGATTTTTGACTTGCCTGTTCCGTCGTACCTTCAATCAGCCCATCGCGGTTTAGTCGGATAGCGCTACGGCTGCTACTCGTTACGTAGTTTTCTGTCACGCCGTTAACGCTAATAACACCACCACTTGACGAGCGATAATAATACTTCACCTCAATATCCGTCGGCTTCGTTATGGTCGCATAATTCTGTTTATCGCTCGGGAATGCGATGTTCGTCCTAGGAACAGTTACGACTCCAGGACGCATCGTCACGTCCTCGCCAAGATATGCAATCTTCCCAGAAGTCTGGTTATCGACATATGGGGTAAGCGTATAATTATACGGTACTTTCACTTGAGCCGTAGCGGATTTATCGCCATTATTATACTTGCTTCCGTTATTTATGCCGTAATCATTCCAAGTCAAAGTCTGCGAGAAGCTATGACCAACATCAAGCGTCTTTGTGCGATTATTACAGCCCGTCAAACTCCCATCCGTCGCAAAAACGCCACCGCCAACGACTTTGTAATATCCATTCGTACCATTCGCACCACAAGAGTTGTAGTTGTTAATCCCGCTCGGAGAATGGAGTCGCTTACTAATGTTCGCTAGGTTCGCGACAATATTGCTGCTGCTAATATTATTGAAGTTGAAAGTCTTCGGTGTAGTGCTTCCATTCCCATCACTACCGCTATATGTCGATACGTCGTTCGAGAAAAGGTAATTTCCTTTTAATTGCGCGTTCACGGCGCCGTCGCTGTCTGCACTCGGCCTAAAAGAAATATTACTCACAGTCTCGCCGCCGCCCGTTGCGCGCGCGTACACGCCACCAGCACAATAGTTATAGCGGAAGCGAATATCGTCGCCCGGACGCGCATAGATCGAGTCCACGCCGCTAGATACAAACTTGTAGTTGTTCCCCAGCGTAGTATTCAAGACGCCAATTTGTCCCAAATTCTGACCGTTGTTGAAACTATAAATCGAGTTTGCCAAATCTCCCTCGAGGTCACTACAGGTGCTCGACGCCTTCTTTACCTTTATGCACACTTTCTTCGTGCCATACTGAGTCGTCTCGCCCGACTTAATATAAGTCGCGAACTTAAACTCTTCACAATAAGTAATCGTTTGCCCGGCGAAAATGGTTCCGGAATACGTCGCATTCCTTACGCTATAATCTTGCTTTTTTGTCGTAGTTTTAGTCCCCTTCGCATTACTCGTGGTTGCATTACCGGATACGAGCCCAGAGTTCGACGTCGTAACTGTCCAAGGGTTACCAACCGAATGACCGTTCTTGTCAGTTCGCGTAATTGTGTGAACAAAATTAATCGAATAGCTGTCGCCCTGAACAGTCAAAGTCTGCTCATCGCCAGGATTGCCCGTCGTGCTAGTGACAGAAGCGTCGCCAGAAGAAGCCTTAGCAGTGACCGCACCAGTATAGGTCGACGGCAAAGCCTTCATGACGTTGACGTAAACCGGGGAAACACCTTCTCCGCCATTCTTGAAGCCGTACTTGCGATGCATGTATAGAATATATTGGTCGTAAGTGCTGTACGATTTATGAACCGAAAATGAAGAGACGAATTTATCCATATCGATTTTGATAGTCACTTTTCTCGGGTTCGACCAGTGATATTCGCTACTTGACAAACTATCCTCTTTTGAGCGGATAAAACACTCGTAATGGCTGCTGTTTTCACAGTCAGAGCTCCAACCCGACCCCTTCGTTATGCCCACTTTGCCCCAACATTTCGACGCGGTATTCTTATTGGCTGCTGATTTCGTGCTACAAAGCCTCACTTTCGTTGCATAAACCGTTTTGTTTACCTGATGTCTAACGGAGCTTACAATCGATGCCGTAACAGTACCGGTCCTCGGGAATATGTTATTTACGTTTACTCTATATTTCCCACTGCCAAGGGAGGTATAGCCACTAGCGTCCGATGCGAGCCAAACAACCGCCCGCGTGCCAGAAGCCGCACACGCCCAGTTGACGCCATAGTCGCTATCGCCAGGCGCCACTTTAGTAATATCGGAATATGGTTTCGGAGTATTATCGTTCACCTTAAATTTTTTCTTCGCGGCACTCTTACAATCAGAAGAGCTAAAAGCGGAGACATTGCGCCCGGGAATAGTAACAACGGCTAGCGCAGAGACGAAAAGCCCAACGGCCAATACTCGCCAAAAGCAAAACTTCCTATCCTTCTCCATTACTATCATCCTCCATATTCTTCGCTCTTTCCTGAATAATCCCCTCGTATTTCGCGACATTCTTCTCGTCGCCGAGAATAGAATATAGCTTCTTCAACCAACCAGCGGAATTAATTGACTGATCAATCTCATCGGCTTTTCTTGCATCGTCAAGCAATTTCTCGGCAAAGCCATCAATCTCGCTTAAAAGCTCCAGTTTTCGATACAGACAGGCAAGCCTGATCTCCTCGTCTTCATAGGCTTCATATTTTTCCCCAAGGTACTTGTAGATTTTATTAGCATCCTTTGCGATTTTTTCGTCGGTCTCATCGGAATAATAGCTCGCAACACTATTCAATGCCTCCTCACGCTCCTCTTCGCTGAGCACCACCGGCTCTTTTGGCTTCCAATAAGTGTTATACATATAAACTAGACCCGCCCCAGAGCCAAGCAACAAGAACGCAGCAAAAGAGGCTATAAGAATCGTTTTCTTTTTGCTAGACATCGGAACATGCTCTTTTTGGGGCTTTGCGCTCCGAGCCTCCTGTCTCTTCCGCCTTCGCTCTTCTTTTACAATGCGCTTCGCCTCGACCCTCATCCGCTTCTGTTCTTCCTTCTTTTTCCGCTCGCGGTCTTCAGGCTTATCAAAATACTCAGAACTATCAACCCTAGTAATATTAGAGGAATGAAAATGCATGTCTTCTACAGGAATTACCTCTGCAGAATTATTACTCTCAACTGCCCCACCAGATTCTGCAACCGGGTTCGTATCCGGCACAAAATCTACGGCACCAGAAGACTCCACATCTCCACTGTCCATATATCTATATTAGCATGAGCGCAATAAAAATGTATACTTTTAATACCGGGTCGGTAATTCACGAGAATAAGTTGTTGCCGCCTGGCTGAGACGAGACATCTGGTTGAAGCTCCAAAGGAAATTCGCCATGTTGAGGTTGAAGATTTCGGCACGGCGAATCGCATCGTCACCATTTCCGGCACCCGCAGTACGATTCAACGCTATTTTTTTCACTACGACTGGCGCATCAAAGCGAAGTGACTGATTGCACACGTTGCTGCTAATAATACTAGCGCCGGACTTGCCGTCAACTGCAACCCTAGTGCCTGAATCAAATCTACAAGTATTAACATTATCGGCAATAATCACAGCATTAATATATGTAGGTTGACTCGTAAAGTATACATTCTTCGCTATAATGATCACCTGCGTCAAATCGTCCGCCCCGGCCTTAGAGTCACCATCGTAGTTTAGGTTACCATCAATTACGATACTGTTTTCAGGCGCACTGTAAACTATAGTATGATTCGGGCTCTCAACGCCTTTCTCGGCAAATTGTTCGTTCGAAATATTCGGCAATGAACTAATATAGAGATTCTTCTTACTGTCAAAACGAATAATACCGGAAGGCGAAACAATCACGTCGCTTCCGCTGTATCCGGATACGTCGTAATAAGTAGCTGTACCGCCGAATACCTTAGTCGGCAAACCAGTTATTTCAAACGTTCCGCCAGACGAAGCATAACGCTCTTTTATACGCTGTTCGTATTGGCTTGCCATCACGCCACCAATCGAAGTGCTGCTAGTATTGCAATTCGCATTCGCAAAAGTCTGCGTCATAAAAGTGCACTCGTTTGAGTTTGTCTTTGTGGATACCTTGTTCCCGTCCGCACTCGCATCGTCGTTCGCGCGAGTGATATTCGCCACTCCATTTGCGCCCGAATAGCCATTACGCGAGTAGCCAAGCGCTGCGCCAGAAGCAAAGAGCGAAGCGTTAGACGAATTACTTACCCATACGCGACCGAATACGCCATATTCCGACCAAGAGCCAAAGTTAAACTTCTTTGAGCCAATAGTTCTCGTGTAATTTGCCGTCTTGAAGCTAGTGGCGCTATAGGCATTCGAAGATTCTACACTCATCGATGGCTTCTTCGCGATCGTGCTACAAGACACCGAGCTAACCCAGTTTGTTCCATCACTAGAGCCATCGCTAATAGCAATATTATTATTGCCTGCACCATATACCGAAGCCGCATCTTTCTCGTCATGACTGTCGGCCGGATAAACCGATACCTCGACACAAACCTTATCACCAACGCTTACGCCAGAGTTAGGAATCTGAATGTTTACCACTGGCAACTGGTTACCGCCATTATCGACGGACGTCTGGCTCTCCTGACCGGTCGTGCCGCTCAGATAGCCCTGGTTATTCAAGCGCGCCCCAGACCTGCTGCTATTTGGCGCCGAAGCCTCGCTAATAATGCTCCCGCTAGCAGTCTTGAAATAATATTTAACATTTATTTCCGTTGGCTTCGTAATTGTAGCGTAATTCTGCTTGCCGCTTGGGAATGCAGTATTTGTACGTGCAACCGTCACAACACCAGGCGTCATCTTTAGAGACTCGCCAAGATATGCAACCTTACCGGTGTTACCGCTATTGTTCGTCACATATGGTCTCAAGACGTAGTTGTATGGGACTACAACACTTGCCGAAGCGGTCCTTGGGGAATTGCCGAACGAACTTCCATTATAAGTCTGTTCATTCCAATTTAGCTTCTGCGTAATAACGCTGCCAACATCTATCACGCCAACATCATATGTGCTATTACGAGCGCAATCGTCCTTACCGGCAATCTGATAATAACCATCTTGTGTATTCGCTCCGCAAAGATAATTCTTGCTAGCCTGGCCATTTGGCGACCAGAAATCACCGACCAGGTTCTTGCCTCTCAAAAAATTATAATTATAGCCATCATCGTAACTATGCCAGAAGCGCGGATTATAGAAAGTCCCATCGACTACCGACACGGACTGGCGGAATAAGTATCCATTCCCCTCATTATTTAGCCTCGTACTCTCGCCAGACGCCGAATAAGTCACGGTGTTCGATAAGTTCTTTTCTCGAATCGGATATAGTGCGCCGGCACACATCTTATAGTAGAAGCGAATATTATCTGCTGGTCGCGCAAAAATCGAAACACCCATTTCCGAATAAGGCGTCGTATAAGTAGGGTCGCCATCACCGGTCAAATCATAGTTCTTTACGCCAATCTTGCCGACGTTAGCGCCATAATTTAGACCGTACTGGAAACCCGGAAAATCATCACAGGTCGCATTATCGCGCCAAACTGTCACACATTCCGACGCGGTCGCTGTAATATTTCCACTCGATGCGTCAATTTTGCTCTTATAGGTTATGTTGCCGCAGAATGTGATTGACTCTCCGTAGCGAAGATTGCCCGTATAAGTCTGTCCAGTAATATCGTCGCCCTTACTCTGGCCTTCCGTTCTATACGCCGTCCCGCTCGCTTCGTGGCTAGGAGAAGGGATATTGCCATCTTTCTTCATCTCCGTGTTCCACGGATCCCCGACCGTATCGCCGGCCGTGTCATTATTGCGTTTGATATTATATGCAAAGTTTACGGTATACTTGCCGTCCGAATCGGTAATCTTCACCTTCTTGTTACTATCAATTGACGCATTCGCATTGCCATTTTTCACAGTAGGCGTCACACTCGCAGTAAACGTGGCCGGCGGACGTTTCAGAACAATGGTTCTCTCTCCGGCAGATGCATAAGCCTTATTATTAACATTCGAAAGACGATATTGAAGTTCATGTTTATAAGTCTTTGTCTGCCCAGGAGTCAACGAAGCCCTATACCCACCAGAGCCATTAGCATACTCAGTCGTTGAATATACTGGTTTATATTCATGGTCGGTAACGGCCTCGAACCTTATACTTCCCTCAGCTGTGTCGGACCCTAGCCAATCGTTCTTTATCACCTTATAAGGCTCATCCTCGCCCGTAATAATCCCCATATCTCTTCTAATAAAATGGCTAAAAATTATCGGTTTACTAGTCGCACTATTAACGGTAATCGGGTTACTGGCACTAATCTCTGCGCCATTATAGGTCAATGATCCATCATAACTAAGATCAGTCTTCCCTGTAAATTTGCTATACGGGGCCGTGTCGATCGTAGTACCACACTTGCTACCGCCCCATTCGAATGCAAAATCGGTCGTGTCGATCAAGAATAGGGCACTCGTGCTGTTGTCGTCAGTCGCGCCGTTCTCGGAATTCGTGCAGTGGTTCCAAACATTCGTGCCGCTTACATTTACTAGAAAATTATGATAAATCGTATCGTCGTTAAAGACGAGCTCCTGTTCACCCGCGCGAACGGCCTTCTTACACTCGCCGTGTGTCCCGCCATCAAGGATATCTACCATCGAGACATAGGTCTTCAGCCTTTTGCCGTCAACTTCTTCGTCGACGGCGCCCCTGATGTTACCATCCCCGTCCCTCAAAAATTTGAAGTGCTCCGCATAGCGATAAGTCGAACTATACTCATTTGCGCCTTCTTTAGAGTGCATCCTATCGCCAATATCTATATCATTGAGTGCCCAAATCATCTTTTTCCCATCGATCTTATCATGAGTCAAATGGTCATGGAGCTCGACCTTTACGTCAAAAATCGCACCGCCACGACAACGAGATTTGTCAACAAGCGACTTCCCAGAGAAAAATGACCAACCCTTACGCGCCTCATATCCAGAGTTCATGTTGTTGCCGTAGCCATACGCAATCGATACCACGGTCGAAGGACCGTCGTCCTTATCGCACGCGTATGTCCTAACTCTAATATTCGAAATTGTCATGTACACGTCGTATGCTGCGCCAGTCTGCACATCAATTGCCGCCTCCGACGAAACAATCTTGATATAATCATTAGCTCCGTTATAAGTATAAGTTTTTTCGGTCGTCGAATCGCCATGGTCCCATGCAATAGCATAGCTATTCCCATGGTTTTCGCCCTCGAAAACCATGTTTGTCGTTTTGTCTTTGTCTTTCGCGTAACAACCAAATGCGCTACTCGTAGCCCCACTAAACGAAATACTATAGCCGGCCCATTCCGGGTGCTTATTATTAGTACCAGTGTGCTCTTTGTTATAGCAGGCATAGTAGAAGCCGACCTTGTTTCGGTCCAATATGACGTCCGTCGGAATCATTTCGTTCTTAATGACAAGATTACCTTCCGCCGTACTATATGCCTGGTCGTGCTTCCCCTCGATAGAAGCAACCCCTGCCGCCGAAGCGCCTGGCGAGCAAATCGCCGCTAAACCCACAGCAATTATCACCGCCACCAGAGCCGAAAGCATCTTCCGCTTAGCCATCACTTCTCCCCCTTTCTTGTGCCTAACAAATAGGCATCTATCGCTTCGCTTACGCTCTTATACGTTTCGGCCTCGCTATTATGAGAATATGCGACACCGCTCTGCACAATTGCCATAGAAAAAATATCTTCCCCACTCCTCTTTTCGTAACTGAACAAATGATACATTCCAGATTCATCGAATTTTGGGAGCATTTTCACCGCTTCAAGATATCTTCCTTTTGGGTACACAGCACCTGCCTGAGGATAATACTCAGCCACCAAATCGCCATTATATTTAGCAACAAGCTCATTAATCTGAGTCTCGCTCAGCTCTCTTCCCGCGACTTCTTCAAAGAAGCGCAAGATAGGAGTCATGTTTTCACTCACATACTTCCGGTCATTAGCGTCGTTAATATCTTTAATAATCTTCGGCACAAAAATCACACCACAGACAGTAAGCGCAACGACCGCAATTGCAGCTGCATAAATATACCAACGCTTCGCCCTGCGGCCGAGGAATCCTCTAATACGTGCTTGGCGATGCTCACTCTCAAGCCTACTCTGTTCCTTTTTAAGCGCCTCTTCCTGCGCTACGACATCACTAGATGCCCCACTAATCTTGTCTTTTTTCTTCGATTCCTTCGAAACGCGCTTCGCCTCGGCCTCTATACGACGCCTCTCGGCGCGCTCCTTGCGCTTTTTATCTTCCGGCTTATCAAAATAATCAGCGTCATCAGACCTATCAATATCAGTGGCACGAAAACGTATATCTTCTGCGGCAACTTTTCCCACAGAATTCATATCTACTGGCCCACCAGACTTCTCTTTAGGACTATTGTCCGGCTTAAAATCCACGGCACCACCAGAGAACTCCACATCTCCACTGTCCATACCATTATTTTAACGCAAGCATAATAATAGCCGCAAGCATTTTCCCAACAAAAAATGCCCCGTTTGGGGCATTTCCCTAAATCTCTTCTGGCTTCACGCGAATTTGTTCAGTCGTGTCACGATCGCGCACTGTCACAGTGCCATCCTCAAGCGTATCGAAATCAATAACAACGCACTTTGGCGTGCCGATCTCGTCCTGTTTGAGATAACGTTTCCCGATATTTCCGGAATCATCCCAAGTCACATTCTTATACTTCTTGCGAAGCAACTCGTAAACCTCACGTGCCTTCGCGGCGAGCTCTGGTTTGTTCTTGAGAAGCGGCGAAACGCAGAAGCGATACGGCGCTAACTCTTCCGGAAGCGCCAAAACAACACGGTTCTCCTCCTGACGGTATGCATTCGCGAGCACCGCGAGAATCAAACGCTCGACACCAATCGAAGGCTCAATCACATGCGGAATAAAGCGCTCTGTGCTACCCTTCACGATATATTCCATATTCTTGCCGCTCTCGCGCTGAATATTCGAAAGGTCAAAGTCCGTACGATAGGCCAAGCCCATCAACTCTTCCTGGCCATTCGGATAATCGAACATAATATCAACGGTGCGCTTCGAGTAATGAGCACGATCCTTTTCGCCGACTTCAATGTCATGAATCTTAGCCGAATCGAGGCCCATTACATCGGTCAAGAACTTATGGTTCTGCTCGAGCAATTTCTCAAAATTCTCTTCCCAAGTCGCCGGCGCGACAAAGTATTCAATCTCCATCTGCGAGCATTCGCGGTCGCGAAGAATGAAGTCGCGCGGCGAAATCTCGTTGCGGAACGCCTTGCCCTGCTGAGCAAGACCAAATGGCAAGTCCGGGTAAATCGAATCGACAACATTCTTGTAATTTGTAAAAATGCCCTGCGCAGTTTCCGGACGGAGATAGGCAATAGAAGAATCATCATCGACTGGACCAACATGCGTGCTGAACATCATATTGAACTGGCGAATATCGCCCCAGTTCGTCTTACCACAGGTCGGACACTTCACGTTCAATGCCTTAAATTCCTCGGTCGTCACGCTCTCGGTAATGCCATCAGCAATTTTGTCGGCACGGAAGCGGCCATGGCATTCGCCACACTCAACGAGCGGATCGGAAAAAGTGGCCGTGTGACCAGAAGCAACCCATGTACGTGGGTTCATAATAATTGCTGCATCAACGCCGTAAATGTCCTCACGGCTCTCTACCCAGTAATTCCACCAGGCATCCATTATTTTACGCTTCAAAGCAACGCCCATTGGACCAAAATCCCAAGTACCAGCCATGCCGCCATAGACATCGCTGCCAGGATAAATAAATCCGCGGCGCTTACATAAACTAACAATATCTTCCATTTTTGCCATATTACCTATATTTTACCACTTATCATTACTTTTCCCAAACCCATTCTTCCGCACACGCATAGCGCCAGTTAAAATTAGACAATTGTCTAATGCTAAGCTACAATATAGCCATGAGTAAACGCGAAGCAATCAAACAGGCATTCAGAGAATTAATCGCCGAACCAGACCGAATAGTCACCCCATCGGCAATCGCCAAAAAGGCGAGGGTCAGTAGAGCGACCTTCTATAATAACTTCGACAACTGTACAGATTTATTGACCGTTTGCTATGAGGATCTTCGCCAAGACTTCATCGCTAAAGGCAACTATACCCTCGATATTTTCCTTAGCTTCTTCAAAGACAACCATACCTTCTTCCAGAAATTTTTATACAGTCGTCCATTTTGCAATCTACTTGCCGACTTTCTCGGACCACAAGATTACGGGAATTTTGAATCACCAGACGGCGATCCATATCAGGCGGCCTACGAAGTTGCCGGCATCAATGGCATTCTATTTACCTGGGCGGCCGACGCTTGCACTTCTCCAATTCGCGCCATCCGTCGTGCCATACTCTCCAACCAGAACATCGAAGAATACCCTTCTTCGAGCCGGTTCATTCTCTGCAATGTCGACCTTCATGGCGGGACGAGTGACCGGAATTATACACTTGTCTATCTTTCTAACAACCCCCACATCAAAGTAGGCGACACCGTAGCTGTGCCTATAGGCATCTACAATCGTCTCGCGCACGGGATTGTCGAAGCGGTCCGCTTCCTCCCCGAAAAGGAGCTCCCGCTCCCGCTCTATAAAATCAAATACATCGCCGAAGGCCCCGTCGATAGCACCCCTCGCTTTTTCGATGCAGGCGGAAACCGTGGCGTCGACGTCTCTCCTTGCGGCAACCCAAAACTCTAGTTAGCTTTGTGCTTTTTCGGCGCATTTCACGATATACAAAATCTCGTCCATCAAATCGCCATAGCCGGTAACCTTCATCGCCACCTCAAGCGGCGTCGAAACCATTACTCGCATCATTTTGATATGGTCAGCCCCGACATGCCCCAGCTCGTGCGGCGCCAAAGCAGAATTTTCGACATCCCATACATAGCGCAAGTCGGCCGACAATTTCTCTCCCGAAGTATCGTATTTTAGGTTTATTTCCTCACCCGAAGCCGCGAGCATATTCATACTCGCCCAAGCCCACAAAAGCTCGCGAAAACGCGTCTCAGCACCAAGCGCGGCATGTTTTTGCGCCGCCTCCATACATTGGCGCAAAATATTAAAGAATTCCGGCGTCTCAGCCTGCTCAGCGCGCCGCGAGGCCTCACGCATCAACCGACCACCGAGGTCTAGCAATTCCACATCACCCACAAATGCGTCATAATGCTCCAGCAGCTTCGCGGAAGTTAAAATTCCCAGCTCACCCTTGCCCTCATGAATCACGACCTCCGACACCGAAAAAAGCTCAATCCCACCCGCAAGCTTAGACTTTTCGCGCCGTACCCCCTTCGCTATCACAGATTTCTTGCCTTCTGGCGTCAAAACCTGCAAGATTCGGTCCGCCTCGCCAAAATTCGTCCGTTTCAGAACAATCGCCTTCGTTCGAAGGTCACGCATAGCGCCCCACAATCTCGAGCAAATCGCTCGGCTTCATCGAACCTTTATCGAACGCTGCCACGACGCCATATTTCTCAGCAATATCATCAGGCAACGAAACGCTGCTCACAATTACTACCGGCACATTCATGAGCTGCGGATAGCTCCGCATTTCATTTAATACCGCAAAACCAGTCGGCCCCGTCAGCAGCACGTCTAGAATCACGAGCTTCGGCGGCTCATCGAAATCCATCGCCGCAATCGCCGCAATCCCATCATGAAAAAATGCCAATTCCTGCCCCTTCAAAATCCGGCGGTAGTAACTCTCCCACCCACGATCGTCTTCTAGGATGAATATCATAAGAAACTCAGCTGACCGGAAACCGGCAAATCAATATAAAAACTCGTTCCGTCACGATGGCGAATAAGCCCAAAATCACTATGCATATAGCTAGAAAAACGCGACGCAATATAAAGCCCCAGGCCGCTCGAGCCAGGACGCATTGGCGTCGCCACCGGCTTCTTCACGAAGCCATCTTTGATTTCGCGCCAAATCTTCGTCGGAATCGTTGGCCCAAAATCGCGCACCTCAATCCGAATCTTCGTCCCACGATCATAAACTGCGATTTCACTCGGCAACTCTTCGCCGCCATAATTCATCGCGTTGAGACAAAAGTTATAAACCACCGAATGCAGTAGTTGCGTATTTGCCACTGCCAACCTACGTTTATTGCGATAATCGATCGAGAGCTCGCGACGATTAAACTTAAACCATTGCCAAAGTTCATTCACGACCTCATCGCAAACCGCGCGCGGATTCACCGGCTCCATTTCGAATAACGCCTCATCAAGCCGAGCAATTTTTGTCAGATCATTCACCTGACGAATCGCACGGTCACTCGTTGCTACGATTTGCTTTCCGACCTCACGCGCCCCCTCGAGGCTTTCCTCATAGTCCAGAGACAAGGCGAGCTGCCGCATTAAACTTAGCGGCGCCTTCAACTCGTGCGCAACTACTACCTCGCTTTCCATGCCTTCATTTTACAACAAAAAGCCCCCCACATTAAAGCATAAGGGGAGGCTATTTTTGCTAATTACGAATTGCGGCGAAGTTTCTTAACGAGCGTTTCGAAATCGCTGCGATATGCTTCGGCGTCAGTCTGCATCACAAGCGTCTTGTCGTTCACCTTGAGGAGAATCACGATGCCACGAATGCCATCCGCAATCTCGCCTTCATACCAGGTGCCAGACAGAGCGTTATCGTCGGACGAGAACGCACGGGAAGTCAACTTACCATTCTTGATCTTCGTCTCATAGGAAGTCTGAACGGTTGTGATCTGGCGGTTAAGGATCTGGAAACGCAAAGCGTAACGAGAAGCCTTATTGTTGACTGGGTCTACCTGCTTTGGCTGGAAATAGGCAACATAGTCGTTGTTGCTCGTGCCGTCTTTCTCAATGTAGACGCTCCAAGTCTTCGGATACTCAAAGCTGATCGAACCATAGTCGCTTGGGCCAGTAAAGCTATAGAATGGTTCTTTAGCGCGCTCTTCATAAGCAGCCTCATCTTTGTCATGCTGAGTTTTCTCGGCCGCGGCGACGGCAAGATTCTTCTCAGAATCATAATTCGTCTTGAGCTCGTTGTACTGCATGAAGAAAATGACAGCAAACACAATCGCAGCCGCTGCGATAATACAAACACCAACAAGAACCAAAGTCTCCACGAGGGTATTCTTCTTCTCTGGCTTGAGGCCTGCACTTGGCGCAGTAGCCGTAGGAGCCATCGGAGGATTAACTGGTTGGTTCGGTGCCGGAACAGGGTTTACTGGAGCGACCGGATTCATAGGAGCTGCGCCACCAAAACTATTTGCTTGGGGCACATTCCCAGCTGGCGCCGCCTGGAAATCATTATTCGCACCGGCCGGCATATTCGGCATCGGATTGAAACCACCCATATTAGACTGTTGATCCATACGCTAATTATAGTTAAGCGTGAGCTTTTTCGCAAGCGAAAAATTACTCCTTGCTAAAATCTTCTTCGATAACCTTGATCTCATTTTTCAAGCCATCGAGATCCTTCTCGATGTCTTTCGCAAGAGCCGTCAAAGACTTGTATTTCTCGCTGGCTTCTTCGAGCTTAAAGTCGTCAGAATAAAACCATTCCACGCCGGCCTTTAAATCTGAAATCTTGTCGCTGATAGTTTTTGCCATTTATTTCTCCTTTATTGCTTTTATGTTTGCCGTCAAAACTCGCTTCGCCATTTCGATTTCCACGTCACTTCCAACCGCCACATCGCCGCGCACCAATGCATAGCCGCGCGCCAGCACATTTTCTGGATTAAGTTGCGCTAGAATTTTATTTTGGCCGGCAATTTCTGTACGAATTAATTCAATTTTATGGTAAATTTCATCCGCAACGCGCGCAATTTCCTTGCAATTTACCTCTGTTATTTCGTCAATTTTGTCTTTGAGCAAATTATTTATTCGATTTATGTCAGCGCGCAAACCAGCCTTCACTTCCCGACGGTCGCGCGTCAGCATTTGTGCCGCATTTGACGGCGTCGAAGCCACTACGTCGGCCGCTAAATCGCATAAACTTTCATCAATTTCATGTCCAATTCCCGTAATTACCGGAATCTTGCTGGCCGCAATCGCGCGTACCAATGCTTCGTCATTAAACACTGCGAGGTCATCCGCCGAACCACCACCGCGAATCACCGCAACCACGTCGACTTCGCCGCGCTCATTCATGTATTTTAGCGCGCGAATAATCTGATCCGCCGCCGTCATGCCCTGCACTTGGCAATGTGCCGTAAGCACCGTAAGTCCACCCCATCTCTCATTCAAAATCTTACAAAAGTCCGCATAGCCAGCCGCCTGCGTACTAGAAATCACACCAATCTTCTCAATCCTATCCGGTAGCGGGCGTTTCTTGGCCGGGTCAAACAGTCCCTCACCTGCCAGCTTCTTTTTGAGGAGCTCAAAGCTCTTCTTGAGGCTGCCCTCACCCACTGGCTGAATCGCCTGAACCGTCAATGAGAATTTGCCCCAATTTGTCAGCTTTGGAAGCGCCCTAACACGCACCTTCATGCCATCTTCGAGCGGAAATCTCTGCTGGTAGACCATCATAAAGCAGCCGACACTCGACTGTTCGTCTTTCAAATCAAAGAAGACATACTTGCCCTGATTGACTTTATAGCTCGCAATTTCGCCCTCGACAATCACGCCCGTAAAGGCCGTCTCGAGAATCTGATTACAAACCGCCTGAAAATCCGAAACAGTATAGACTTGCTGCTCGCTATTTTCCATCTTTGCCGGCCTTGAATTTATCTTTGCGACTCATCAATGCCTGCTGATAGAAGCCCCAACCGCTCACAATCGTACCAAGAAGCACGCAGATGCGCGTCACGATCACCGTAATCACCGCGACCGAAGGTTCAACGCCCGTCGCTACCATAATGAGCACCATCGCGCCCTCATAACCGCCAAGACCGCCTGGCGTCACCATCACTGTGCCGACCACGCTCGCCACACCCTCAGCAATCATGATCTGCGGCAAAACCTCTGGATGCCCTAATGAGCAAGCTACCACCCAATAAGTCGCTAGCTCGAGGAAGGAATAGAGCGCGCCCCAAATCGTCGGCTTCCACAAAATGCGCTTATTGCGTTTCATATTCAAATAGTCGCCGCGAAGGTCGTTAAAGAATTTGCTAACCGATTCTTCCTTCAGGTATTTGCGCTTCTTTCCGCGCGAAAGCTTTCTCACGACGCCATTCACGAACTTCGAAGCCTTATCAGATAGCCAATCGATATTCTTCTGCCTGCGAACAATCAACCAAACCGTCACGATAACCGTCTGGATGCCGAGCGCAACCGCAGCAGCGAGAAGCAGAATCCAATACTTGCCAGCGAGCACGCAGCCGGCAATGAGAACGACAGCAATCGCGATAAAGGTCTGAACCGTATTTGCAAGCGCGCAGATTGCGTAGCGCAAGATATGGACGAAGCTAATCTGTCCTGCCGTAATGCCCATATCTTTCAGACGCCAAATCAAGTAGCCCAAGCCACTCGCGCCGCCACTCGGCAAAGCATGGTTCACGAAGTTAATCTCGAGCGAAATGCGCGTTAACTTTGCTTGCGTCATCTTAAAATCTTTGCGCTGTTTAAGGAAGGCAAAATAAATCTGACCCGCCGCATAATACATCAAAATCTGCTCTGGGATAAGAATCAGGAGAATCCACGGATTAAGGTGCTGGAACGAATAAACCAGCGCATCCCACATCGGCATCATTTCGCCGTTAAGTTCGACCTCACCCGAAAAAGCCTGCCACGCAATGAAGGCGACCAAGGCCAACGTAATAATACTCAGAATTTTCTTTACCATATCCTTTTTAGTATATCATTTTCCCCGTTTGTTGTATAATTTAAGGGTATGCAATATCTTGTTGTGCTTGGTCGCGAAGCGAAACTGTCACTCGCCGAACTCGAGGCGCTTTTTTCGTCCAGCAAAGTCAAGCAAATTGCGCCGAGCCTCGCTCTCGTTACCGCCAAATACGTCGATATCAACCGTCTCGGCGGCGCCGTCAAAGTCGCGAAGGTCCTAGACGAAGCTCCAACCGATTATCTCAGCCAACTTCCCGAAGGTAAAATCACCCTCGGCGTCTCGGATTACTCCGCAAAAGCCAGCCGAAAATCCGCCTGGACGCTCGCGCTCAAGTACAAAAATCTCTTGAAGCGCCACGGCCGCAACGTTCGCCTCATCCCGGGCAAGTCTGCCGTCATTTCTAGCGCTACCGCTCATCACAACCAGCTCGGCGAAAAGCTCAATCATATCGAACTTATCAAATTCGGCGACCAATTCGCGACTTCCATTGGTACCCAGAACATTACGGCCTATGCCAAGCGCGATCAGGCTCGCCCTGCCCGCGACGCCTTCGTCGGTATGCTACCACCGAAACTTGCTCAGATTCTTATTAACCTCGCAACGAACGGCGCACCAAAGGGCCGTCTCCTCGACCCATTTTGCGGTACCGGCGTCGTGCTCCAGGAAGCCTCCATTATGGGCTACTCCGTCTATGGCACTGACCTCTCCGAAAAGATGATTGATTACTCCGAGCGCAACCTCAAGTGGCTCGCTGGCCGTTACTCAGACATTCCGGCCGAACCGCAGCTCGAAGTCGGCGATGCGACCAACCATACTTGGAAGCCCGCACCAGATTTCGTCGCGAGCGAAATCTATCTCGGCCATCCAATGTCCCAGCCACCTGCCGAGATTAAGTTCCGCACCGAAAAGGAAAACTCCGAAGCTCTGCTTGTGGCCTTCCTGAAGAATCTCGCCAGCCAAATCGCCTCCGGCACGACCATAGCGCTCGCCATCCCCGCCTGGCTCCGCCCGAACGGCAAATATTCCGGCCTCGATATTCTTGACAGATTAGACGACCTCGGGTATAATCATACAAAGTATCGATACGCGACTTATTCCGACCTCTTGTATCATCGAGAGGGCCAAATCGTTGCGCGTCAAATAATAGTATTAAGGAAAAAGTAAAGTATGTCACATGTCAAAGCTGGCGGTACCAGTAAAAACATCCACAACAATGCTGGCCAACGCCTCGGCGTCAAGCGCTTTGGTGGCCAAACTGTCAAAACCGGCGAAGTTCTCGTCCGCCAAACTGGCGCAACAAAGCTCGCTGGCCCTGGCACTTTCATGAGCCGCAACTTCACGATTCATGCTGCCATCGATGGTAAGGTTGTCTTCGTGAAGACCAAGAAGAGCCACTTCTCTGGCAAGAGCGTTCGCCGCACCCGCGTCGAAGTTCACGCAAAATAATCCAAGACTTCAAAAATCTCCCCTAACCGGGGAGATTTTTTATTTAGCGATTTTGAGCAGCGCAATCTTCACTGCCTCCCACGGCTCGAGACTGCTCGTTTTCATATCCATATCGGCCTGCGCCAAAATCTTAATGGCGCGCACAGCTTTCGGGTTGTTATACTGCAATTTCTTAATCGCCTGCGTCGTCATCAACCCCATAAACATAAAGGCGTCATTCGTCAGCTCAATCTTCTCGCAGGCCTTCACCGCACCCTTCCCATCCCCACGGAACGCCATGTCTAGAATATCAAAAACCAGCTTTTTATCTGGATCTTCCGCGAGCTTAAACTCTTTAAACTCAACGTTTTTGTCCTTCGTAAGCTCCTTATAAGCCGCAGAGCGCTTGTCGAGCTTCGCTTCCCAAATCACGATGTTGTGCGGGCATTCCCCGACTAGTTGCGGCAACATCGCGAAGCATTCCTTATTCTCTGACAAATCTTTAATTAGAATCGCACGCTCAGTCGCAAATAGCGAAGTGCCTAGTAGCACCGACGGCATATCGCCGACAGTCAAACTCTCGCCCTCAACGATCTCATACTCGCCACCTAGCTGGCGGTCAATCTGCTTGCGCGCCGCCACGCGGTCGTCGCCGTAAAAAATACGAATCATTTCTGACAACCTCCACAGTAATGCGTCCCACGTCCAGCAGTTCGCGTCTTCAAAATCTCACCCCCGCATCGTGGACATTCCTGTCCTTCGCGACGAAACACTGAGGCAAATTTCTCGAGGTAATTTCCGCGCGTACCATCCGCGCGTACATAATCTCTCATCGTCGAGCCGCCACTATCAATCGAAGCCTGCATTACCTTGCATAGCCCCTCTAGCAGCTTATCCGACTCCTTGCGAGACAAAGAGCCGCACTTTCGCCACGGCAAAATACCTGCATAAAAACACCCCTCGTCGGCATAAATATTGCCCACACCCGCGATATTGTGCTGATTGAGAATCACCGCCTTCACTGGCGAACCAGCGTGACGCCCCAGCATCTCATAAAACTCTCCGGGCTTCATATCCCACGGCTCCGGACCAAGACTCGTCAAGAATTTATCCGTAGCGAGACTCAATTCGTCCATTACGGCCCAAAAGCCGAACTTACGCAAATCATTAAAATACAAATGCGAACCGTCGTCCAAATCGGCATAAATCCGCGTAAAACGTCCCGGCATCTTCTCGCGAAAACTCTCGTCCGGATGCCCCGCCGCAAAACGTTCCGTGCCATCATAAATCATCTGCCCTGTCATACGAAGATGCGCCATAATCGTCAAACCGTTCGAAAGTCGAATCAGTAACGCCTTCCCGCGACGCTCGAATGCGGTTATCTCAGAACCCTCAACGAGCGCTGGATCACCGCGAAAACTTTTCTCACAAAGAATATGGAGCTTCAAAAAGCGTTTCCCCACGAGATATTTTTCGAGACCACGACGAATAGTCTCCACTTCTGGCAACTCCGGCATACCTCTATTTTATCACTAAGCTACATCCTGAAGAGGAAGTAGAATGCAATGCCGTTTTTGATCATGTGAATCAAAATACCCGCCCAAATCGTACCGGTTAGCTCGCGCGAAATACACATCGCGACGCTCATCGCGAAAACTACCACGCCGACATTCATCTGGCCATGCATAATACCAAATAAAACAGATGTAATTAAAATCGCTGGCAATGCAGACATACGCACGCGTAACTTTCCGTAAAGCCAGCCACGGAACATAATCTCCTCAACCACCGGCGCTAAAACTACAAGACAAACGAACGCCGCGATATAATCGCCAATCGCGTATAGCCCGCTAAAGCCAACTTCCTGCGTCTGCTGCCAATCAATATTCGGCAAAACCAGCATTAAGAGCGCCGTCAGAGCCGCTGCGACGATAAGAGAGATAACTAGTCCGATCGGCGCAAGCAACACGTCCGTCCAAGTCGGCAGCCCGCGCAAGCCAAGCTCGTCGCGCGTCGTCTTATTCTTCGAAAAACGCCAAGGCACGGCAATAATAATTGCCAAACTCGCAGCATAAACAACGAACGAAAAGACTGCGCTAAACCAATTCGAAACCAAAACTTCGACTGGCAAAACCGCCCGAGCTATCAAAATAAAAATCCATTGAACACTAAAAAGTACGATTCCGACCCACGCCGCAATGCCAATCGCCCAGAGGGCAGTACTCGCTTTTTTATGCTTTTCGAGCCAATCATTGATAGCGGCAAGCCTACCGCGTTCAACTTTTTTGTCCGATTTCTTGGCCGAGTTTGTCTTTTTTGCCGGAACAGTCTTTTTGGCTTCTGTCATCGTATTAGCCTCACGATATCAAGCACCGTTACGATCGCAACAATCACGAGAAGTGCTGCAAACGCACGACCGACAATCTTCTCTTCCGTTTCCTTCGTCAGCTTCTTCTTGCGCAATTTGAAAATCAGAATCAACAACCAGCGGCCGCCATCAAGCGCCGGAATCGGCAAAACATTCATACATGCGAGCGAAATCGAAATGATAGCTGTTAAGAACAGCAAGGTATTAATGCCACTCGACATCATATTTGGGAACAAGACCCCAATAATACCAACTGGGCCACTCACCGAATCGCCAGCCTTCTGTACCGCCTCTGCCCCACTCTGGCGGGCGCCAGAATCGAAGAAATTGAGCTGACGAGCAACGCCGCTAAAGAGATTCCAGACTAGCTCCCCTACACCTTTGAATGTTTCGCCAGTGAGCTGCAAGGTCGTCATGAAGCCAACAACTGGCGCACTCCAAGTGCTTCGGTAATACACGACGCCGCCAATCGTTGCGCCCAAAACATACTCATCATCGGACTTATTCAGCTGAATCTCCGAAGTCATAATGTCCGAGTTCCTCTCGTAGGTCATCCATACCTTCTGGCCGGCGTATTTCGCGTCAAATGCGAGCAAATCGTCGGTGGTAGTAATCTGTACCCTTTCGCCGCCAGAAGCCTCACAGTCGGCCCCAGAACAGCCCATATAGCGCATCTGGCGCACGATATCCCCCTCACGCAAATTCGCCAATGCAGCCGGACTGCCTTCCTTAACTTCGCCAATCGTCACCGGCGTCTTCGCGACATACTGCGTATCCTCAGCGATCTGAAATTGATTCGGCACGAGATGCGGCATACCAATCCAGGCCAAAATAGTTAACACAATAAATGCCATCAACCAGTTCATCGCGACGCCAGCGAAAAGAATCTTCGTCTTGCGCCAGAAAGTCGCCTTGCCAAAACTACCCTTGCGCGTATCGGCATCACTCTCGCCCTTCATCTGGCAGAAGCCGCCAATCGGCAGCCAGTTAAGCGACAAAACCAAACCTTCGCCTGGCATCTTCTCCCATTCGGACTTCTTAATTCGGCGCCATTTGCCGTCAACCTTTCGCCAAGCGATCGCGCGCGGCGGAAAACCAATACCGAACTCCTCGACTTCGACACCACTCTTCCTGGCCGCAACAAAATGCCCAAACTCATGCCCCGTCACGAGCAACATCAAGATTAATAGACCAACAATAATACCAATTACCACACTCATATATATTTATAATAGCACAAGCTCAATAAAAAGCCGCCCCGAAGGGCGGTTTTTATTCGTTGTACCAGTCCGGCAACGGCGAAGCAGCCGAGTAGTCGAACATGTACCCCATATCTGCCACCTTTGATGTATCCCAGCCAAATATAGCAGACACATCCGTAAGTAATGGAGTGTAATAGAACATCGATGCCATCTCCGTTACCTCCGAAACATCCCAGCTAGAAAGCGCGGAGATGTCCGAAAGAGAAACATCAGAATCGAACATGTTATCCATATCGGCCACATTAGAAACGTCCCAGCTCACATAATCTTTGCCGATATGCTTAACGGTCTCTAGCGCATGAGTATTCGTGATAGCGGTGCCGCTGAACATAGACTCCATATCCGTCACGCTTGAAGTATTCCAACTAGCAAGGGGCGAGATGTCCGAGAGAGAGGTGGCGTAATGGAACACCCAGCCCATGTCCTCAACACTCGAGGTGTCCCAGCTGGCAAGAGCCGAAATGTCCACGAGGGCGCTCGTCTCATGAAATACACCTTCTAGATTAGTTATCCCGGAAATATCCCAGCTTACATAGTCTCTGCCGGTATGCCGCTTGGTCTCTAGTGCATCAACATTTGTTATTGCGGTGCCACGGAACATATCTTGCAGAGACGTTAACCCCGAAATATTCCAGCTATAAAGAGCAGAAATATCAGAAAGAGCGCCTGCTTCATAGAATAGACCAATCATACTGGTTGCTTTTGAAATGTCCCAGCTTACATAGTCTCTGCCGGCATACTGCTTGGTCTCCAGTGCATCAACATTCGTTATCGCAGTCTCACGGAACATGTAATCAAAAGTCATCACCTTCGAGACATCCCAACTATAAAGAGCGGAAATATCCGAAAGATTACTTGCGCCTTCAAACATGCCGCCCATATTGGTCACATTCGAAACATCCCAGCTCACATAGTCTCTGCCGGAATACTGCTTGGCCTCCAGTGCATTAACGTTCGTTATTGCTGCGGCGCCTCTTCTAAACATGAAGGCCATATTGGTCACATTTGAAGTGTTCCAGCTCGAAAGAGCAGAAATATCAGAAAGAGCGCCCGCGCCAGAGCCATTCGTCTTCGCAAACATATAGCTCATGTTGTTCGCCGCTGAAGTATCCCAGTCGGCAAGAGCTGAAACGCTAGCCAAAGCGTCCATATTTGCGAACATATAGCTCATGTCCGCACCCGCCTCAATCGTCGCATCGGAGTAGATATATATAATGCCATCCCCTACTCCATCATTATCATTATCGCTATTATCGAACCAGGCATATATTGGCTCAGGAGAGATTGCGGGGTCGTCAACAGAAAGGACTCTGTTGTAATTTGTATCAATTTCGAAGTCTGCCGGCAACGAAGACGCCATTTTAATAGCCTTAATATTAGTGTCTATGGATGTGGTGGCAATACTACCCGCTGGATTACTCAATCTCTTCATCTTAATATTTACAAATGACCCATATTCAAGCACCGCTCTGCCGTTCCACTGCGCGAATAGCGTAACCACACCAATCTCCGCAATCGGAACCGCAGCCTCATCGGCATAAGGCGCTCCTGTACCATCGGCTTTTGTATTCCAACCGGCAAACTTATAACCAGCACGCGTCAATGTGCTCTTCGGCAAGTTTACGCTTGAGCCAACCTCGGCGCCAGTAATCACCGGCATCACGCCCGTACCGCCGTTCACATCAAACATAACCGACGCGCTGGTCGCAGCGACGCCCTGCGCAGAGGTTCCTGCGGCCCACAAGTAGCTGCCCTCTTCCTCATCATCGATAGATCCGAATTGGAGCGTCATGGTCTTTGTCGAACCGCCCATCGGGAATGCGTGCTCAATCGACAAACTATTTCTTTTGCTAACCGGCACAATATAACGCGCCTCCGCGTTATCAGGAAGGTTATCAAAGCTGTAGCATGTCCACTCGCTAAGATCATCAAATGAAAACTGCGTCAAATAATTTGCAGCGCGAATCTCGGCAATAATTGGCGTCTCGCCGTAATCTTGCCCCGCATCACCATCAACGCATATTCTTGCAGTGCGACTCTCGACATTCGTCCAATCACCAGAAGTATAGTCTTCGGCCCAAAGCGCCGCCGAAGCATCCTGGGCGCCAAAAAAGAGTGCCGAACCAACGGTTGCAAATAGACCTGCTGCAAAAATTTTCTTCCACATACTCTTGTTTTGTTTTTATGTTTGTTTCGACTATTTTTATTTTTGACCTAGTCTTAACATAAGTATAAGCGAAATCGCCCAAAAAGTCAAGGGCTATTGATAATAGACCACTTTATACGTCTCACCGTCTACGACCTCTGTCGCCACCTCATCAATACCGACCGCCGTAGCGCCATCTTCCGTCGCCGTGATGCGACTAGTATTATTAATCGCAGCCGTCTTGCCCCTCAATTTACCGTCAAACATCGAAATATCCACACTCGTATTGACGCCGTAGGTTGCACCCTGAAGGATCGGAGCACTGCTATCCGCAACGCCGTCCTCAACACCAATCGTCAGTGTGCCGGATTCGACCTTTACGGCCTCTTGCTTAGTCGAGATAATTGTACCGCCCGTAATCACGAGTTGACCATTGTTCAAATTCTGTACGGCGGCGCGCTCGTTAGACACGGCACTTAGGTATGCGTTGCCACTAATCTCTAGCCTGCCGCCGTTGTTGTAAATCGCCTGGCGCGAGCCCGTTGCCACAATACGTGCATCGTTCCCGATATGCATCTCGCCCGTGGAGTTATTATTCAACACGCCCGCTCTAAGCGTCGAGGTAATCGTGCCGTTTATGATTGTTATCTTACCGAAGTTCTCAATCACTGGCATGCCGGCCACAGAATTATCGCTAAGCTTATGCCCATCCAAGTCGAGCATAATGTCCTTATCGCTCGCCACATTGATTTGTGCCCTCAAGTCGTCAAACAAGGTAATCGTATCGCCCGCACCGGCCTCATCGATGCAGGTCTGCAAATCACTGTAAGTATCGCCACCAACGGCACAAACGATTAGTTCGTCATTCCAGAACGCATGGAGCGTCACATCGCGGCTAATAATAGAATCCTCGTCATATTTATCGCCCGCACCATCAACGCCGGAATACCAGCCGATAAAGTACAAGCGACCATCCGTAGTATCAACATAATTCGGCATGCCCGGAAGCGCATTGCCAATCTTGCTCGTACCGATAATAGCCACATCTGCTGGGTCAGCTACTACCCCGCCCGCATCAAAGCTGACCGTATGCTTATTAGCACCCTTCTCGCCAACCTTGATATAGATATCCGTCATCGTCGCATCAATATAGCGCATCGGCAAACCGGTGTCCCCTTTCTGGCCAGCACCAAACCAGGCAGCCGTATCAAAATAGTCCGAAGTGTTCTGCATATCTTGCAATAACTGGAATTCTCCGCCGTTGACGGAATAATACAAAATGTCATCAACTCTCGTTAGCACAACTTTCGTCGTAGCGCTAGGGCCGGTGCCAGTCTTCTTTTCATAAGTGCTACCCTTCTTAATCGTCTGCGTCAGCTCAATCTTGTCGCCACTTTTGCGAATCACGACGCCCGGCCAGTGCCTGTTGGCGTCCTCGAACTTCGAGTTAAAGAATGTAGCCTGCGACGCACTGTCGCCCGGCTCTTTGTATTGGTGCGCCGAATCGTATGCCGTGATAGTAAATCCCACCTCATAATCCTTCTCGTAATTCGTCGAATCATACAGTTTCACGCCCGTATCGATATACTTGTGCGTACCGTCAGCCCAATTAATTCCACCCGTCGAACAATCATTGCCAGTAATATAGCCATCCCCCGTTCCCTGCTGGATGTCATAACCGTGGAAAACGCAGGTCCCCTCAATTTTGAACACCGTATGCATCGCATCCTCTTCCCACTGCGCATATAGCGTCACGACACTGCCGCCGACATTCGTAAGATCATCACTAATCGTCGCCCCGTCCGCATATGCAACGCCAGAACCATTTGCACTCGTGTTCCACCCGGCAAAATACTGCCCATCACGAACATAGGCATTTGTCGTCAACGCTTGGGCGACGCCCGTCGTAAATTGCTGATTCGCCATCGTGCCAGTACCGCCATTTGCATCAAAAGCTATCTCATAGTGTTTCTCGACACTGATTTTTAGAGTAAGGCTCTTTTCCTCGGCGTATTTCGCGTGCGCACTATCGACAAATAAAAAGCCAACCAATATTGCAGTGGCGCCCGCCAGGCAGTAATACCATCGCCTTCTCATAGGCGCGGATTCTTCTGTGCAAATAGCACATCAATTGCTAAATCTACATCATCAGATGTTACGCTCGCAGTTGGTTCTGCCTTCAGGGTCAAAACATGCGTCCGGGTATTTCCTGGCGCTTCATAGCCCAAATCTCCACGGGTATTAGTGAATATCGCCTCGCCCCCTACCGGAACAACCAAATCGCTATCCGACGCGATATCGAGCCCAATCTTGATATTAGTAGGAATGCCGGATACTTTTATACTATACGTGCTAACGACATCAGAATTATTCTCAACAACGAGGGAGTACGATTGAGCATTGCCGCCAGCGTCTAAAACTAGGCTATCGCCGCCGAGCGCACTGACGTTAACGCTCCATTCGGCGACATGAGCTTCGCCACTTTTTTCAATCGGCTCATTATTATTGACCATCTTTGCCGAACTCGCACCGACGAAGAACAGGCAGCAAACAAAACCGAGCGGCACGATATATCGACGCAACGATATCCTCTTGTTGCCGCGCGTCACCATCTTAGACTTCCTCGAAATTAATTTTTATCGCTAAGCTGTATTCCGACACCATCTTCTCGCCTATCTCTGTATCTAATGCATCTCGATCGCTTTCATACGGCCATCTCCAATCCAGAGAGTAGCCATCTACCCCATCCATCGCCAGGTTTTTAAATGCCGAGCTTAGCTCGCTCGCACTCACCCATTTCGAATCATCGCCGACGATATATTTTCCTTCGCGTTTTAGCCGATACTGCATATTAATCGCATACTCAGACGCTTCCTCAAACTCGATATTATAGCGAATTGTCGCCTCTGTTTCATTATGCACTTTAAAGTCGTACGAATTCGACGTTCCTGGAGCAATTTTGTTCGTATACTCAAAGGCGGCATTTTCAAAAATCTTCAGACTCTTCTGGTAAATATAGCGGCCGTTGGCATCGTCAACGTAAACAATCCCCTCTCTTTCGACATCAGTGTCTGTCTCGCCGTTGATTTTCTTTTCTTCGCCGCCGTTAGCCTTTCTCTTACCCGGCGTAATATGCGGAATGAAGTCATCGTCATCATTGTAGCAGCTCGAACCGTCCGCATTTCTGCAAATCACACCAATACGAATATCAAAATATTCGACGTTGCCAGTCGGAATCCGTTCCGGCTTCGGTGTCGGTCGCAAGAGGAGCCACAACAAAACACCGATCATAATCAATAGCGCGATTATGATCGCAATCAAACCTTTGTTGCTTTTCCTTTCTCCCTTTTTCTCCATCGCTCCTCTTTAGCCCCCACATAGGCAATCAATCATTTCATTGTCTATGTGGAGGCTAAAAGTCTCCACAAAATAACTATTGGGCTGCTGGCTGAATCTGAGTGCCAGTGACGTCAAATGTCATAGTCATCGTAGCGCCACCCTCGCCATCGGTCGTGTCGATTTCGTCGTATGCAGCAGTGCTAGGATTATCTTCATACGGCCACAGCCAATAGACATAAACACCCGAAGAGGTTGCCCCTGGCTCCAAAGTGCCGGTAACTGTAGCGCTGCCAGTGGCAGTGATTTCATTCTGATGAGCAGCGTCCGAGTAGAACTTCAGATGAGCTGGCTGATTGGCAACCGTGCTTGGCTTAATGTCGTAGCGGATACCAACTTCCGTATTTGCGTTAGAAACCGTAATTGGACACTTACCGGAAGTACCCGGGGCAATTCTGTCGGCCTCTAACGTATCCGTGTCGTAAGTCTGATCGAGCTCACATGTAACTGTTCCCGTCTGGTTATCCGAAGTGAACGACCACTTAGCTACCGTAGCCGTACCGGTTTTAGTAATATTCGAAACATACTTCGCGTATACTGCTACAGCTAAGCCCAAGACTACCACGCCCAAAACAAGGAACGCAACGGCAACCGTGCTTCTCTTTTTACTCATTTTTTCCTCCACTTACTCCGTTCCAGGAGTATTATTGCTTATGCTCCAATTATAACATAAGCAAAAAATAATTATTCCAAAAAATTTATAAAAAACAGCACCAAAAAGCCCCTTCTTGCGAGGGGCTTTTCTATTAAGCGATCGAAACGATTTCGATTTCACTGTACTTCTGGCGATGGCCAGTTTCAGTGTGAACGCGTTTCTTGGAGTGGTAGCGGATAACGCGAACCTTATCGCCAGCTACCTTAGCTTCAACGACCTTCGCCTTCACCTTAACTCCGCTAACCGTTGGCGTACCGACCGTAGTCTTGTCGCCGTCAATTACGAGCAAAGCATCGAGAGCGAGATCTTTGGTTCCTTCCGGGAGGAGGTCCACGCGGAGGGTCTCTTTTTCAGCGACAACATACTGCTTGCCACCAATCTTTACGACTGCTTTTTTCATAAAATTCCTTTTATTACTCGTGCCATTATAGCAGATTGGCCGCCAAAAAGCAAGCGTTAGAAGGACAAGAAAACAGCACCGGGATACCCAGTCCGGTGCTGTTTCAAAAAGGAGCTTTTTGTTTATTTACTTAGAAGCGTTTGGATCAGTGCCGTCGCCAGCATCTTTGCCTTCGACGTTATTCTGAATCTTTGCTACTTCTTTCTGGCTGCGATACCAGTAGATACCGCCAGTTGCGATACAGACTACCGCTACGATTGCGAGCGCAATTTCACCTGGGCCCGTTTTCGGAAGTTCTGGTTCCTCTGGAGTCTTTGGCGTATCTTTTGGCGTGTCTGGGGTGTCGCAAATTGGATCTTTTGGATTCTCTTTGCAGATGCAATCCTTGTCGCCGTCTTCGCACTTTGGCGTGTCTTTTGGAGGATCTTCCTTGCAGGTCTTAGAGATCGTGATAACGGAAGTATCCCAAACCTCAGCACCCCGGTCCTTCGAACCGACATGATAGAAACCATGAATCGTGTTCTTGAGTTCCTTGCTCTTATTGCATTCGAGGTCGTTTACAACATCACCATTAACCTTCACCTGGTAAGTGAGTATTACTTTGGCGGTCGGATTGTACGTACCCGTGCTGAAACCATTCTGGCCGACTACGTCGCTCATCTTGGTTTCCTTGCCGCTAGCGACATCCTTGAGAATCGTAGTACCAGGAACAAGCGTAACGCCTGCTGGAAGATTATCGCGGAACGTCACATCGGTAAGATCGAGCGTACCGGTGTTTTCAAACTCAACTTTGTAAGTAAGCGTGTCACCAGGTTGAGCATCAACCTTTTCGAAGAAGTTCTTGCCATCTTTCGAAACGGTCTTGCTAATCTTGGAGCTTGCCTGATCGGCGCGAATGCGATAAGTGATATAGCCAGACCACTCAGCACAAGCCGGAATCAAGCCGTTCAACTTATTCTCGCCGATGTAGACACCATCGTCGCCGAATAGATATTCGTCGCTAAGAATAGAGCCGTTGGCTTTGTAGTCATTATGGATAATCGCCGTACCGGCAATATAGCGAAGCTCAATATCGTTTTCGGACGCAGTAGTGAGGTAAGCCTCATCCCAAACCTCGAGAGGTTTGGTATTTACAGCTTTGAGGACTGCACTAATCTTTACCTTCTGAGAAGAGTTAATCTTCCAGGAAGAAAGAGCTGACGTAACCTTAACGCCTTTTGCGATGCCCTCGCCGCTATCATTCAAAGAACTCTTACCATCGTTATGGAAGTAAATATAAACCTCGTATTCCCCGCCCGGAACTACCGTAACGCTATCCCGATACTTCTCAGTCGAGTTCACGTCGCGGACGCGGACGAAATTACGTTCATCCCCAACAGCAGGGTTGTCCGTAATCGAGTTGAAGGTCGCATAGTCTGCCGGGTTCTTCATCGTGAACGTCGTACGCTCTGGCCCCCACGCCGAGCTCGACGCATACGGCACAATCGCCGCCACTGCTGTCGCAATGAAGCCCGCTAGCATCGCCCTTCGTTTAAATTTGGTATTTTTTGTTTTTAGCATTGCTGTGCTCCTTTTTTATTTTCGTTTTTCAATCCCCCTGCGCTAGCCGACTAAACGTCAGCCATGGTCACATCTTTATCCTCAAGTGCTTTTGCTTCATCGCGATCGGTTCTTGCTTGTCCGTTTGCCTGAGACTGGCCGCTATGATTATCTTGGGTCGGCTTCGGTTTTGGCGTCGGCGTCTTGTTGCTGCTGCCGCCATCATTGCCGCCGCTCGGCGCCTTATGGACGTCGTCGTTGTGGCTCTTGTCGGCATTGTCAATCGCCTGATTTATCGTCTGGTCCTTATTGTCACTCACCGGCGTTTCAGATGAATCTACCGAGCCTTCGGCCGTATCTCCGGAACCAGAGTTGCTCTGCTCCTGATGCTCTTCAGTGCCATCGCCCTGGCCCTTGTCGGAATCATAATGATCCTCCTCCTGAGGCTTTTCGGTTTGCTCGCCAGCCGGCTGCTGGTCGACGTCCTTGCCGGCGTTCTCGAGCGCCGCTTTAGCGTTCTTGCTCTCGCCGTCAGGTGTTGGGATGGTTGGGATCGTGACGACAATCTTATAGCTACCATTGACCTCAATAATCATCTGCATACAGTAATAAACAACGCGACCAAGCGAATTCTTGAACGTGAGCGTTACTTCGCCCTTATCGTTCTCGCTCACCTCGATATTAGAGATGTTGGCCTTGATGTCGCGCGTGACCAAGTCCTTGTCGAGCCAGTTACCGTCTGCGTCCTTGTCCTTGAAATGGATGCGAAGAATTTCGGCACCCTCATCGTCGGTGTAGCAGTGCTTCAGCTCATACTCATATTCGCCATTTGCCTGTTTTTCTTTTTCGATGAAGTGGTTGTGGTTCTTGTCGCTCGTACAGATCACCGTCTCAAATTCGGCATGCTCAAGAATCTCTTGCCATTCGCGGAGGAATTTATCCGCCTCATCCTCGTCCATATTTTCGATAATGGCTTCAATCTCCTGAACGCTCTTACCGACAAACTTGCCGTCAAAGAATTTCTCACCTACGCCCTTCTCGGCAAAAACATTGAACGTATACGAAATTGCAGTCCTGTCCGCGCTTTCCATGTTTTCCATAATCATTCCGCGGAACAAATCGCTCTTCCCTTCCCAGTCGCCCTGGCGAATCTTATCCTGAGTTTCAGGGTCGAGTTTCTTGAATACCTCCGTACCAAGAAGCTCCTCGCTACAGAATGCTTTTGCCGAGCGTTCGCCCGGAACAGCCTTGCGCGAGTCATTATAATAAATGTAATCGTTTCTAAACTTTAGCTTTTCGAGCGTCTCGCCCTCTTCCTGGTTATCGGCATTTTCCTGATTATTAACACCGTTCGCGTTGTCCTGCCAGTTTCCATCAGTAGTCTCCGTCTGGCCAGACTGCTTGTCAAAAATATCTTTGCTCTTATCTGCGTCTTTTTGGAAAATCGCCTTAGCGGCATTAAATCCAATAACGCCGCTTATCGCCGTGCCCAGTAAGACTGCCACCGTAGCGCCTTTAACACCAACTTTCTTATCCTTCTTCACCTTTCTTTCGCCGCTGCTGTCCTGGTTCTCGGCAGACACTACGCCGCCGCCATCCCGATTATCGGCAGAAGCCGCTGCACCGCCATTCTGATCTCCGTTGTTATCCGCCATCCAGCGCTCTACAAGCGCCTTGCACTGCTCATCCGTCATATCGTCAACAGAATCAACATGTATTCCGGCCTCATCCAACAGCCGATAGAAGCCCTCAGCATCGCCAGCATCAACGGCACCATTAAAGACATTCATGACTTCGTTGCGATAAATATCGTTCATGCCCTCAAGATTATCGCCGGTCTGGTTTTCGACTCCGCCATTTCCAGTATTCGGTTGATTTTCCATCTCTGTTTTTCCTGTTTACGTTTTTATTTTTGACCTAATTTTGTTCCATTTTACCACTAGCGCTTTAGATTTGTCAAGGCCTTCACCGGGGCATAAAAAAGAGGACTCACCCGCGTCCGGTCAGTCCTCTTTTCTGGCTTGCGCCTCTATCTTATATTTGCCTCACTTTCGTTTATGTTTTTGTTCGATGTTTATGTTGGTTTTAAATTAGATCGGTGTTTACTCCTTCTTATTTAGGCCGCCGCTTCGTTTTCCGTTAACCGAGTAAGCTCGGCTACGGTAAACATCTTATTGACGTGCTTATTGATAAATCTTTTCCTTAGATCTTCGCTACTGTCGAAGCGTTGTTCTTTCGAAACAGGTTCGGCTTCGGAGACTATCCCGCTACCCCAGACGCCTACGTCGCCATGTTCCTCGAAGGCCATCGGATTTAATTTTTCACTCATTTTTATTTTTCCTTTCTTTGTTTTTTTGGCTAGTCTCCTTCCGATACCCGTGGAATTTGATTTTATGTTTTTGTGTTGTGCTTTTGCTTGCTCAACTGTCTCCATCGTATCACACTTATGCTTATTTGTCAATAGTGCTTATGCTATATTCTCGCGAAATGTCAAATCTAACAGGGGCGAAATTGCCCTTGTAATTTTTACATTATATTTTCCCTCCCCCAAACCGCCGTTTCGCACGACCACCAAAATATATCATAATTAGACTAAAAACGGCCTGGCGATAAAACCACTCCCGAATCAAGCTTACGGAGGCTACGGCCGAGTACGAGGTAGCTGCCGCCCGTAACGACGGGCCGGCAGACTACCGTCTTGATGAGGGAGTGGTTTTAATTGTTAGGCTTTTTCTAGGCTAATCGTGACATTCTGCCCATCGACTTTAACGATCTCGTCATGGGCGTAGTTCTCGTTCGTCAGCTCTACCGCGAGCACCTCATTCTTGAGCGTCTCGACGTAGGCTTCTGGGACCTTGCAGCTCACAGACAACTTAATTCGATCATCGACGTTGAGCGCGGCATTTTTACGCGCAGCCTGAACAAATCTGATAAGCTCGCGAACAAATCCTTCTTCACGGAGCTCATCGGTTAACTTCTTATCGAGCGCCAACTCCTTACCGTGGACAACCTTCTTGACGTTCACTTCCTCGGCAATAATTTGCTCATAGAACTCATCGAGTTGCTCGCCGCCATAAGTCAAGCTTGCGAGCGGCTGGCGCACCTTGATTTGGCCAAATTCATCGTTACGATCCATGCGAAGAGCGAGACCCTCGGTAATAATCGCGCGACAACGTGCCATATCGTCCAAGACTTTCTGATCAACTTCGACATTCTTCGGATAATCAAGCAGATGGACCGATTCGCCTTCTTCGCCACCGGTCATATTCTGCCACAACTCCTCAGCGAGGAATGGCGTAAACGGCGCTATCACCACCGCAAACTTCTTTAGCACCATATAGAGCGTCCAGTATGCCTCGGCTTTATCGCCATCGTCCTCAGACTTCCAGAAACGGCGGCGCGAACGACGCACGAACCAGTTCGAAAGGTCATCGACAAACGGCAATACGCCAGCGAGTGCCTTCGGAATATTATATTCGTCCATACCCTCGATAATCTCGCCCTTTACCTGATGGAGGCGCGAGATAATCCAGCGGTCCAGTGGGTTCTTGATATTCTCAAAATGCTTGCCTTCTGGCTTCCAGCTATTCTTTGGGTCCCAGCCATCAACCTCGGCATACATCGTAAAGAAATCGTAAACATTCCAAACCATCGTAAGCTTGCGTGCCGTATCGGAGACATCCTTATCAATCAGCGCAAAGTCCTCGCCAGCAAGCACTGGACTCGAAAGCATCAAGAAGCGAAGCGCATCTGCCGAATACTTATCCATGAGCTCGTTCGGATCGGTATAGTTCCCGAGCGACTTACTCATCTTGCGGCCATCATTACCGGCAAGCGTACCGGTGGTAATCACGTTCTTGTAGGCTTTGTCGCCAAAGAGCGCCGTATTTACCGCATGGACATAATAGAACCACGCGCGCACCTGGCCAACATACTCCACGATGAAGTCTGCTGGGTAATTCTTCTCGAATTTTTCCTTATTCTCAAATGGATAATGAAGCTGCGCGAACGGCATCGAGCCAGACTCGAACCAGCAGTCGAGCACCTTATCGACGCGCTTGAAATGCTCTTTTTGGACCTTACTCTTGTCGATATCATCGATATCCTTCGCCCGCAACACCTTGCCGTCCTGGACATAGGCATCAAATTCAATCTCATCGACCCACGGACGATGGTAATCCTCTAGCTTCTTGCCAGACATCTGGTAAAGCTCTTCGTAGCTAACAATAACGCAAAGTGTGCCCTCTTCGCTCTTCCAGACCG
>JAEEGL016774087.1_pt1 | contig 34027 bp, 36 predicted proteins | sample 9134231 | NCBI WGS metagenome assembly JAEEGL01 (sample SAMN16246548, study PRJNA631951) | gut metagenome | biome: gut microbiome; feature: rumen; material: fiber-attached | host: Bos | place: Iran: Karaj | collected 2018-10 | reverse complement strand
TCCGTAATGCATTGGTAAAGCCATTCCCGATCATTTCGAATAATTGATTAATCTTGTTATTGGGGTCAAATGAATCAGTGTGAGCAAATTTCATAATGTAAAAAAAACGATTATTATTGTTTTATCGTATCACGTCGTAATGAATCAGGTAGATAATAGTATTATTATAATGCCAAATTAAGTAAAACCTTGCGTTGAATGATTCTTAATCCGTTTATTATCATATCACCACAAACAAGCCCCTCCGGACATCCGAAGGGGCATAGTTTTCCGGAGAAACATTTTGTCCGCACGCGGCGCACAAAATAATGAAGGTATAATAAAAGAGTCTTTTCATATGCTTGCCTGGAAATAAGGTTGCAATGATACCTGTTTCCGGAAAGCCAGAAAAGAAGAATCGTGGTGAAACGGATAAAGATGCCGGTGAAGCAGGCAAAACAAATCATCGTGCCCCAATCGTGCCCCAAATAATCTAACCCCGAAGACAAGCAATCTGCTGCACTAATGAGCCTAAAATGACCGCTGGCCTCCACCTTTAAAAGGCAGAAGCCAGCGAAACAACACTTAAACGATTGGCTTTATTCTTGACTGCAAAGTATCCTGTCTGTACAGGTTTGTCCTATATATTCGGTTTCCAAAGTTGCGTGTTGAATCCCCGCTTCCAGCAACGTCTGCTTGACGGCGCGGACAACTGATTCTGTCTGGGCATCCGGCTCCAGCACAAGATGTGCTGTCAGCGAGGTCTCTGTGGTGCTGATGGGCCAGATATGGAGATGGTGGACGCTGCTGACGCCAGGGGTGCCCGCCATCTTTTTCAGCACTTCATCCGGATCAATGCCTTCCGGGACGGCGTCCAGGCTCATTCGAAGACTTTCCGAGAGCAGGTCCCAAGTACTCACGAGAATAATGACGGCGATAACGATGCCGATGATCGGGTCGATGACCGACCAGCCCGTCAAAGAGATAACGACTCCTGAAACGACCACGCCAACAGACACCAGCGTATCGGCGGCCATATGCAGGAAGGCGCCACGAGAATTAAGGTCGCTCATCCGATAGCGCATCAGCATAAAAGTCGTCAAGCCATTGACGACAATGCCCGCAGCGGCCGTCCAGGCAATGGCGCCTCCATCAACCGCCACGGGATGACGGAGTTTATGGATGCTCTCCAGCACGATGGCACCGACCGCCACCAGCAGGATGACGGCATTGAGCAACGAGATCAAGATCGAGCCTTTGCGGTATCCATAGGTAAAATGCTTGTTCCCGCGTGTGCCCGCAAGCCGGAAGGCGACGAGTGCAAGCACAAGCGAAAAAACATCGCTCAGGTTATGCCCCGCATCGGACAGCAGCCCCAGCGAGCCTTTCCAAAGCCCGACTCCAGCCTCTATTCCTACAAAGGCCAGATTCAGTGCGATCGAAATCCAATAGATTCCTCTCAGCGAAGCGACATCCGCCGTTTCAACATGATGGTGGTGATGATGCTCGTGTGCGTGTCCCATTACGTCCGCAAAGATACGGCACTTCCCGCAAAGTATCCATCCCAATAAATGGGGATTGTCCCGGTGCGGAAAAGGGCATATCTTTGCAACTGAAAAAAGAACGTCGCTTTAAATCAAGCATTTTTCAAATGCTTGATTTATAGCGATTTATCGAATCAAATGTACACATTATTCGGAAATCGTACCCGATATATCAAAGATTCTCTCGCCTAATCTCCCAGCCGGATGATGCTTCTGTCCTCCTCCTGATTTTTCTGGTTCCCCTTGGCTGGCTTGAAAGAGTGGAAGTTCCAACTGATGCCAAGCCAAAAGATCCGGCTTCGGTTGTTACTGTTGTTGACCAAAGTGAATACCGGGTTGTCGGAATACACGTCCCAGCGGCGGGTGTTGAATACATCTGTCAGTAAGGCTGAAACAGTGAGGGTGTTCTTCAGGAAGGACTGCTTCACGCCCACGTTGCCATAGTGGATGGTCCGGGTAGTGAACTGGGGAAAGTACTGCGGCGTAGTCACGAAGTATTGTGCCTGGATCTCCATCCCGTTGAGTGGCCGGAAGGTCAGGCCGATATTGCTGTTGTTCGTCCATCCTTGATTCCGAATGTCGGCACCCTTGAATGACCCGCGGGATGCAGTGTAGAACGTATTGGAAGCCAGATCCATCGTGAGCCAGCGGACGGGTGAATACCGGATGTTGTGGTCTATACCTATCTTGACATCATAATCGGCATTGACGTAGGTTGTAATCAGAGTGTCGTAGTCCAAGTAAGCCACTTGGGTGATGTAATTCTGCGTATGGGTTATGTATGCATTCCCATTAACCGTCAAATACTTGCCTGTGTAGGAATATCCGATGTCCAATTTATTGGCTTTCTCCGGCTGCAGGTGCATGTTGCCGGTCTCATAGGTCTGCCTGTCAATCAGGTTGATGTAGGGGTTCAGCTGCGGATAGGTGGGCCTGGAGATACGCCGGGTAAGTGCCGCACTCAGCGACCAGCGCGGAGCGACACGCCAGTTTAGTGAGAGGTTCGGCGACAAGAACCAGCAGTCGCTGTGGTCGTCCAGCGCTTCTTTCTCGCTATGCAGCGTAACATAGCTGTACTCGAAGCGGACACCTGCCTTGTAATGCAACTTTTCGGTAAACTGGCCAGAATACATCGCATAAGCAGCGGGAATGTATTCTCTGTGCGTTAGGTCATTACTGAGTGGAATGGAGAGCACCCATTCCTGCGAGTCCTCGTCCCATTCGAACATCTTGTGGTCGATGTTGTTCTGCCGATAGGTCATCTTCGCGCCCATCTCGAATGTACCATTGCCCAACCTTGTCAGATAATCGGCCTGCATGCCGACGATCAGCGGATGGCCGCCGGACTGGGACTTCTGGACCATCTTCCCTCCCTCGTAATAGTAGGAGGGCCGATGGCCGGTGATGCTGGAGACGGAAGCGCTTACGCTGAATTCCTTCTTGCCCGGATCGAACAGACGCCGATATCCCAACACCCCTTCAAAGTTCTCCCGGTTGAAGGTAATGTCGGTCTGGCGGATTCCGTTGAAATCCTGGAAATTGTTCATTCGGGGCAATGCCACTTTAAAATCGGCCGTCAAGATATCCTTAGGCGTAAACTTGAATTGGAAGTTGACGCCCGCATTCTGGCCGAAAGTCCGCTTGGTGGCATGAATCAACTGATCCACCCTGGCGCCCGAGCACACGATCTGCCGGTGCAGCTCGCTTTCGATCAGGTCTTTCTCATATTTCCCGTTATAGTTGAAGCGCACGCCCCATCGGCCTTTGTTGTAGTTCATGGCCACATTTCCGTTCAGGAAGCCATTGAAGCCATAGTTGAAGGCCGCCAGGGCATTAAACATATTCGTCGACTGCTTCTTGGAAATGATATTGACGATGCCGCCCGTACCCTCTGAATCATACTTCACATCCGGGCTAGTTATAATCTCGATGCTCTGCACATTGGCTGCAGGAATGCTCTCCAGCCCACCCAGTGTAGTGGGAATGCCGTCCACCAGAATGAGCACGTTGCTGTTTCCCCGGATGGAGATACCACCGCTGCCGTCCACACTCACCGACGAAACGGCACGGATGGCATCCAGGACGGAACCCGTTACCACAGCAACGCTGTTCGCCGTCTGAATGCGTGTTTTCTCCACGCTCACGCTCTTTGACGTTTCACCAGCCACCACGACAGCTTCATCCAAAAAAGTAGCGTCTTCTTTCACGACAATGTCACCGACATCCAGCATCCCTCTGCCGGAACATTCCAGCTCACGCTTCAGCTCTTTATAGCCAATGGAACTGATACGCAGCACAAACTTGCCTGTGAAAGAACCATTTACCAGAAACCTCCCGTCTTCCCCTGCCATTGCGCCCGCCGCAGTCTTTCCTCCCAACTCCAGCACAACCGATGCATACATCACCGGCGTACCGTCGGTTTGCACCACTCGCCCCCTCACTCCATTTTGGGCAAAGGTCACCAGGGAGCTTGCTAACAGCACAATCAATATGAGTATATTACGCATGCCGATGGATTCCGATTTACCTAACTGTCGAATTGCCTTTTCATTACTCTTACTGGAAGATCGGAGCCGACTTCCAGGTTGGGGCAGAGCGTCTCTTCGCCAGTGTCTACGAACCCGCATTTCTCCATCACGCGACCGGAGGCAGGATTCGAAGGGAAGTAACTACCCCAGAGCGTTGTGAAGCCCTTTTCGTGAATACAATATTCGATGACCAGCTTCATGGCTTCCGTGCAGATGCCTTTACCCCAGTATGGTCGGGCTATCCAATAGCCTACTTCACACTCGTTATCGGCAATCTTGAGATTGGAGGAGGCCGCAGGGAGGTAGCCGACGCAACCAATGGCCTCTCCCGTCTCTTTCCAAATGACCGCCCACATTCCCTCTACAGAGAACAGGGTCCGGATAATCATCAGACTTTCCTCCATACTCTTATGCGGAGGCCAGCCTGCACGAGGTCCTAGTTCCGGATCGCTGGCATATTTGAACAGCGACCCGGCATCGCTGTCCAGCCAGGGGCGCAATAGAATTCTTCCCGTTTCCATTCCTTTCATTTCCAGCGTTTAAGATACGGGAAGTACATTTTCATCGGGCCGATACACGTTCCAGAATGCCTCCCGCGTGAGGTTTTCCACCTCCCGCCAGTCTTTGGGTAGTTCTAATCGGATAACTATATTTTTCATGTCGCGCAAAAACAGTAACGATATATTAAATCAAATGTACGCATTTTCCAGGAAATAATCTCAATTGCAGAGGGGCGCTAAATCTGTTTTTTTTGTATATTTGTAAATATACATAAAACGAACAATCATGACTAAAGAAGAAGCATTGAAACAGTTCGCCCAAGCCGGCGCAGTATGGTTTGGAAACAGCAAACAACATTTCGCATTCTCGGCCTACTGCCGTCTGCAGGGCTGGAACAAACTGGCCGACAAGTGGAAGGAAGAAGCTGAAGAAGAGTGGGACGAGGCCGAAGAGGTCCTGAACCGCCTGGTGGAACTCGGCTGCAAGCCCGCAGACCTGCAGGAAGCCATGAAAACCATCGAGTTCCCCTTCTATGACGATCCCAAACAGCAGATCGAGTCTGACTACCAGCCGGATGCTGTCAAGATTATGAGTGAGATGGCTGAAGCCTTCAGCGATGACTATCCCACCAAGAAGCTCATTGAGAAATGGATTGAGGGCGAGAAAGAACACATGGCCTGGGAAGCTCAGTACCTCTTCTATATCGAAAAACTGGGTTACGACAATTTCCTCATCGCAATGATGTAATTCACTCTAAAACATCGTATTATGAAAGAAAAAGTATTACAAGCCATGCGTGAGTTCGGTGCACCCGTCAACGCCGGCAAGATTGCAGAAATAACAGGTATCGACCGCAAGGAAGTGGACAAGGCCTTTGCCGATCTGAAAAAGGAAGGAGCCATCGTCTCCCCGGTGCGCTGCAAATGGGAACCCGCCAAGTAACCCGGAACGGCCATAGCAAAGATGAAAAGCCCCGGCGGAAATGTTTCTGTCGGGGCGTTTTCATTTTTCGCCGGAAATAAAATCTACCAATTCCGATGCGATGATACGGTAATGCGGATGATAGGCCGCATTATATTCAGCGCTATGGTGATACGCATACTGACCTGAAGCCAACATTTCGTCAATGCGGGCCTCGTCTTCTTTCAAATCAGGAATATCAGGATACTCCCGCTCGATGATGGCCAGGATCTCTGCCCACTCTGTTTTCCATTGTTTGATATCTTCTTCATTTACTTCCTTTGCGCTTGCCATCAGGGCGTCGGTCAACTCATCGGCTGTCATCTGGCCGTCTGCCACGACGGAAAGATTCACCCGAACATAATTTCCCTGCCAGCCGCAGGGTTCCATGGCAGGCCCCATCAAGGTATCCGCTGCTGCCAGTTCAGAAAGAATATAGTCCAAGGCCGACTGCCTATCCTTGATGATATGCCCTGGCCCGAAGCGGTCTTGGAAAAATGATTTATAAAGGTCTTGCAGCCGCGATTCCGGGTAAGACTCCATTTGGGCTGCAACTGCGGAACGCACGGCAATGGAATCAACAATACTCGGGTTGCAGGATGCCGGTACTGATGTCCCTTGCGTAAGGTGCAACACCAGATACTCGGATCGGGTTCCCACACGGATTTTCGCGCCCCAGATACCCAGTCCGGAACTCACATAATACTGCGTACTTCCGCGCCGGTGATGCCCCCAGGCCTTCTCATACATAGCGTCAGTAATCCAGGAAAGAGGCCAGACCTGGCCGCGGTGCGTGTGTCCGCTGAACTGGAAATCGATGCCTGCCTGCTCCGCCTCTTCAAGGTGAAAAGGCTGGTGATCCAACACAAGGGTGAATCTTTCAACCCCATTCGCCAGGTCCGCCAAAGCAGCCCTCTTCGGGCTTGTCCGGTCGGTTCGACCGATAACATCCACTCCTTTGAAATGTGCCACAGAGTCCTTCAGCAGCAGGATTCCAGCGTCTTTGAAGAATTGCTCGGCGCGGTCGAGGTCTCGATAAAACTCGTGATTGCCGAGGACCGCCATCATGGGGGCTTCCACGCGGTGGAATATCTCGGCATAGTTGCCTTCAAATACCGGCCGCAGGCTCAAATCAATCACATCGCCGCCAAACAGCACCAGGTCTGGATTCTCGGCATTGATCATATCCACCCAGCGGGCAAGCTCCGGCTTGCGGTTGTGGTAGCCGATATGGAGGTCGCTGGCAAGTACGATGGTCAGAGGCTTCTCTAGCGGCTTGGTCGTGGCCACGGTCTGCTCCTCACGGTACTTGTGGTGATAATGGATGCCGCCCAATGTCAGAATCAAAGCCACAATGCCGACAACCGTTCCCAGTCCGGCAAAGCTGTCCTTGAGGAACGTCTTCGGGAGGATATGGCAGAGTGTTGCCACATCGGCCACAATGAATATCAGCAGCAAATAGAGAAATGCTATCAGCCAGGTATTGCCCACTTCATATAGTACGGAAGCGGCTCCCATCGGAATTCTGTCGATGATGGCATATCCTATAAACAGTGACGCCATCCAAAGAACAAAGACACCAACGGACACCCATTTCCATCCCTGTGGCGTAATGCGCCACAAATGCCAACCGACATAGCCGACAAGCGCAAGAATCAGCGCTGAAATCAATATGATAGCTCCTGTTCTCATCGTGCAGATTTAAAACATACCCCGCCAGTCCTTGCGTCTACATTACGTCCTTGAATTCTTCCTTGCCGGACGAGCTATATTCACATTCCCCAATCTGTTTTCCCCGGTCGTAAGCAGCGCTTCTATCGAGGACTTTGCCGTTCCCCCGCACACATTCGCCGGCATGCTCGCACATCTTGGGGTTCCAGAATACCTGGATATCTTCGTTTTCGTAAGTCTTGAAGCCCTGAGCTTCGAGTTCTTCCTTCTTGGTCATGGTATAATACGAGTTTAAATCCATACATTACTTAGCTGCTCAAACACAGCAGGAATGACAGCAGGACCATTGTTACTCATGCCGATCCTGACCATAATCAGCTTTTTGTAAGGGTTGATGTAAAGAACCTGATTACAGATGCCTAAAGCATAAAAGCCCGGATACTGCCCTGTTTCAAAGCCTTCAAACCGCACGTCATACCAGCTGTAATGATAACACGACTTGGGATTATAATCGGTGGTCAGATGAATCCAATCCTCGCTTACGATGCGCTTCCCGTCCCACATACCGAGATTGAGGTAGAGGCGCCCGATTTTGGCCAGGTCTTTCAGGGTGCAGGTGATGCCGCCGAAGGCATGGGGTGCATGATGCTTACGGCTGTCGATATTGATCAGCGCCACCGACTCCATCTGGAGCGGTTTCCACACCTTCTCGCTAAGGTAATCGGCATAGTGCATGCCCGTAGCGCGCTCGATGATTACGCCGAGGATGGCTGTGGTCATGCTTTCGTAGCGGAACTCCGTGCCCGGATCACAGCGGAATTTCAAGCCCCGGATCTGCTTCATCAGGTTGTGACCGTAGTTCAATCGCGCAACGGCGTTGACTGTCTTCAACTCCTTGATATTGAACTCATATTCGTCATCGAAATCCAGCCCGCTGAACATGTACAGCAGGTAACGGATGGTCAGTTTGTCCCACCTGGGGTCTTTCCCCTTCAGTTCCGGCAGGTACTTGGTGACGGGATCGTCGATACCTTCGATATAACCCTCGTCCACGGCAATGCCGCAAAGGAGTGACGTGATGGATTTGGAGACGGAGAAAACGGTTGCGAGCCGGTCAGCCGAGAAGTCTCCCCAGTACTTCTCGTAGACGATGCTGTCGTCGTGGACGATCATCACCCCCTGCGTCGTGCTGGCATCGTTCATCGCCTCGGCAAAAGTCATATTGACACACTGCGGAGGCTCATTGTAGAAACGAAGCGTATCCATCCAATCGGCCCTTGTTTCGGCCTCTTTGAACCGGAACACCTGGTCACCGTTGGGAATCGTATCGTGGACGTGGTGCTCAAAGCTGAAGATGTTCGGGCCATACAAACCGTCGGCACGATACCCTCTTATCATGGAACACGACGACAAAACGAGCACACAGGCAACGAGAAACAGGGTACTCTTGATGCGGTAAAAAGACATGGGTGAATCGTTTCTATGTAAATCCCGATTAATGGATCAAATGTACGTATTTTTGGGATATTGTGCCCCTATCGTACCCACAAATATGTCCCTTCAGGTCTTAAAAAAAAAGTGTACCTTTGTGCAAATTACCAAATTAAACTATGAAAAAGAGCCTACTTATCGTTTCTTTCTTCTCCCTGTTCCTTTTGGGCGGCTGTAATGGCGTTGTTTTAACCGGGGACATCGTTTCGAAGGATTATCCGCTGGCGCCATACACTGAGTTGAGCGTCTCCAGCGCATTCGAGGTATATGTGAGCAAGGAGGCGAGCCAGATGACCATTTCCGCCGACGAAGCCCTTATGCCCTATGTGATCGTGGAAACGGAGGGCGACCGTCTGATCATACGGCTTAAACCTCTTTGCGTGAATTTCAACGGGGATATGAAAGTGACGATACCTTTTAACCCCGATTTGCAGAAAGTGGACCTGTCGGGCGCGTCCGAATTTCATTCAGACATTCCGATGAATGCCAGGAAGATGGAACTCGAGTTGTCCGGTGCGTCCGATTTCTATGGCAGTATTTTCGCCGAAGAACTGGACATGGAAATTTCCGGTGCATCAAGCGCCTATCTTGAAGGCCAGGTCGGGACGCTCAAAATCGACCTTTCCGGCGCGGGCCATATCAAGGAAATCGTGAAAGGTGATCGATACGCTCTCTCTTGTGACAACTGCACGGGCTCTCTCTCCGGTGCCAGTGATGCCTACATCCATTGCGACGGCACCCTCCGCTTGAAACTCTCCGGTGCCAGCGACCTCTACTACACCGGCAACGGCGACGCATCCGGCTGTACTGCCACCGGCGCTTCCGAAATTGTTCACGAAACGCTTGTTCCATGAGATCCAAACGGATATTTGGCATCACAGGGGCGGTGGTCGCTGCAGCCCTTGTCGGGGGCTGCATCTATCTCAACACCCTGATGCCTATCATCACGGGCTATGCGGCGAAAAACCTTGCTTCGGCGGTCTTCGTCTCGGGACGCGAGCAGGCCGAAGTAGAGTCACTGGACCTTCACTTTTCCTTCATAAAGTACAACAAGAACAAAGTCGACCTAGAAAACAAGACTGTCACAAGCCGTTTTCTCTGGGCCAAGTCCACAGCCGTTTACCGGGAAGGTTACGGGGTTACGCTCCTTCGCGGGAAGGACAGGAAGGCGTTTTGCTCCAGAACGTATCCCCTCCCCAAGGACGCGGGATACGAAGATTACCTGCAGCCCGGTGACGAGGGCCTCGCAAACCGCCTGGAGCCCATAGCCAAGGCGCTTGTAGACGACCGCTCTTACAACGGCCACCCTTTCGCGTTCGTGGTCCTGCATAAAGGTTCGATCGTGGCAGAGCGCTACGACAAGGGCATCACGGCCGGTACGCAGCTCTTGAGCTGGAGCATGGGAAAGAGTTTCGTCAACGCCCTCACAGGAATCATGGTGAAAGACGGCATGGTGGACATCCATTCGCCGATGGATATCCCCGAGTGGCAGGGAGACGGCCGGAGTGCCATCACCATCAGTGACCTCATGCAGATGCAGAGCGGTCTCGAGTGGAACGAAGATTACGGCAACCGCTCCGACGTAAACCTCATGCTGCACAGAGAGACCGATATGGGAGCATTCGCCCAGGACAAGCCGCTGGAGCACGAGCCCGGCACGTACTGGTACTATTCCAGCGGAAGCACGAACATCCTTATCCGCTATCTCCGCGGAAAGTTCCCCTCCGACCAGGCCTTTCTCTCCTATATGCGCGAGCGCCTGTTTGCGCCGCTTGCCATCGCCAATCCACATTTTGAACCGGACATGAGCGGAACGCCGGTCGGCTCGTCCTACCTCTATGCCACGGCACGCGACTACGCCCGCTTCGGACAGATGTTCCTGAACGATGGCTGCATTGGGGAGAAGCGAATCCTCCCGGAAGGATGGGTGGACTACACGGTTTCACCCGCATCCGACAGCAAGGATGGCTACGGAGCCTTTTTCTGGCTCAACCGGGGCCATACCTGTCCCGATGCCCCCGAAGACATGTTTTCCTGCCAGGGGCATGATGGACAGGAGATTTACATCGTCCCCTCGAAAGAACTCGTAGTGGTTATCCTCGGCTACTCCCCAAAGCCCGACCGCGTGATTGACTTCAACGGGGTCCTCAGAGACATCCTCGCCGCGCTCTAATTGTTGTATCTTTTTATCGAAAAACGCTCAATCGCAAATAAATGTTATTTAGCCTAAAAAAGGGCATCATGTGCAGAGCACTGGACAAAAGGAACAGGAAGAATCCTTTTGATTTTGAGTATGCCGAAAACTATTCTATTGAGAATGAATCAGATACATTAATAAATAATTCCTATTACTTTTCCGCCCATGATGAGAATTTGTCCTTCTTTACGCGTCTCGGCAAAAGAGTCAGTGAGGACGAAACGTGGTTTGCAATCTTCCTGGACGGAAAACTGTATTCCTTGAAACAGGATTTATTTCCTCCTGGCCAATCTCCTGTCTGTATTGAAAAAAGCCGTGGGGCGTGGACCATCGCCTATGAGGGCATTGTAAATGATAATGACCGGATCCGTTTCCAGGCACGGTTCGTTGCCACACAGGAGCCTATTGATTTCACCAGCAACATGCCGGCAGAAAGGATGGCCACAGGCATTGCCAATGAAAAATGGAGCAAACGGTTTTTTGACGACCTGCAGAATGTCAGCGGACAATGTCATTATGAGCAGGAAGGCATTCTCGAAGGGCAGTTTACTTTAAATGGCCGAACAACCGATTTCCATTTACCCTGCGTACGGGACCATTCCTTTGGTAAAAGGGACTGGAATTACATGAACAATCACCTGTGGCTAATGGCCGTTTCCCCTTCCCTTCAGTTTAATTACTCCCTGGTTTCCTATCCTGTCATCAGTGTGCTGGAGGTGGGCAATTACCGGAATCAGGAGGGTATGCATTATCTGATGCAGGCCGATCTTGATTTTCAGACAATCCGTTCGGGGACGGTCCCCCAGGCGCTTTCATCCAATATCAGGTTGGATAATCATCGGACGATCCATACGGCCGTCAGGGTCATTGCGGGAGTGACCTACCCCTTCAAAAATGGCCAGTATCTGTTGCATGAGAACATAGCGGAGTTCCATATTAACGGACAAGTGTGTCGTGGCATCCTCGAGATTGGCTTCAACCGCGACAGTAACCGGTTTTTCAACCAGCGGGATCTAAGCAGCATTCAACGATGAAAATCTATCAGTTAGGTCAGATTCCGGAATCCGTCTATCCGGTTGTTGGTGGAAAAGCGAGAGGATTGGATTTGCTGGTAAGAAACGGCTTCCCGGTTCCGAAAGGGTTTGTATTGTCTGAATTGGATTCCATGGATGAGGAATCGGTATTTCAGGCATTCGACGCTTTGGATGCAAAACAGGTTTCGGTGCGCTCATCAGCCTCCAACGAAGACCAGGCATACATTTCCAATGCAGGCCAATATGAAACGTGCCTGTTTGTTGACCGTTCCCATCTGCTGGAAAGTGTCAGGCGTTGTTTGGCCTCGCTGGATTCGGCCCGTGTCCAGGACTATGCCCGCCACTTTGATCTGAGCAGGGCCAACATGAATATTGTTGTCCAGGAAATGGTGGACAGCGACAAGGCGGGCGTGTTTTTCACGGCCGCGCCCAACAATGGATCGGCCATTTTGATAGAGGCGGTGAACGGTCAGGGAGAAAATCTGGTTTCAGGGCAGGTATCCGCGCACCGCTACGAGATCTCTCGTAAAAACTACCGCCCCTGTGGCGATGAACTGCTAAGTGAAACCGAGCTCCGGCTCCTCTATGAGACAGGAAAAAGGATAAGGACTGTTTTCGGGGAAGACAAAGACATCGAATGGGCCATCAAGGACGGGGAATTATTCCTGCTGCAGATGAGGCCTATTACCACGGAGATTATTGACATTGAGGAATTTGATCGTGACGATGACTTGAGCGGACATCTTTTCACCAAAAGGAATGTGGGAGAAATGATGCCGGGGGCGGTAACGCCCCTCACCTTGTCGACATCGGCCAAGGCCATAGACTATGGCATGCGCTATATGCTTTGGGTGGCCGGAGTCTATGATTCGCCGTACGATGAAAAGCCTCTGAGGCTGATCTCCTCCATATCAGGACATCTGTTCTTTGATATGAACCTGCTCTACAACATGCACGCGAAGGTGGGCATTGCCAACCCGCAGCACATGAATCTGTCCATCATGGGAGAATACCACGACTATCCGCCCGTTACCCTCCCTTATTCCCATCCGCTTGTGCGTGTTGTCAATTCCGTCAAGTTCCTGAAATTCGTATTCTCCGGCCATCGGGCAATAGGAAAACTCGATAACCTCCTTCCCAAAATACATTTCCCGGAAACGGATTCTTACCGCGAATTATATAAAAGCATCGATGCGAATCTGGCCTATCTGGATGAGAGTCTCATTTACCACTATGCCTCCTCGGCCTACTCCGGCAGTGCCACCAGCACCCTCTACCAGATGGTGGACAAATATTTCCCGGACAAAAAAGCGTATCAGTCCTTCCTGTCGCATCTGCTCAGCAGTATCCCCAATATAAAAAGCGCCGATATCCTGTCTCGCCTGCAGGACATGGCCATCTGCATTAAAGAGAAGGAACCCCGAGCAATGAAGTTCTGTCCCGATGAACTGCTGGCATTCATTAAGCGGGAGCCGGAGATAAACGGAATGTATCAAGAGTTCCTGTCGATTCACGGACATCGGTGCATCAAGGAAGCCGAGCTTAGAAACAAGCCCTGGAGAGAAGATGAGATTCCGTTGATGAATTATCTGCTCAGCATCGTGAAATCCCCTATGAATCTTTCCCCGGGGGAAGAACGGATAGACTACAGGAAGGAGTTCTCTTTTATCGGGAATCCGCTGCTTAAAGCAGCTTCCGTTGCATATGCAAAAAAGGCCAGACAGGCAGTCGTGGACCGTGAATACACCAAGTCCTGCCTGATTGAGATTATTGACCTCTTCAAGACGCAGTATGCCCGCCTGGCAAACCTTCTCCTTGCCGAAAAACTTCTTTCCGATACAGACCTCATTTATTTCCTGACACACGAGGAAATCGGAAAACTCATCGACGGAGACTCCCGGCTTCTTCCCCAAGCCGTCAGAAGGCGGAAAGCCCACGCCATTCAGGAGGAGCTGTCGTTTGATGACATCTATCTCGGCAAGCCTATAGCCAATGTCTTCGACGCCAGTAAAAGTGATGGACTGATCACCGGCGTCCCCGTTTCCAACGGGGAATGCGAAGGGGTCGTACGGATTGTCAGTTCAGCCGATGACGCCAATCAGTTGCAGAAAGGAGAAATCATGGTGGCCAGGTTCACCGATATCGGATGGACCCCCTACTACTCCATCGTTAACGGCCTGGTGACAGAAATCGGATCCTCTCTATCCCACGGCGCCGTTGTCGCCAGAGAGTATGGCCTTCCCACCGTTGTAAATGTCAAAGGGGCTACCAAGCTACTGAAAAACGGCGACCACATTGTGCTGAATGCCAGTAAGGGCACCATCCGGATCGTACAAGGCAGTCAGGGACGGTAAAAACCGACGAAAAAACGAAACATCTTTTTTCATCGGACTAATTAATCATAAAATGGCCTATCTTTGCATAGCAGAAACATTTTTATATGGATAAGCCATCGACGACAAAGCAATCCGTGAGGATTCAGACATCGATCTTGAACGGCGCGGAGAAGAAAGTCCTATTGTGGCTCGCGGAAAAACAGCCGAAATGGATCGATTCCGACTCGATGACTTTCATCGGGTTTATCGGTGCCGTGGTCATTGCCGCGGGTTACATCTTGTCGAACCTCAACGTGCATTTCCTATGGCTGTCCTCGCTGGGTTTCATCCTCAATTGGTACGGCGATTCGCTTGACGGCACGTTGGCCCGTTTTAGGAAACAGCAGCGTCCGATTTATGGTTTCTATCTCGACCACACCATGGATGCCATCAACGAGACCTTCATGTTCATGGGCGTCGGCTTGTCGCCGTTCATGCGCTTCGACTTGTCCTGTGTCCTGCTCGTCGTTTACCTGATGCTGACCCTCAATGTGTCGATGAACGCACACCTGAAAGGAGAATTCCGGCTGACATACGCCAAGTTGGGTCCTACGGAGTTCCGACTGATCTGCATCATCGCCAATGCGGTGCTGGTGTTCGTCAAGCCCCTGAGGACATGGGCACTGGAATTGCCCTGGCCTCCTGCATTCGAGCTTCATGCCCTTGATCTGGTGGGCCTTGTCATTCTCCTGGCCCTGACACTGATTTACATCGTTACCATCGGGCAGGATATGCGCTATTATACGAAAATCGACCCGAAGCACAAAGATGGCGCTAATCTCTAAAGAAGATATTGAAGGCATTTCTCCTGTGTTCAGAGGCAGGTTCGGCAATGGATTGGCTCGTCTGTTCATGCGAACCACAGGTATCGACAGAATATCGGAACTGTACGGACGGCACGAAGACCTTTGCGGCGCACAGTTCTCCCGCGCTTACTTGAAAGACTTGAACCTGCGTTATGAAGTACAAGGCTTGGAACACTTGAAGCAGGTAGTCCACGATGGCCCTTTCATAACCGTCAGCAACCACCCTTACGGTGCGCTCGACGCGATGATTCTCATCGACCTTTTTGGGAATCTCCGTGTGGACTACAAAATGATGGCCAACTCGTTCCTTTCGCTGATAAAGACGCTGGACGGCAGTTTTATCGGTGTGGTGCCGAAGACCAATGCCACAAAGGGCGTATCGCAAGAGAGTATCGGTGGTATCAAGAAAGCTTTTGATCACATTGCGGAGGGGCATCCCTTGGGACTCTTTCCCGCAGGGGCAGTGTCCGACTTCAGTTTCAAGGATTTTTGTGTGAGGGACCGTGAATGGAACCCGAGAGCCGCCAAATTAATCCGGTCCATGAAAGTTCCCGTGATCCCCGTGCATTTTTTCGGTCGTAATTCCAATTGGTTCTATTTCCTCGGGCTGATCAACTGGAAGTTGCGCACTTTGAGGCTGCCGCGCGAAGTACTCAAGAAGGAAGGCAAGACCGTAAGATTGGGAATTGGCAAGGTTATCAGCGTTGAAGAGCAGATGCGTGTCCCTGAGGCGGACTTTGCCGCTATGCTGCGCTCATCGGTTTATGACATTGTTTAGTCTAACAACTGGAAAGGCTATGAAGGTTACGATTAAGGAAGTTAAGACGCGAAGAGACTTGAGGAAGTTTGTTCATTTCCCCAATGCACTTTATAAGGACAATCCCTACTATGTTCCGCAAATAGAGTCGATGGACCTCGACTCGCTGACACCGTCGAAAAACCATGCTTTTGAGGTGTGCGAAGGAAAGTATTGGCTGGCTTTTGACGAGAATAACCGGGTGGTGGGTCGTGTTGCCGGCATCATCAACCATCGTTACAACGAGAAAGTGGGCGAGAAAATCTGCCGTTTCGGTTGGATAGATTTCATCGACAACCGGGAGGTATCGGAGGCCCTGATGCGTGTGGTGGAAGGTTATGCAAAAGAAAAAGGAATGGGCATTGTCAGCGGTCCCACGGGTTTTCTGGAGTTTGATACTGCGGGCATCCTTGTGCAAGGTTTCGACCAGATTCCTACAGCCTACGGCAAATACAATGCTCCCTATTATGAAGAACATTTGTCGGCCTTGGGCTACCGGAAGGAGGTGGATTTCGTGGAGTACCGCATTTTTGTTCCGGAGGTCATCCCGGACCGGTATGCCCGTATGGCCAAGATCGTCACCGACCGATTTGGCCTCCATCACGCTACGTTTTCCAAGCGCAGTGATATCGGTCCGTATGTTGACGGTGTCTTTCAATGTTTGAACGCCGCCTACGCAAATCTGCATGGATTCTCAGAATTGTCGCCGGGCCAGTGCGAAGACTTGAAGAAGCAATTCTTGACTCATATCAATGTGGATTATCTTTCCATCATCCTTGATGCAGAGGACAAAGTGGTGGGATTTGGGGTGGCATTCCCCTCGCTTTCCAAAGCGATGCAAAAGGCAAAGGGGAAACTCTTCCCTTTTGGGTTTGTCCATCTCCTTAAGGCCTTAAATCACAACGACACGCTTGATTTACTCTTGATCGCCATAGACGAACGCTATCAGAACAAAGGGGTGAACGCGATGATTTTCGACAAGTTTGCCCAGGGCATCACAAAGAATGGCATCAAGTACATTGAATCAACGCGGGAACTGGAAGACAACACCGACGTTCAGAACCTTTGGCGTCTTTTTGATCACACCCTTCACAAAAGGGCGCGGGTTTACAGGAAAAGTCTTTGACAAGGCTCCTCTTGACTTATTTTTGCCCAGTGTTTCTCGGCCTCTATTTGATTCCAGCCACCCAGGCTTTGATTTCGGCCTTGGAGGCACCGTTCAGCGTTTTGCCGGCCTTCCAGTCGATCTTCGGATAAGCGGCGGCGAAGTCTTTGTTGGCTTTGTCGATGGAGCTGCCACCGGAGGTGGCGAAGAAGACAACCGTCTTGCCCTCAAAGCCATAGGCCTCGATAAAGGTGTTGATGATGGTGGGAGCCGTATACCACCAGACGGGGAAGCCGATGTAGATGACGTCATAGGTCTCTGCGTCTTTCAGGTCCTTGACGAAAGCCGGACGGGAATTCTTGTCCTGCATCTCGATCGTGCTGCGGGACGTCTTGTCGCGCCAGTCCAGGTCTGCCTCCGTGTACTTGACTTCCGGCTTGATTTCATAAAGGGTGGCGCCGGTCACTTCGGCGAGGTCCTTGGCCACGGCCTCAGTGGTGCCGGTGGCGGAGAAGTAGGCTACGAGGGTTTTCATTTCTTTCTTGTTGTTTTGGCCGCAGGCGGTGAGCATGAGCATCAAAGCTGCGAGGGTAAGGAAAATGTGTTTCATGACGGACTTGCTGTATGAACGATGCGAAGTTACAATTAATTTTTGACAGGAAGAAAAATACTATCTTTGCAAAGGGGAATGGCTGTAGCACTCCCCAAAACATTGAAATAACCGAGTTATGAGATATATCAAAGCCACCCTTCTGGGGGCGTTCCTCGAATCCTGCATTCCGGCGCTTTGCCAGGTTCCCGAGCTGCAGCGCATCCCTTTTGCCTCCATCCAGGGGGTCAGTGTGGGAAATAGCCAGAATGACGAGGCGGGAACTGGCGTGACCGTCTTCCGCCTTACGGTTCCCGGACGCGCCGCTGTCGAGATCCTTGGCGGCGGTCCCGCCTCGCGCGAGACAGAAGCCATCGCTCCTGAGCGGAATCATCCGCTCAACGCGTTGGTCTTCTCCGGCGGCTCCGCCTACGGGCTGGCCGCCTCCAGCGGCGTTGCACGCTGCCTGGAGGAGCATGGGGTCGGGTATGATACCGGCATCGCCCTCGTGCCCATCGTCTGCCAAAGCTGCATCTACGACCTGGGCTACGGCAGCGCGACCGTGCGCCCGGATGACAGGATGGGCTATGAAGCCTGCGAAGCGTCTTTTGCCAGCAACGATCCGCGCAGCGGCAACGTGGGCGCAGGTACGGGTGCCACGGTAGGCAAGGCGGCCGGGATGCGGCAGTCCCAGAAAGCGGGCATCGGCTACGCGGCCGCCCGGATGGGAAAGCTCCAGGTAGGAGTGGCCGTCGTGCTGAACAGTTATGGGGACATCTTTGCCGAAGGGAAGAAGATTGCCGGGATGCTCACCCCCGACCGTTCCGCCTTCGCGGACGCCTCCGCAACGTTGCTCCAGACGACAGGAGGCAATCTGTTCACCAGTACCACCAATACCACCCTGGTCGCGGTCTTCACCAACGGGGACTTCACGCCCGTCGAGCTGAAACACCTGGCCCAGATGGCATCCGCCGGTCTGGCACGCAGCATCGTCCCCTCCTTCACCACCGCTGACGGGGATACCGTCTATGCCATCTCCGTCGGCCCCGATGCGGACAAGGTCACCTCGAGCCTTGATGCCGTCGGCGCACTCTCAGCCACTTTGATCGAAATGGCCATCGCCGATGCCGTACACTCCGCACAAGTCAATGAACAGGTTTTTCTAAAAATGGTCAACCGCTAGGATCGGACTTATATCATGAAAACGCAAATACTGATGGACGCAATCAGGGCCCGGCATTCGGTAAGAAAGTATGTCGACAAGCCCATTGAAAATGAAAAAGTGACCTCACTACGCACCGAACTGGAAAAATTCAACGCGGAGGGCAGGCTGAACATCCAGCTGATCCTGGAAGAGCCGAAGAGCTTCTCGAGCGGGTTGTGGAAGTACGGCCAGTTCTCCGGCGTAAAGAACTATTTCGTGATGGCCGGACCGAAAGGCAAGGAGACAGAAGAGAAGATTGGCTATTACGGTGAGAGACTGGTGATCCTGGCCCAGGCGCTTGGGTTGAACACGTGCTGGGTAGGCCTTACCTACAAAAAAATTCCCGGCACCTTTACGCTCCGGGAGGGGGATGTCGTCCACTGCGTGATTGCATTGGGCTATGGCGCCAACCCCGGTGTGCAGCACCCGCTCAAGCCGATGGAGCACTTCTACGAGGCCCCCGGAGCGGTTCCGGATTGGTTCAAGGCCGGAATGGAAGCCGCCCTTCTCGCCCCTACCGCCGTCAATCAGCAAAAGTTCAAGTTCCTGCTCCACGATGGGAACAAAGTGGGTACCAAGACCTTCTTCTCCCCGTGGGGATACACGACCATAGACCTGGGCATCGTCAAGTATCACTTTGAACTGGGCGCCGGCACGGAAAACTTTGAATGGATCTAAAACGCATCTATCATGAAACGAGACTATTTTGAGGGTGTCGACCTTGCGGTCACCATCTGTGCCAAGGACGGCACCATCCTGGATATGAACCAGAAGTCCCGGCAGACTTTCTTGAAGCCCGGCCAGGAGGATATCATCGGCCAGAATGTGCTGGATTGCCATCCGGAGCCTGCCCGGTCCCTGCTGGACGACATGCTGAAGAATCCCCGCTCCAACATCTATACGGTGGAGAAAGAAGGACGCAAGAAGCTCATCTTCCAGACGCCGTGGTATGACGGAGACGCGTATGCCGGCTTTATGGAGCTGTCTATCGTGCTGCCCGAAAACATTCCGAACCGTGTCAGGAAGCCCAAGACCGAATAGATGGGCCTGACCGAAAAAACAAAAAAGTGGCTTAAAAAGAACGCCGACATCTCCCTCAAGGGGAAAACGGTCGTCGTGACCGGTGCCAACAGCGGGGTCGGCTTCAAGATTGCCGAGACCCTGGCGTATCTCGGGGCCAGCGTGATCCTTGCCTGCCGGAATCGGCAAAAGGCCAACGACGCACGCGAGACCCTGACAGCCGAATATCCCGAAACGGACATTTCCATCATGGAACTGGACATGGCCGATTTCTCGTCCATCGACGCTTTTGTCGACGCGGTCAGGCAGCAAGGCGTAAACATCGATGCCTTCGTGAACAATGCCGGCGTCCTGCATCAGCCCGGGAAGAAGACCAAAGACGGCTTCGGGCTCATAATCGGGACAAACTATCTGGGCGTATTCTACCTCACGGAACGGCTGCTACCGTATCTGTCATCCCTGCCGCACGATGTCACTTACATCAACACCATCTCGCTGATACACAAGTTCGCCACACTCGATTACGACGACTTCTATTACGAAAAACGGTATCGTACCATACCCGTATATGGCCGTTCCAAACTCTGCCTGGCGAAATACACCTACTACATGGCCCAACGGCTTGCCGGCACCAATGTACACGTGTACATGAATCATCCCGGAATCGCCATTACGCCCATGGGCTTGAATATGGTGGGGACCAGGGTCGCGAAACTCGGCAATTGGGCCAAATGGCTCTTCAATTCCCCGGAGAAGTCGGCGCTCTCGGTTGCCTATATCCTGTCGCACCCCCTACCCGCCGGTACCATTGTCGGCCCGGACAAGGGCTTTGGCGGCTGGGGCTATCCGAAAGTAAACCGCGCCAGCCGCAAGGTGACGACCGGCGCAGAAGAATTGATTGCTTTCACGAGGAAGGAGATCAATAGCGCAGCTCCAGCTCGTCCAGATAAAGGACACTGTCCGTCGAGCCGGTAAAATAGCTCCCCAACCTGCTGGAGGAAGCCATAATGCCGATGTACGTAGGCGTTGCGTCGCTGGTATAGACGATGGGGATATCGAATTCCACGTACCCGCCCGTGTCTTTGCCCAAATCCAGCACGCCATATCCGATGACGTCTGAAGCCTTGGAATTGAACTCAATACCTTTGCTATTGTCGATAATGAGAGGCTCTTCCCAGACCATAAGGGCGATTTCGATATGCCCATGGTCCATCGTGCCCAGTTTATCCTTTCTCTTCTTGTCGGCATAATTGATGACGCCGGGTTTATAGGAATAATACCCATGCAGGGACTTGGGCCTGTGCGTAAAGGGAACGCCGAAAGACAATTGGGAACCGCTGGTGCCTACCACTTTCACGAAATGTCCGGTGAACAGGCAGGCCGATGCGAACTTCCCGATGCCCAGCACGCCCACGAACTGGCTTTTGAGCTCAGCGGCCTTCTTGCCTTCACCCTTGACGGCCACAAAACCGTCCTCGGGCTCCGTCACGTTCTTCCCCAGGGTACTGGTACCTTTGTTTGCTGTATCCCAGCCCTTTACATACCATACTTTTCCTTTCTTCTCCCATTTGTCCAATGACATGTTATCCAACTGCACCTGGGCATTCACGGAAGAAGCCATCAGCAGGAAGAAGCCTGCCACCCATAACGCTCTTTTCATCATTTTGCCTCATATGCGTCCCTGAACATCTTCATCAGTTCACGGACAGAGAAATCAATGGAATACTTTTTCATCTCGTCGACATAGGCACCCCGGGCCGCTTCGAGTTCGGCGGGGTGGTCCAGCCACCAGTCCATTTTCTGTGCCAGCTCCCGCGCATCCTTCTGATGGAACCGGCTGCGCTCGTCCAGCGCAAACTGGTCTGTGCCGGTAAGGGAGCCGCGCGCGATGATCGGAACGGCACCCTGCTGCATGGCCTCCATAATGGAGAGGCCCTCCACCTCGATGGTGGCGCAGTGGATAGCCAGGTCGGCAGTGGCGGCAAGGTTCCGCAGGCCATCCCGGTCCAGGAATTCAAAGATGGGGTAATACTGCAGGATACCGCTGTCGTACAGTTTCTGCGCCTTTCGGCGGATTTCCTTCTCGCGCGGGCCACGGCCGGCGAAGATCAGCTGGATGTTCCGTGCGTGGGTGCTGTGCTTCATTGCCTCCAAAAGGGCATACGGGTCTTTTTCGCCGGAGAGGCGGCCGATGCAGATCACCCGGAAAGGCCGGTTCTCATGCGGGACGCGGATGCACTCGTCGGGAACCAGTCCGTTGGAGATGACCCGCAGGTCTCTCGTAAAGCCATTGGCGACCAGGCGGTCGCGTACATTCTTGGTCGGGCACTGCACAATCTTCCATTTATTGAAGCACAGGTCGCGCCAGGACTTCAGGAGCAACTGGTTGGGCAGCTTCCAAGCGCCCATCCCCAAAGAATAAAAGATATTCTCCGGGTGAAGGTGATACGTTCCGGTGATCGGCTTGCCCAGCCTGCGGGCAATCCTTGCCGTCCGGATCTGCAGCACAAACGGCTCCTGCATATGGATCACGTCGGCCCAGCGCACGGCTTCCTCGACAACGCGCGGATCGGTACTCGCAAAAATGTACCCCTGCGCATTGATGATGGGCTGGAAGATGGGGAAATAGAACGCTTTGAGCGGATATTCCGGCTGGGGGCCGTCCGGGACATGATTGGGCCCCGAAAGCACCCTCACATCTTCTCCCGCCTCCCGCAAAGCCTTCACCGTCCTTCTTGCCGATGCCGCAAGTCCGTTTCCGGTGGTGTAGAAATTATTCAGTACAAAGAGAATCTTCATTGCATCTTGCACTATTTGAAGTGCTCGGCCAGCATTTCTTCCAAAGCCGGTCCGCGGAGGCCACGGGCAACGATGTTGCCTTTCGGGTCGATCAGCAGGTTGTCAGGAATGGCGTCGATCGCATAGAGCCCGCTGGCTGCGTTTTTCCAATATTTCAGGTCGGAAAGGTGGATCCAGGGCATACCCCATTCGGTGATGGCCCTCACCCAGGCGTCCTTATCACGGTCGAAAGAAATGCCCACGACCTCGAAGCCCTTGTCGTGATACTTCTTGTAAGCGGCCACCACGTTGGGCATCTCGGCCTTGCACGGGCCGCACCAGGAGGCCCAGAAGTCGACCAGGACCCATTTACCCTGACCTACGTACTCGCTCAGCTTGTGCATGTTCCCGTCGGGATCGGGCTCCTCCAGATCCAGGAACTTCTTGCCGACGAAAGCCTGCTTGCCATCGTCGACCGCCTTTTCTGCCGCGACGGCCTCATCCAGGCTGCGCTTGAGTTCCTGCACAAACGGATGTTTTGCGAACGGGGCGTCCGAGGACAAGAGTTCGTAGAACTTCTCGTAGCCGAAGATATCGGAGATGCTCTCGATGAAGGCCACAGGAATCAGGTTGTCCCTATTCTCCTCGATGATGGCCAGTTTTGTCGCACCGAGTTCATGGAGCTTCTTCTCATATTGCACGATGAACTCCGCCTCCCGGGCTGACTGCTCCTCCTTGGGAAGAGCCAGGAAATCCTCGATGAAGCTGCCGAACGCGGCATAAGCAGCGCCGTTGCGCTTGTCGCACTCCGACAGCTTGGTATTGAGCGCGGAACCCATGAGGGTCGTGTCCGTGAAATTGATCTGGATGGGAGCTCCGTCATTGATCAGCGGATAATGCCAATTAGACCCTTCGACTTCGATTTCCAGGAAGGCATCTTTATCGGCTTTCCCCTGCATGTTGAAAGAGCCGTCCGCCACGACCGCACTGTCAATGGGAGCAGCCATCAGGCGGTCCACCAGGACAACCTTGACCCCGTCTTCCGGAGCGTTGCTTCCCGAAATGTCGTATTTTGCGCTCTTGCCGGAGCATGCAATCGTTCCTGCCGCGGCAACCGCTAGCATAAGCATCGATAATGTTTTCATATTACTTGTTCATTTAATTATTCAAACCATTTTTCCCCGCTTCCCGGGCCTGGAGCAACTGTTCGTTCCGCTGCTTTTTCATGGTCTTCTGCAATTACACCTATTTATACGGTGATGCAGATGGCAAAGATAGCAATCTTTTATGATATCCCGGTTATACGGCTTGAACTGTCGCATTTTTCGATTCCGAAGAAAAATTTTAAAAAATCGCTTGCGATATAAAAAATAATGTCTACATTTGCATCGTGAACGACATAAATAATCCTTAAAAACATACAACCATGGACTTTACCAACACGATTCAGATTTCACAGATGATTGTGAACGAACTTACCGGAAGCGCCTTTGTACACAAGATGCAGGGACAGCTCTTCAAGAGCCAGGGCTTCACCAAACTCGGCCAGAAGTACATTGACCACTACACCGAGGAGATGGAATGGGTCGAGAAATACACCGACCGCATGCTCGACCTGGGCTGCGTGCCCGAGGTGAAGGTCTGCAGCCAGACCACCCTGATCGAAGATCCCAAGACCTACATCGAAGCCGACTGCAAGCTGCAGAAGGAAGGTGTGGAAGTTCTCTACAAAGTGATGCCCACCCTCGCAACGGACCCTACCACCTACGACATCACCAAGGCTTACCTGCTCGACGAGGAAGAGGACCTGTACTGGGACGAGGAGCAGCTGGACCTCATTGAGAAAATCGGATATCAGAACTGGCTCGTAAAACAACTGTAAGATGGCAAAGATTTATGATTTCAAAGCCCTGAGCAACCGGGGCGCGGAAGTGGACTTCTCACAGTATGAAGGCAAGGTGCTGATGATTGTCAACACCGCTTCCAAGTGCGGTTTCACCCCGCAGTACGACGGCCTGGAGGCTCTCTATAAGAAGTATCAGGACCGTGGGCTGGTGATCGTCGGCTTCCCTTGCGATCAGTTCGCACACCAGGAGCCGGGCAGCAACGAGGAGATCGCCGAGTTCTGCCGCCTCAACCACGGCGTGACGTTCCCGCTGATGGCCAAGATCGAGGTGAACGGTGAAAACGCGCACCCCATCTACCAATACCTGAAGTCCGCCGCCAAAGGCACCTCCGGCAACGCCATCAAGTGGAACTTCACCAGGTTCCTCATCAACCGCGACGGCACGGTCATCAAGCGCTACGCGCCCACCGTGACCCCGGTCAAGATGGAGAAGGATATCCAGGAGATGCTGTAATGAAGCCGGAATTCCTGCTGGACAACCAGCTCTGCTTCCGCCTCTACACCGCTTCGCGCCTGCTGTCCCAGGCCTACCATCCCCTGCTCTCTGCGCAGGGGATAACGTATCCCCAATACCTGGTGCTGCTGGTGCTGTGGGAGAAGGACGCCCAGCCCGTGAACGACATCGCCAAGCGGCTTTTCCTGGAGACCAATACGGTCACTCCCCTGCTCCAGCGCATGGAGAAGGAGGGCCTCCTGACCCGTGAGAAAGGAAAGAAGGACGCGCGGCAGATCATCGTTTCGCTCACGCCGCAGGGAAAGGACCTGCAGGAGAAGCTGGCCGAAGTCCCTTCCTCCGTGGGCAACGCCGTCCTCTGCGACAGCGTCAACCCCCAAACCGCCCCGCAGCTGTTCACAATGCTCGACGATATGATTAAAAAGCTTAGTTTTTTATTATCTTTGTAAGACAAAACCAATACTGAAGATATGAAAAACCTGAGCATTGTCATCGCAGCCATTGCCGTCATCGCGCTGCTGGCTGTCAGTTATTCGGCTTACGGACAGGGCTTTTTCAAGAAACTGCCTACTTCCCGTAGCTTTACTTTCGAGAACCTTCCGCAGAACGTGGAGGAGCTGAAAGCCCTTCCCGAAGCGGACCTCAAGGATCCCTACGCCGTGGGCGCACTCACCCTCGCCGCACTTACCCGCTACCGCGACAACATCGACGATTGCATCGAGATGCTCAATTTCCTGAAGGGTCCCGAGCCGCTGTCCGGCTATGAGAAGCAGTTCCTGCGCGACCGTCTCCAGGGCAAGGAATACAAGCCGTTCTCCTACTTCAAGGGTGCTACGCCGGCTAATAACTATACGCCGAACACGCCGTACAAGATTTCGGTCGAGACCAACAAGTATTCGTTCACGACCGACGGTTCCGGCCACGAATGGTGCACCGTGTGGGTGACCTCCGGCGGCGCCGACAACCCGCGCTCCATCAAGCTGCGCCAGAAGAAGAGCACCGGACAGTGGTTCCTCAACGACATCCAGTGCCTGAGCGACATCCGCACGCCGGCGGAAGAAGATCCCTGGAATTAGTCTCCAGTCGGCTGCGGCCGGAAAAAGCTGAAATGCACATTGCCGTACTTCTTCTCCTTCACAAAGGAGGGATGTGCGGCAAAGTTGTATTCGGCGGGGTGCTCGAGAATGAAATAGCCCCCGTCGTGCACGAGATGTCGTGACAGGACCTTGTCTGGGAGCGTGTCCAGCCCCTCGAGCGCATACGGCGGGTCGGCGAAGACGATGTCGAACCGCTTCGTGCACAGGTCCAGGAAATCGAAGACATTGTGGTGCACCACCTGCACCGTATCACGCAGGCCAAGCGCAGCGGCCGACCGGCTGATGAACGCGGCATTCGCCGGGTTCATCTCGACGGCGATGACGCTGCCCGCCCCGCGCGAGGCGAACTCGAACGAGATGCTGCCCGTGCCGCCGAACAGGTCGAGCACGGCCAGGTCGTCAAAAAAGAATTCGTTGTCCAGCGTATTGAAGAGGCCTTCCTTGGCAAAGTCGGTCGTCGGCCGGGCCTTGTAGCCCGCCGGCGGATTGACGGTCTTGCCGCGGAGCCGGCCGGCGATGATTCTCATAGCACCTCCACGCTGGCGAAGTGCCGGAACAGGTCGCCCTTGACGGTCTCATCGGCTTCGCCGTAAAAATGAACCGTCGTCACTTCGGGATTGATCTGGAACTGGTGCAAGGCGGCGAAAAGGAAATACTGCACCGTCACGGGATCGGCGGCGGGATAGGTGTTGCAGAGCAACAGCTTCTTGCCGGCGGCGATCACGATGTCCACGGCCGTGCGGCCCTGGTGGACAACCACCTTGTTGTAGCGGTCCAGGCTTGCGGCAGCGGCCAGCATGCCGGAGAGGCGCTGCGCATGGGCATCATCCCCGGCATAAAGAAGAACTGCCTTATAGCAAGGCAGTTCTAAACTTTTTACCGTGTCTCCCTCTTTGAGGATGACGACCTGGGAAAGGAGCTCCCGGGCCTCAGACTCCGAAAAGAAGGCTTCCGGAATGAGGGTGTACTTCAACACTACTCCCAGTTGCCGGCGTTGTTGTTCGCGTTCTCGATGGAGCCCACCATCAGGCCGGGATAGCGGTCGGTGTCCTCACGCTCGGAAACGAGGTTGACGATCTGCTGGCGGTCCATTCCCTTGAGAAGCGACCAGTACGGCATCTTGGCCTCGAAAAGCGGCACCTCGACACCCGACACCATCTTGACGATGCTGCTCATGATGACGGTGTCACCGTCGGAGAACGGGATATAGCGGAGATCGTTGACCTTGAAGTTCTGGCGGCTGGTGAACAGCGTGTCGCGGACTTCGGTCAGCTGCGGGATACGGATGATCAGGTGCTGGTCACCCTTCTGGTACAGCTCATACAGCTTCTCAGCCAGCTCGTTGCCCTTCAGGTTCTTATACTGCTTCTTCACGGCCTCGGTGTGGAGCACGGCCACGGAGTCATCTTCCGAACCGATCTGGCGGATGATGGTGATCTTGCCGTTGTTATAGAAGTCGATCAGCGAGTCCATGACCGGCGCATAGTGGCCGTAGGTGTCCTTGAACGTAGACTGAAGGGTACGGATGTCCTTCAGGCGCTCGATGGCCACATTGCTGCGCTGCTTGAGTTCCTTCTGGAATTTCACGGGTTCGTTGATGCTACGATACAGCAGGAACGCCAGTCCGAGAATAATCACAGGAAAGATGAAATAGGTTAAAAGCTTTCTCATATTGGTTTGTATTTTTAATTGTCACAGTATGCCAAAAAATCATTCCGGCCTACAAAAATAAAAAATATATTTCAAGCGCACAATATATTTTTAAATTTGCATCTAGAAAAAACGATCCTGAATGCAGATTGACACCACCCCGCTGGAAGCCATCCTCCGTGAAGCGCAGGACATCGCGCTGGTCGGCCATTTCAACCCCGACGGAGATGCGCTGGGCAGCGTCACAGCGGCATACCACTACCTGAAAGCCCGCGGTAAGCGCCCCCGCATCATCCTCCCGAGCCTCTATCCCGATAACATGTCGTTCCTCGAGCCAGAGGACCCGCAGGACCGGATGGTCATCTGCGAGAAAGACCTGGCCACCGCCCGCACCCTCGTGGCCGCGGCCGACGCCGTCATCTGCCTCGACCTGAACCGCCTGGCCCGCACCGAATACCTGGAGGAGGACATCCTCGCCGCTCGCGGGAAGAAGGTCCTTATCGACCATCATATCCCCGCCGAGCTCGACCGCTTCGACGTGGCCCTGTCCACCGTCGAGGTGTCGTCCACCTGCGAACTGCTGTTCCGCATCCTGATGGACCTGCCCGACATCGCCGGGGACGCGTCCCGCCTCGGCCTCCGCTGCGCGGAGTCGCTCTATGTGGGAATGATGACCGATACCAACAATTTCTCGAACTCAGTCTTCCCGGGCACCTTCGAGATGGCCGGCCGGCTGATCGCCGCAGGCGTCGACAAGCAGGGCCTGCAGGAGAAGGTACTGAACTGCTACAGCGTCTCCCGCACCCGGCTGATGGGGCATATGGTCAAGGACAAGATGAAGGTGCTGCTGAAGTACCAGACCGCCTATATGCTGCTGAGCAACAAGGAGAAGGACCGCTACCACTTCCAGACCGGCGACAGCGAGGGTTTCGTGAACCTCCCGCTGGCCATCGCCAGCGTGCAGGTGAGCGCCTTCTTCACCGAGAATGCCGACGGCACCTACGTCCGCGTCTCGCTCCGTTCTAAAGGGAACATCGACGTCAACCGCTTCGCCATGCGCTTCTTCAACGGCGGAGGACACCGCAACGCCGCGGGCGGACGGCTGTATATGGCCCTGGACGACGTTCCGGCCTATTTTGAACAGGCGCTCGCAGCCTGGCCGGACGAAGAAAAATTTTCATAAGGCACATCTTTTGTATAAATTTGCAGATTGTCAAAACCCGACCGTAAGATGTTCCGAACCGTCCTGATCCTGCTGTCCGCCGTCCTCCTCGCAGCCTCGTGCCAGAGCGAGGTGCACGAAGCGAACATCGCCCAGGAAAAGGCCATCGACGAATACGTCAAGTCCAATTTCGCCGAGAATGTGGTCGAGCATGTGGACGGCGTCACCCGTGTCCTGCTTGAAGACCTGTTTTCCGGTCAGGGTGCGCTGGTCGAAAAGGGCGATTCGCTCTTCTTCTATTTCGCCGGCTTCACCCTGGAGAACGGACAGCCTTCCTTCCAGTTTGTGGAGGACAGCGCCACGGTCGCCGTGGGGAAGAACAACCTCATCCGCGGCCTTGACCGGGGCCTGGTGGGCACGCGCGTGGGACAGGAAGTGCTGCTGCTCTTCTCCTCCCAGTACGGATACGGAAGGGACAGAGTCGGGCTGGTGCCCGAAAATACGGGCATGGCCTTCGAAGTGGCCGTGGCCCGGGTCATCAAGAAAAAATAGCGTATGAAACTGAAAAAAGCCTTGTTCCCCACCCTTCTGCTGGCCGCCGCCCTCACGGTGTCCTGCGCCATTGAACCCCCTGAGGATGAGAACTACTCCAAAGACCGGGTGATGAAGTCGTGGATGAACCAGTACTATCCGGGCATCAGCGTTTATGGCGATACCGGCGCCTACCTGCTTGATATGGAGCGTGGCGATGGCGTGTCCATCCCCGACAGCGGGTACGTGCGCGTGCACTACACCAAGTGGACGCTCGACGGTACCATCACCTCCACCAACGTGGAACAACTGGTCGCGCAACTGGGCGAATACAGCCCTTCCTCCTGGTACGGCGGCAACACCTGGCGCCTTGACCAGGGCTACCTGCCCGTCGGCCTGGAGAAGGCCCTTAAGACGATGCGCGCGGGCGGCCGGGTGAAAATGGCCATCCCTTCCTCCGCTTCGGGCCACGACTATACGATGTACGACCCGTTCAATACGAATCCTGAAACCAGCAACCAGGTCATCGAGGTGTCCATCGACACGGTGATCGCCGATATCTACGACTATCAGGAAACGGCGATGCGCGAGTGGTTCCGCAAGAACTACCGCGTGGCCGACACCACGGCGGAGCACCTGTATTTCAAGAAGCTGGAAGAGCATACCGAGGCCAGCGACACCGTCTCGGAAGGGGCATCGGTGAGCGTGCGCTATGTCGGCCGGCTGATGGACGGCCAGGTGTTCGACACGAACATCGAGGACACGGCCAAATTCTACCGTATCTGGGATGAAAGCGGCAACTACAATGCACTGACAGTCAGTTACTACAAGCAGAATACCGAGCAGTACAACCAGAACAACAGCGTGGTCGCGGGCTTCGGCAAGGCCGTTCTGCAGATGAACTACAACGAGAAGGCCGTCACGCTCTTCAGTTCGCAGCTGGGCTACGGCGCGTCGGGCAGCAACCCGGCGATCCCCGAGTATTCCCCGCTCGTCTTCTGGCTCTGGATTGAAAAGAAATGACGATATGGGAAAGATCATCGCTATCGCCAACCAGAAAGGCGGCGTCGGCAAGACGACCTCGGCCATCAACCTGGCCGCTTCGCTGGCCATCCTCGAGCACCGCACGCTGATCATCGACGCCGACCCGCAAGCCAACACCACATCGGGCCTCAACTTCAATCCAGACTCGGACCAGCGGAACACCCTCTACGAAGTCCTCATCGGCCAGCGCAGCATCGAGGAGACCGTCCAGGCCACGGAAGTCAAATACCTCGATATCATCACCTCGCATATCAACCTGGTGGGCGCGGAGATCGAGATGCTCGAAGTGCCGGGCCGTGAAAGCGTGTTGCGCGGCGCCCTGGCGGGTATCCGCGACAACTACGATTACATCATCCTTGACTGCGCGCCGTCGCTGGGCCTGATCACCATCAACGCCCTGACGGCCGCCGACAGCGTCATCATCCCCGTCCAGCCGGAATACTTCCCGCTGGAGGGCCTCGGCAAGCTGCTGAACACCATCAACATCGTACGTAGCCGCCTCAACCCGCAGCTCAGCATCGAGGGGTTCCTGTTCACGATGTACGACAGCCGCCTCCGCCTGCACAACCAGGTGGTGGAGGAAGTCAAGAACTACTACCCCGACATGGTCTTCAAGACCATGATCACCAAGAACGTACGACTGAGCGAGGCGCCGTCCTACGGTAAGCCCGCCCTCCTCTACGACGCCCGGTCCGCCGGCGCCGACAACTACCTCAACCTGGCCCGCGAAATCATCAAGAAGAACGCACAATGACCAAACGATCCGCATTAGGCAAAGGGCTCGGCGCGCTGCTGGGCGACGCCGGTTCCCTGAGGGAGCCACAGGAACTCCACCGCATCGTCTCGGGCAATCCCGCCGCCGTGTCGGACGTCCCGCTCGACCAGATCGTGCCCAACCCCTGGCAGCCCCGCGCTTCGTTCGATCCGGAGGCCCTGGAAGAACTCACCGACTCGATCCGTACGCTCGGCATCATCCAGCCGCTCACCCTGCGCAAGACGGGTCCCTCGAGCTACCAGATCATCAGCGGCGAACGCCGCTACCGCGCCGCACAGGCGGCCGGGCTGCAGAGCGTTCCCGCCTACATCCGCCAGGCCGCCGCCGCCGCGATGCTCGAGATGGCCATCGGCGCGAACGTCCCGCGCGAGGATCTCGACGCCATCGAGACGGCCCTCAGCTTCCAGCGGCTCATCGACGAGTGCAACCTGACCCAGGAGGCGATGGCCCTGCGCGTGGGCAAGAAGCGTGCGACGGTGGCCAACTATCTGCGCCTGCTGAAGCTGCCGGAGGAGATTCAGAAAGCCCTGAAGATCGGCCGCATCTCGGCCGGTCACGCCAAGGCGCTGCTGGGCGTGGAAGACCTCGAAAAGCAGCTGAAACTCTGCGAGAACACCATCCGCAACGACTGGTCGGTGCGGCAGCTCGAGCAGAAAGTGCAGGCGCTCTCCCAGCCGGCCGTGAAAGCGGCGGAGGAGGCCGGCGAGGAACTTCCGCCACTCTTCTACACGCTGGCCGAGCGTGTGGGACGCCATTTCAACGACAATGTGGCCGTCCGGCGCAATGCCAAGGGCAGCGGCACCATCACCATCCGTTTTGACAATGAACAGCAGGTCCAGGCCTTCCTGGACGACTTGAAATAGCCGTGCGTCGTATCCTCCTCACCCTCCTTCTGCTGACCGTCGTGTGCACGACTCTGGACGCCCAGTTCCGGAGCAGGCGCAACGATGTGTCGGGCACTCAGATCGAGGGAACGGTGACCGGCCCTCCGGGCTCCGTCGACCCGACGGATCCGCCGGCCGCCAAGGACACGACGGCTGTCACCGACTCGCTGCAGGGCTTCTCCCTGCGGCGGCTCTTCCGCGGCTACGCCCGCCGCGACACCCTCACGCCGGGCTATATGCTGCTCGGCACGGCCATCGTGCCGGGCGCCGGGCAGATCTACAACCGCGACTACTGGAAGGTGCCCGTCATCTATGCCGGCATCGGCGCCGGCGTAACAGGGGCCATCCTGGCCAACCAGCAGTACCAACGGACCGGCGAAGACAAATACAAATACCTGCGGACAGCCGGCTACGTCACGGCCGGGCTGTTCTATTGGGGACAGATGCTAGACGCCACCGTCTGCTACAAGACCGGCATACGTGTGCCCGTCCCAGCCAAATCCACCATATACTCCCTTCTGCTGCCCGGTCTCGGGCAGGCCAACAACGGGGACTGGTGGAAGATTCCGATATGGACCGGCGGCCTGCTCGGCTGCGCCTACGCCTTCCACTTCAACGACATGCAGTACCGGCGCTTCCGCTACATCGTCAAGATGGACGAGAACAAGGAGACCACCGGCTATACCGGCGCCATCACGGCCAGCCAGGCCAAGGTGTACCGCGACAGCTACCGGCGCTACCGCGACTATTCGGTTCTGGCCATGGTCGTCGTGTATGCCCTCAATGTCATCGACGCCAATGTCTTCGCCTTCATGGCGGACTTCGACGTGAACGACAACATCGCCTGGCTGGATGTACAGCCGGCCCTCATCCAACCCGTAGCCCCCTACACGGCTTCCTACGAAGGCAGCGCCTTCTCGAAGCCGGCCGTGGGCCTCAACCTGCAACTCACTTTCTGACAATATGAAACGACTGCTCCTCCTTACCCTGACCGTTTTCCTGCTGGTCCCCGCACCGGGCTCCGCCCAGTCGCGCGAAAGAAAGAAACAGACCCAGCTTATCGAAGAACTGACGCACCGCATCGACTCGCTGCAACAAGCCTACGACTCGCTGTACAACGAATACCAGATGCTCAGCGCACCGGCCAACGACACGGACGGAGACATCCTGGTGGATGACGACATCGAGAACCTCATCGAGTACAACTCCGACAACATCGACTCGCTGCTGAACATCTATTACATCCAAAAACAGATCGACGTCAACGACTTCGACGTCTCGACCCTGGACCTCGACTCGCTGACGAGCAACATCCCCGACCAGGTGTACATCGACCGGCTCAAGAAGATGAACTCGTTCATACCGGTACAGTTCAACAAGGCCGTGAAGAACGCCATCATCCGCTACACCGAGCGGATGCCGATGGCCACTTCGCGCATCATCGGCCTGTCGACCTACTATATGCCGCTCTTCGAGGAGATCTTCGACGAATACGGCCTTCCGAAAGAGCTGAAGGCGATGGCGGTCATCGAGAGCGCGCTGAACCCGCGCGCCGTCTCACGCGCCCGGGCCAAGGGTATGTGGCAGTTCATGTACAACACCGGCAAGATGTACGGCCTGGAGATGACCTCCTACGTGGATGAGCGCCTCGACCCGCTTACCTCCTGCCGGGCCGCGGCACGCCTGCTCAAGGACAACTACATGATCTTCGGCGACTGGTCGCTGGCCATCGCCTCGTACAACTGCGGCGCCGGCAACGTGAGCAAGGCCATCCGTCGCAGCGGTGGCAAGACCGACTTCTGGGAGATCTACGACTACCTGCCCCGCGAGACCCGCGGCTATATCCCCGCCTTCATCGCGGCGCTCTATACGCTGAACTACTATTCCGAGCACGGCATCGTGCCGGCGCAGATCAACCTCCCGGCCCATGTGGACACCTTCCACGT
>JAEEGL011285402.1_pt1 | contig 34027 bp, 28 predicted proteins | sample 9134231 | NCBI WGS metagenome assembly JAEEGL01 (sample SAMN16246548, study PRJNA631951) | gut metagenome | biome: gut microbiome; feature: rumen; material: fiber-attached | host: Bos | place: Iran: Karaj | collected 2018-10 | reverse complement strand
TCATATTGTTCACGCATAGAATTCACAAGCTCAGACAAACGGTCGCTGAAAAGCAACTCGGTGGGATTGGGAGGAGTTGTTCCCACAGGAATGATGTCGAGGTTTTCGTGCAACTTACCCTTAATAATTACATCATCAATAACATTAATGTTCTCGCTCAAGTAGTCAGCTATACCAATGGATGGCTTGTCGACAAAAGAAGACAACGATCCCTTACGGAAATCCAGGTCGACGAGTAGTACTTTTTTGTCCTTTATTGCAAAACTCATACCCAAGTTAGCTGTGATATAAGTTTTTCCTGAATGTGCGAAACTGGAGGTTAGCATCATCGTCCTGCAAGCCTCATCTTTACCCATGATAAATTCCAAGTTCGTTCTAAGCACACGGAATGCTTCGTTGATAGAGTTGCCGCTTTTCTCTTTCACGACAATCTGTCGAATTTCCTTACGTTTATTCAAGAAAGATAAAAGCCCAGAATGCTTCTTGTATCCCAGAGGGATCTCACCCACGAAAGGAATGGACAACGCATCAATATCTTTCCTGTTATGCACAACATTGTCCATGTGGCTCATCAAGAAGAGCAACATCATGGGAATCAGTAGTCCCAATGCCAAAGCTATCAATAATACATTGATCTTGATTGGTTTTACTGGTGAAAGACTTCCTGCAGGCGGATTAATGAGTTTTGTATTATAGGCAGTAAACACTTTTGACAACTGGTTCTCTTCGCGTTTTTGCAGTAAGAAAATATAAAGTTGCTCCTTGACTTTTTGCTGGCGTTCAACACTTAGCAGATATTTGGCCTGATTTGGGCTTGCCGCAATTTGTCCTTTTGCAGTGTTTTCAGTTGTTTTCAAGTCAGCCATACGATTGCTGATGGTAGCGATTGAGTTGTCCAGCGATGCAATGATGGCTTGTCGAGTCGCATTTAGCGACTGATCCAGTTCTGCAACAAGGGGATTATTGGTGCTACTGTTAGCCGCCATTGCGTTTCGTTGAGACAGTTTTTCGTTGTAAGCAAGAATCTGCTGTGACACCGAATTGCTTTCTATTCCCGAATTAGCAGGCAGCACCTTATACTTGCTATTCTCATCAGCCAGCTGTTTCTTGATGTATCGAGCCATAAACAACTGATTACTCAGTTCCATTAACTGCGCATTTGTTGTCTCAGCCTTGTTCATGTTCATGATTGTGGACGTCCCCACATCCGGCACCATATTCTGACTTTTGTAAGCCGAGATGTCAGCGTCAACATCATTCAACTCCGCTTCTATCAATTTAAGTTCTTCATCAATGAAATGCGATGTGTTGATGGCCTGCTCATTGATGTCATCCATCCATTTCTTGTTATACACTTTAAAGAGTGTATTCAAGACATCCTCGGCACGTTTGACAGACGTATCCACAAACCTAAGGTCGATGACGGATGCCTTACGTTCAGGCAAATCAGCCTTTAGTCTTGAGACATAGGACTTGGTAACTCCATCAATTTTGCTTTTCGAAACCAGTATGGGTTTGTCAGTTTTTCCCTTAAAAGCAGTTGTGGGCTTGATCATCACACTGCCAATGGGTGTTTTCGTAATAGAACCGAGTTTGGTTTTAATGGTTTTGTTATCAAACTTATCTTGATTCATTTTGAAATCGCTCAATTCCAGCATATTCCCATCAAGAATCCTGACATTCATTTGGGCATAATCCTCATCACCGAGGTCTACCATGGTAACATCAATGGGCAAACTCTTTCCATAGAGTACAATGTCGTGGAAGCGTCCATTAACAGTATAATTCATGTCAAGGTGCAATGCCCTAACCACATCAACCATATAAATTGGAGACTTAAGCGTAATCATCTCGTCATATAGGTTGCTTCTTCCTTTATTTACTCCCATTGAAGCGAACATACCAAAGTCCTTAGACAAAGAACTTTCGTCCTTGAACAAAATCGATGCCTTTCGCTCATAGACAGGTTGAGAGGTAAGGATATAAACCGCTCCAATAAACAAGGCGACTAACAATGAGATGACAAACCAGCTCCATTTTCGGCCACATAAAGCGAAAAACTCTTGAATTTGTTGAAAATCATCGACTGGTTTTTGGATGATTCCCCCGCCATAATACGAGTTGTTATTATCTTCGGTCATTACTCTAAAAATTAATTTCTAAAAACAAGGACACAGATTGATGTGAGAAAAGAAGCGGCCGAGATCCACAGCGACGGATTCATGAATGACGAGCCGAACTCTGAGGAATCTCTTGCGCGTCGCTTATTTGGTGACACATAGACCATGTCGTTCTTTTGCAAGTAAAATACTGGTGATGAGTAGATTTGGTTGGCATCAGTGAGATCGATACGATAAGTGGTGTATTTGCCACCTTCTGTCTGTCTGACGACCAACAAGTTATCACGTTGTCCATACAAGGTCAAATCTCCCGCTTTGCTAAGCGCATCAAGAATGGTCACTCGGTCTTCTTCGAATGAGAACCTTCCGGGTCTAGCCACCTCTCCCATCACGCTATAATACTGAGTAAGCAAGTCCACAGAGACAATCGCATCTTTCAACAATTCACCCGACACAAGCAGACTTTGTATTGAATCTGCCACCTGGTCACATGTCTTCCCAACGACATAAAGATTACCTAGAACAGGGAAATCAATGCATCCATTCTCGTCCACATGATACTTGCCTAGTCTTTGGTTGCCAAATGATTCAGAGGTAGTGTTATAACTTGTGTAAATCTGTAAATTAAACACCCTGGACAACTGTTGGTCTCTGCTATGAACGATAATTGACAACCTGTCTCCTACTCGGATTAACTGCGCGGAGACTTTCTCTGGGGTAAATTTCTGTCCCGCCGGAACGTCTTTGAAATAAGCTAGTTCAGGTGTCGAACAAGACGATACCAACAAAGCTATCAGGACAAACAATAAATTTAAAAACGACTTCATATCTGTAATGAATTTAATATAATCTATATACAAAAAATAATTTCATTCAATTATGTTTCTTACCATTCGGTACAAAAGGCATAAATACCCTTTCATCAGATCTTGATTTGTTTTCGTTATTTATTTGTGACAATTTGACATTGTAATAGTACAAGTCCAATGTTATAAGACCTCAACAAATTGGAAATCAGTACATTCTAGTGCGACAGCAATGACATCATTTACTTCGAGGACAAAGCGTTTATTACGCTTGCCTGTCACCTTCACTACAGCTCCTTCGAGGCCATCAAAGGCTCCGCCATGAAGCCTGACCAGACTACCATGCTTGACATCTAGTTCGCCCGGTTTGAAGAACATCAGTCGCTCACTATCAGCTTTTGTGACCATTATAAAGTCATCCATCTGTTTCTTCGGGACGATGATTGGGACATTTTTGCCGCCAACAGGTCTGGTCATGTACTGCAAATGCGGAACCTTAACCTTGAAACGTTGTAATCTTTCCTTACTGCTTTTGACAAAGATAAGACTGCTTACCAATGGGGTTGTAACTCGTACTTTACGGCCATGGAGATTTTTCAATTTCTGCGTTGTTGGCAGGTAGCATTCTATGCCAGCCAAATTCAACGCATCCCTTACCACCATTTCTCGGTGGTAGGTTGCTCGCATAGCGTACCATTGTTCGTTATTATCATTGCTTATGTCAGCCGACAGTAAGGACATAAATTGGGGGCTTCGAGTCTCGTATAATGTATTGAAACTCAAATTGTTACCAAAAATCAACATTTCATTCTATCACTTCTCAACCCTTCAAAAGGATGGTTTAAAAATGGTAGAGCGTGCAAAATTAGTAAATAATTCTTATCTGCACAAATTTTTTTTTGTTTATCAACCCAATGAAGAAACAAATCACACAAATTACACCTTATGGTCATTCGTCCCTATCAACAACAACTATTTTAACGCTTTCGCTCACACTATGTTATCGTTCGATAGCCCGATTAAGCTTTTTTAAAAGCTAAAAAGTGGCGGCCAGATTGCTCTAACCGCCACTTGACACTTATTGTCGTGACAATTACATCATGCCACCCATCCCGCCCATGCCTGGTGCTGCGGGCGCAGCGGGTTCGGGCTCCTTCTTTTCGGCTATAACGCACTCGGTAGTGAGGAACATGCCTGCGATAGAGGCGGCATTCTCCAGTGCTACACGAGCCACCTTTGCCGGGTCAATGACACCGGTCTCGAAGAGGTTCTCGTACTTGTCGGTACGAGCGTTGAAGCCATAGTCAGCATTGCCCTTGCGCACTTGGTCGACGACGACGGCACCTTCCATGCCGGCATTGTTAACAATCTGTCGCAGTGGCTCTTCGATGGCACGGCGGATGATATGGATACCCGTGGTCTCATCGTCGTTCTCGCCCTTCATACCCTCGAGCGCGTCGATGCAGCGAATATAGGCCACACCTCCACCTGGCACAATGCCCTCGGCGACGGCTGCGCGCGTAGCACTCAAGGCATCGTCCACACGGTCCTTCTTCTCCTTCATCTCCACCTCACTAGGAGCACCGACATAAATGACTGCCACACCGCCAGCGAGCTTAGCTAGACGTTCCTGCAGTTTCTCCTTGTCGTAGGTCGACTTGGTAACCTCAATTTGTGCGCGGATTTGTGCCACGCGGTCGGCGATAGCCTGTTTGTCACCAGCACCGTTGACGATAGTGGTGTTGTCCTTGGTGACGGTCACCTTCTCGGCTGTTCCGAGCATATCTAGCGTTGCGCCTTCCAAATTCAGCCCCTTCTCTTCACTGATAACCACACCACCAGTAAGGATGGCGATGTCCTCAAGCATCTCCTTGCGACGGTCACCGTAGCCCGGAGCCTTGACTGCGCACACCTCGAGCGAGCCGCGGATACGGTTCACCACAAGCGAAGCGAGTGCCTCACCATCAACATCTTCAGCAATGATGAGCATGGGACGATGCTGCTGGACGGCACCCTGCAGCAAGGGCAGGATGTCCTTCAGGCCCGAGATCTTCTTATCGAAGAGCAGGATATAGGGGTTCTCCATCTCTGTAGCCATCTTCTCGGCGTTGGTCACGAAGTAAGGCGAGATGTATCCACGGTCAAACTGCATTCCCTCGACCACATCGACGGTAGTATCAGTACCCTTGGCCTCCTCAACGGTGATGACGCCGTCCTTCTTCACCTTCTCCATGGCGGTAGCGATGATGTCACCAATCTGGTCGTCATTGTTAGCGCTCACGCGTGCGACGTTGCGGATTTTCTCCAAGTCATCGCCCACTTCCTGCGCTTGTGCCTTGATGCCTTCGACCACGGTCTTGACGGCCTTGTCGATGCCACGCTTGAGGTCCATAGGATTTGCTCCGGCTGCGACGTTCTTGAGTCCCTCGTTGACGATGGCCTGTGCGAGAACGGTCGCTGTGGTGGTGCCGTCACCGGCATCGTCGTTGGTCTTCGATGCAACTTCCTTGACGAGCTGCGCGCCGATGTTCTGGAACTCGTCCTCGAGTTCTACTTCGCGAGCCACAGTCACACCATCCTTGGTGATGTGTGGTGCGCCATACTTCTTGTCCAGGATGACATTGCGTCCCTTTGGACCGAGGGTTACCTTGACGGCGTTGCTCAATTGGTCAACGCCCTTCTTGAGCTCTTCTCGAGCTTTGATATCAAATTTGATGATTTTAGCCATAGCGATTTGTTTTGTTTGTGATTTTCGATTAGTTCGGTTTGATTGTCTTGTTGATGCTCTAGATATTCTAAATGTACTAGAACAACTAGAATTTGAGAGCTTACTGTCACTCGACGATAGCGAGGATGTCGCTCTGTCTCATCATTAGCAGTTTGTCTCCGTCGACTTCGATTTCAGTTCCGGCATACTTGCCATATAGCACTGTGTCACCTGGTTTGACTACCATTTCCTCGTCTTTGGTGCCTTGTCCAACAGCCTTGACGATACCCTTGAGAGGTTTCTCTTTCGCAGTGTCGGGGATGATGATGCCGCCCACGACTTCTTCGGCCTTAGCCGGTTCGATAAGAACGCGGTCTGAAAGTGGTTTGATGTTCATTGTTAAGTTATGTTTTTGTTGTTAGTAAATTCAATATTAAACCCTTTTGTATTATGGCAAGTAATGTGCCATGTTGCTTTATGCGCCAAAATGTCACATGTTGTGTCATGATAATGCTAAATGAAATGACAAAAAAGGCTGACTTGCTGTCAGCCTTTTTGTAGTGAAACAGGGACTCGAACCCTGGTTTCCGCCGTGAGAGGGCGGCGTCCTAGACCACTAGACGATATCACCGAATTGTTGTTGTAGTGAAACAGGGACTCGAACCCTGGTTTCCGCCGTGAGAGGGCGGCGTCCTAGACCACTAGACGATATCACCGTATTGCGGTGCAAAATTACTGCTAAAATTTTATGTGGACAAATTTTCTCATTGTTTTTTAATCTTTTTTAGAATTTTAGATTGAATGTAACTATTTCTCGAATCTCATCATGTCGTCATTTTAGGAACTGCAAGGTCTTATGTTTGAGTCTACTAGCAAAAGAGGCATCTATTATACTGTCGATTTAGTTCTTCTCCTCGCGTTTTGCTCCCAGCAAATAATGTCCCAAGAAACTGCTCATCCTGATAATTCGGCTAATAGCCAGACTAACAGCAACAACAACAACAGACAATGCAGTGGCAACCAATAACTGAATGACAAACATTTGTGATTCAAGTCCAATGATTGGGTTATCATAAGGCATGAAGAAGAAGTGGATAAGATAGATATCGAGCGTTCGTCGCCCCACAAACAAGAGTGACTTTACAAACCAATTATCTCGATTAAAGAATGATGCGTGTTTGAAAAAGAAAGCAAACACAATGATAAGCCCCGCATATCTAACAATCTCACGCTGGCATAATTTGCTTAATATCCCAGGTGTTCTTGCCGCAATAATTGGATGGAACAAAATAAACAAGCATGCCACGAATACTACCATCGCTCCAGCTATGACCCAATCCTTATTCAGCATTTTTTCGAAGCCTTCCAGATATTTCCTTGACAGGATTCCGAAAACGAAGAACTGGAAATAGATGCATGCATTCAAAATCGAGAACGTGTAAAGGTATAGTGTTCGAACGGCAGCTGTCAACACAATATAGGTCGTAATACCCAATAAAGCTATGAGAACCAACGCTATATCCATGAAACGCCCCCCAACAGACAAAGGCATTTTGTTTGCAATCAACGAGATGGTATAGTATATTACAAAGAACACCAACAATGTATACGTAAACCAGTAGCCAATAAATCCTCTTTGTGCTATATAGTCCCACGGCGACATTTGGTCATTGGATAGCCAAAGCACAAACAACAGCCAGAACACCGTTGCTGGTATGATTTGTACTATAGCTTTCTTTTTTAGCATTTTTTTGTAGAAGGCTCCATCCCATCGTTCAACTCCTTTATAAGCAATGTATCCGCTTATAAAGAAGAACATGGGCATTCGGAATGTCACGAACAGCTGGCTGATGAACGAGTCGTTCATTTTGAAGCCAAACGTCAAAACATGTGCAAACACGACCATTATCATCGTGAACCCTCTCAGAGCATCGATATAATTAATCCTATTTTTTGCCATAATTACACATAAACTCAAAATTTCCACAAAAGTACTACAAATCGAAAAAATCAGATTGTCGAAAAGCAAAAAAGTGTTGATTTTTTTTGATTTTTCACAATATCGAGTACTTTGACAATGATTTTTGCCAACATTTTTGTTTGTTCTACGTTTTTTTTGTACTTTAGCGGAAATTTATTGTATGATACTTTTATATAATAATAGGTATAACTCATAAAACAGAATTGTACAATGGCAAACAAGAGACAATTGAAGAAAGCCATCCAGCGCGCCTGTGGCGAGATGGCAGGTGAGTGCATTATGGCTCAGGACTTGCTGAGCACCGAGGAGAATTACGCACAGTGGGACGAGATTGTCATCGACATCGCGATGCTGCAAGCCCAGGGCGTGAAGCGTGTGGGCAACAAGTTCACCAAGGCCGACGAGAAGGCCTTGACCGAGTGGTTCCATGGCGAGGCCGAGAAGATTGTCGCCAAGATGAACGCGTTGCTTCCCAAGAAGCAGTAACCTCGATTGAAAGCCATGAACTTGTCCAAATGGCTATTGGACCGAGCTGGGTGGACCTTTAAGCTAAACATCCCCCCTACCCCGAAGTGCGTCATCTGCGTGGCGCCTCACACGAGCAACTGGGACTTTGTGCTGGGTGAGTTGGGGAGCCGCTCGGCTGGAACGAAGGCGAGTTTCCTAATGAAGGACACGTGGTTCTTCTTCCCGATGGGCTATCTGATGCGCGCGTTGGGCGGCATTCCTGTCAAACGCGGGAAGCACACCCATGTCACAGACAGTGTAGTGGCGGAGTTCAACCGCCGCGAGCGCTTGTGGGTGGCCGTGACTCCCGAAGGCACTCGCAGCCGCAACACGCACTGGCACCGCGGTTTCTTGCACATTGCTCAAGCAGCGGGTGTTCCTGTGGTACTGGGCTATATCGATTATGGCCTCAAGGAGGTGTGCATCGACCGCATCTTCGAGACCACGGGCGATATCGATGCCGACATGGCGGCAATCAAGCGATACTACCAGGGGCGCACGGCGAAGTATCCTGAAAACTTTGCTTAGCCCCCCTCAGTCCCCCCTAAAGAGGGGGAGGCTAAATTCTTAATTCTTAATTCTTAATTGCCAAAGGTCTGCATGATAGCTTGCCCCGGCTTCGCCGACACGCAAGCGCAGAGTTTGGCGAGCTAAAGGTTCTTAATTAGTTTTGTTATCACGCAATCTCAAAGTCACACTCATCGAGGAGGATATCGTGTGGGGTGACAAAGCAGCCAATTTGGCCCAACTGCAACAACGCATGCAGAACATGGCCGACGACACCGACCTAGTGGTGCTGCCCGAGCAGTTTAGTACGGGCATTCTCACCAGCGAACCTGACCGTGCCGCTGAGCTGGCCGAGCGCAACACAGGCGACACGATGCGCTTGTTGCACCAGCTGGCGCAGCAATACCGCGTTGCCATATGCGGCAGTTTCCTGGCATGCACGGCGGCGCAGCTTTATAACCGTGCGTTCTTTATCGAGCCCAACGGAGAGGAAACATTCTATGACAAGAAGCACCTGTTCACTTTCGGCAATGAGCAACTGGTGTTCAACGCAGGCCACACTCAGGCGCCGATTATCAGGTTCCGAGGTTTCAACATCAAGTTGGTGATATGCTACGACCTGCGATTCCCCGTGTTCTGCCGCAATGTGAAAAACAACTATGACATCCTGGTGGTGGTGGCAAGTTGGCCACGTGCCCGCGAGTATGCCTGGCGTCAGTTGCTCATCGCGCGAGCTCTCGAGAATGAGTGCTATGTCATCGGTGTGAACCGTTGCGGCACCGACCCCAATGGTGTGGAATTTGGCGAAGGCAGTTCGCTTGTGGTCGACTTCAAGGGTAAGGTCATCGCGCAACGCATGACCAGTCCCATCATCACCACTGAACTCAATCCCGCCCTGCTGGCGCAGTTCCGTGAGAAGTTCCCCGCTTGGCGCGATGCCGACGAGTTCAGGCTGTTGTGATTGAACCGCGAAGCACCGCGAATTTCATTTTCGAACCGCGAATAGCGCGAATGATATTCTTGATGTAGTGCCATGTGCTGTTGCGTGGCACTACATTGTTATAGATGCGTTTTTCTTGCCATTGTTGTGACAATGCAACGGATTAAAAACACCATCAAACAGCTGATTTTCAGCCGCTTGATACCGCACCCATGAAACGAACAAGAATTTGCAGGATTCAACAAGAAGATGTAATTTTGCACTCAAAATGGACCAGCCATGAGAAAATTGTTTCTAGTAGCGATTTCATGGGTGTTAATATGCATGATAATGGCATGCCACCATGAGGCTGAACGGAACATTCGTTTGGCCGATGAGTTAGTATACACCAACCCCGACAGTTCGTTGGCGTTATTGCGTCAGATAGACACAGCGTCGCTGAGTTCGCCGTCATCTCGTGCCTACTATGCCTTGATGTGGACGCAGAGCGCTTTCCGTGCGAACCATTTCGACCTGGCGAGTGACTCCCTTGCCCGTGCCGCCTACGATTACTATAGCCAGCATGGCAATGACCGCGAGAAACTCGTCAGGTCAATGATTTATCTGGGTTTAAGAGAAGAGAATAACGGAGACTCAGAATCAGCCATGTCATGGTACAAGAAAGCAGAATCCATGGCCGATACCACCGACTATCGCAATTTAGGACAAATCAACTTAAGGATTGGTGAGGCCATAGCAATGCACAACCATTTCTTAAACACCGAGGAGCTCCACCGTTACGAAAAGGCATTGCACTACTATAATAAGGTGGGTGACACTTTGCAGATTATCTATTGTCTGCTCGGGACAGGTGCGCTTTATCGTAATTACGGCATCGACTCCGCAAAACACAATCTTCTTGAAGCATACCATCTGTCAAAAGCAATCAACAATACTAAATTATGCGCCAGGAGCCTGGAGTTTCTTTCTCGGGGCTACCTTAAAGACTCGCTTTGCGAAACCAGCAAAGAGATTGCTCTACACTGCATCAACAAGTATCCCAACGAAGAAAGGACTATCGATGCACATTATGATGCCGCTTGCGCTTATGCCCTGCTTGGCAACAATGATTCGGCAATGTATTATCTCAATGCCGCATCCCAACAAGAATCAGATAAAAACGACGTTGAGCGTTCGGCATTGAAAATGTTTTGCATGAAGATCATCGCTGAGAATCAAGGAGATTTCCTAAAGTCTGTTCAAATAAATGAACAGCGCGAGCACTTGAACGATTCTCTTCGCGAGAGCCAAGTGCTGCACCGCATCCTGGACATCGACTATCAAGAAAGCCATAAGATGACCGATTCGCTACTCTACGAACAGAAGATGAAGCGAGGGATACTGTTCATTGTTTTGGTTCTCATCATACTAGCCGCATCATTCATCATTTATTTGATGAAAAGGCACGAGCAAGAGCGTGTCAGTACGTTAATGAGACATGTTGAAGAGCTTGCCAACGAACGGGAATCACTGCAGCAATCAAATGACAGGATCCAGCAAAAAGGCATGACTTTCAATAAGCGTCTGACCGAGTTGTTGTCGGCCTATCACGGCCTTTGTGGTCGCATCATCGACATGAGCACCTCGATGCCCGAAAAAGTATTTCTGAAGAAGTTCAAAGAAGAGATTTCATCGTTTACACAACGAGAAGAATTTCTGAAAGAACTACAGAAATACATTGACGAACACAACGACAATGCCCTGGAAAAACTGTTCAAACAGCACCCAGACCTCAGTTCCAAAGAACGCGGCCTGATCATCTTGACCGCCTGGCAAATGCGTTCAGCCAATATTGCTGTCTGCCTTGACATCCCCAGCGAGAACACCATACGCGGGATGCGGAAAAGGCTATCTGACAAATTGTCCTTACCCGTCCCACTGGCCGATTATCTCAAAGAAATCATCAAAAATGTCCCCACTTTATGACTTCGCAACGCTTCAAATCATTGCGCAAATTATTGATTTTCGTTTAGTTATGCACCAGTTCATGCAACGCTCAAATATTTGGAGGAATCGACTTTACATATTACTTTTGCTACAGAATTCCTAACTAGTATTTTCAATTGATTTTTAATGACAATTTTTAGTAGTATTATTTGTGTATTTGATTTTTATTTATTATCTTTGCAGTCAATTACTTGCATCGAGTATAATATTATATATTTCAAAAACTAAGAATTATGAAATCGTCTCATGCTATCCAGTTTTCGCGAGCTTCGAACATTGTTCTATTTATCGTAACACTACTGTCCGAAGAAATTTTACCATAGTGATTCAATATTAAACATCAAAGATTATGACATTAAACTATCCAAAAATTGTGACACTGGCATCGATGGGTGTTGCGCTCGACAACATCGACACCCCATCAGGATCGCCACAGATTATTTTCCAGCCAGATGAGGACTGTCTGGTCTTTGTCCCCAGCACGTCAGTGATTCGACATTATGTCGTTGACTCTCTTAATACGACCCACACCGATTCGGCCCCTGATGTTCATGCTTTGTATCTGAACGCACTTACCAATCGCCTCTACTCGTGGAACGGAGACAACATGATGGAGCTGATGAATACCACCCTTGGTTTGGAGCAGTTCAATGACACCACCAACTTCAGCCAACCCGGCATGGTCTATCACGTCACCACTGTCCATCAGCTTACTAGCTCCTTGACAATCGGTAATGGCAGTACTGTTGTTTTTCATGGAATAGGTAAATTTGCCGGTGCCGCCATTCAGGGAACCAACATTCAGTTTATTCCTGACGGCGACAATGTGTGCTTCGGAGCCGGATGTACATTTGATGACCTTACCCCACGTTCTTCTTGGCTTCGTGCCACCAACTTCGGTGCCGTTCCTGACATGATTGTCGGAGAACCCCATAGCTGGACCTTCTTTGACATAACATGTGATATTCAGGAACGAAGCGGTACAAACAACTACTCCATTTGGAGCATGATTGGTGGTTTTTTAAGCAATTCCGTTGGCATAAAGTTCGAGTTTAATGGTGCCTTCTATTCATATAATGACATATACACTACTTATGATTATACTTGGGAAAACACGGTTTTAGTCACAAACGGGAACCAATTAGAATTGTATGGCGGTAAGGTTCTATTCTATTTAGAATTGCAGGACTGCAACAACATTCATATCCACCACATGAAGTTTGTTGGATATCACTTAATACATGATTTCCCAACAGTATGTAATGAAAAATCTTCATATATTGTTTCTCATCCCGAATTGTCAAACAGTTGTTATGAGATTTATCATGATGGCAAAGCTACATGTGGTCTTGCTGGTATTGGGATTCATGCAATGAAATTATCAAATACTAGCGAAACATGCAGATGTATTCACATTGAGTTCTGCCATTTTGAGATGCGTGAAGGTGGCGTATGTGGTATCTCTAGTTATAGCAACATCAGCGACATTAAAGAAATGAGTACTTTTAATGTGAACGACTGCAGCTTCGACCATATCTATTTTCAGCCAGTCGGTTCGCATTGCGCAAACACAACCATTGAGAGAGTGTTCTCAAACTATTGCTTGCAAGGTCTGGATATATCCACATGTGCTCATGACACCATCGTAAAAGACTGTATCTTTCTCAACAATGCCAGTGGTCCAAAACAAGATACCGAGACACCAGAGATGATTTTAAAAGAATACTCTTACAACAACACTATCGATAACTGCTTGTTTGAGATGACCGATAGATACAATCTTATCAACGCAGCACGTTATGCATTGTCGTCTAATTTAGGAAAGACTAATGATAGCTTTAAAATCAGTAATAGTAAGTTCATCATAAATTCAGAATTTGAATATGGTAAAACCGTCTACTGCCGTTGCCACAACATGATTCTTGAAAATTGCAGTTTTGAGTTCAATATTGACCCACCTCGAGCCGATTGGAAACTGGGTGCTTTGTTTTGCTCAGGTGGTACTATTCCAGATGATCCAGTCACAGGACAGGCCCTCTATACTCCACACCTCAAACTTGTCAATTGCAATATAGTCAACAACTCACGTGCCTACTATCTTGCCACACACTATGGAGATTTGATTTATTTTGAGGCGGAGAACTCACACATCCAATCTGTTGCCTTCGTTCACGCCTTTCCAATGTGTAATAGTCTAACGTTAAAATCTTGCATTCTGGACTTTTCCAGTCATGTTTTTGTTCAGGACACCCCGACAATCAGTATATCTGACTCAATTCTTTTGGGCAACATTAACTTCTCATGTTTCAATCTCGTGGGTCAATATGACCTCATCGTCTCACTTGAGAACAATATATTCAAGTCTGCTGCAATATTTGTGAACCTCAATGCCGATGACACTGGGAATGTCAGTATCCTTAGAAATGTCATTCATTGCAGTTCATTTGTCAACCAGCCTAGTGGTTGTCTTACTAATATTAACCAAAGTGGTAACGTAATCATTTAGTATTATTATTAATTATTTATTCCGTTACTTCACCTTATCATGTGCAATAAATCATAGAAATATCGAAATTGCATAGTAGCATTTGCGTATTTTGGCAAAAGCATGTAAATTTGCAAAGATTATTAACGCTATGTGTGTCAAAATTTATGCGCCTATCACAAAATCACATAAATATGAAAACATCAAACCACACTCAGCTGAGCAGGCATGCCTGTTTGGTTCTCATGATAGTCATGACTGTATTAACGTGTTTCTCGAATTCTTACGACTTTATTGTGGATGGCCTAGCCTATAAGAAACACGCAGATGGCCAGACTGTGGGAGTTACGAGCCTTGACATATTTAATAACTATCCCAACTTGCTTGAAGCCAATATCCCTGAGGCAGTCACCTACAATGGTATGACTTATACCGTCACTGCAATTGAGAGTCTCGCTTTTTCGGGTTGGGTTTCACACAACCCCATCCCTTTGACAAAAGTTGTCATTCCCAACACTGTGACTAGAATCAGTGATGACGCTTTCTTGAAATGCCAGAATCTTAAAACGGTCACGTTTGGCGATAATGTGGAGAGTATCGGCTCGTCTGCATTTTACCAATGCAGTTCACTTGAGTCAATTGAACTGCCTATTAAGTTGACGAAGATAGAGGGTAATACTTTTTGGGGGTGCAGTAGTTTGAAGTCAGTGACTATCGGAAAGAATATTGAGAGTATAGGTGTCAATGCTTTCTATTCTTGCCACAATCTCTTGGACATCTATACTCACCTCATGAATCCTATTGCCACAACAATAATACATGACCCTTTCTATGGTGTACGCCAATCATTATGCTCGTTACATGTCCCCCTCGGAACCAAAGAATTCTATGAGTCGTGTGAGTATTGGAATTCATTTGCGAACATTGTTGAAGACCTTGTGGCTGACTACGACTCACACGGTTGGATTCACTTGAACGTGTCTAACGTGTCGACATTTCCAGGTCGCACGCATCAGTTGACCGCCTTCAGCAATCCCTATGACATGGATCTGAGTTGGTCGTCAAGTGACGAGAGCGTCGCCACAGTCGACGAGAACGGCATCGTCAAGAGCGTCGCCACTGGCGATGCCGTCATCACAGTCATTGGCAATGCATCTAACAATCCAACAGCCACTTGCCAAGTGACGGTCAAGAATACTGGTAACATGAATGATGACGCCAATGGCGATGGACAGGTCGACATCAGTGACGTGAATCAAGTCATCAACATGATGCTGGGCAAGGGAGGCATATCCTCCGATTCCACCCAAGAGGGAACGTGCAGTTGTGATGTCACCGGTGATGGTAGGGTCGATATCAGTGACGTGAACCAAGTCATCAACACGATGCTAGGCAAGCCCAAGCCAATCCTAAGATGCATGGTCAATGATGTTGTGATCAACATGATACATGTCGATGGAGGCACTTTCACTATGGGTCAAAACGCAAATAAACAAGTCACCTTGAGCAGTTACTACATCGGCCAAACCGAAGTCACCAAGGAATTATGGGTGGCAGTGATGGGCGGCACACCCCCTAATTATAGTAATCCTGATTATCCTAATAATGATAAAGTGCCTATTTCATCAGTAGACTGGGACCTTTGCCAAACGTTTATTGCCGAACTGAACGAGCTCACTGGTTTGAACTTCCGCCTCCCGACAGAGGCCGAATGGGAGTATGCCGCCCGCGGGGGCAACAAGAGCCAGGGCTACATCTACTCGGGCAGCAACAACATCAACGATGTGGCTTGGTACAGCAAACCAAACCCTAATGACAATCCTTTCGTCGCCCCTCGACCTGTCGCGCTCAAGAAAGCGAATGAACTTGATCTCTATGACATGAGCGGCAATGTGAGTGAATGGTGTCAAGACTGGTTCGGTAGTTATAGTAGTGATGAGGAGACCAATCCTACCGGACCAGACTCAGGTGAATACCGCGTTATTCGTGGAGGAAGCATTTTTGACTATGCAGATTATTGTTTAATCACGACTCGTGATAGCGGGTTGCCATCATTCAGCATCAAATGCTTAGGCTTTCGGCTAGCGATGTAAAACATTCTAAAATACGATTAGATTAAGTATGTTCTTGGTTATTATATTGTTTAAAATCACAAAATTATGAAAACTACAAATTATTCTCTCCGGATTAGATCTGCTTGTTTGATCTTTATGATAGTCATGACTGTATTAACGTGTTTCTCGAATTCTTACGACTTTATTGTGGATGGCTTGGCCTATAAGAAACACACCGATGGCAAGACTGTGGGTGTCACCAGCCTCAAAGTGAATGGTAATGTATATCCCGACTTGTTCGAAGCCATCATCCCCGAGACCGTCACCTACGACAATGTTGACTATACAGTCTCATCCATAGAGAATTATGCCTTCTCTGGAATGATGTCCTCAGCTTATCCTCCGCTGCAAAAAGTTGTCATTCCCAGCACTGTCACCAGCATCGGAGCATGGGCGTTCAGCGATTTGAAAAATTTCAAATCTGTGACCATGGGCGAAAACGTGGAGCAAATCGGTGATGGCGCTTTCAGTGATTGCAATTCACTTGAATCGATAGTCCTTCCTGACAAGTTGTCGGACCTGGGCTACTTTATGTTTCAGTCTTGTAACAACCTTAAGTCCGTGACAATCGGAAAGAATGTGCAAAGAATAGGTTCTAATGCTTTCATAGGCTGCCACAGGCTTGAGAACATCTATAGTCACATCATGAGTCCAGCCGCCACTACAATTTATACCGATATCTTCTACGAGGGTCCTGATTTCTCGACCTGTACGCTTCACGTGCCCAACGGCACCAAAGAATTGTATCTGTCATGTGAGCCCTGGAACCAGTTTGAGATCATTGTGGATGACTTGGAGCCAGACTTCGACTTCCAGCCATGGATTCACCTGGCATTACACATTAGAATGTATGTAGGCAACACCCATCAGTTGACTGCTTTCACCAATCCCGCCGACATGGCAGTGTCCTGGTCGTCAAGCGACGAGTTGGTAGCCACTGTCGATGACACCGGCCTCGTTATAGCCATCGCTCCCGGTAATGCTGTTATTACTGTCACTGGCAATGAGCCGGGATTTCCTTCGGCGACATGCGATGTGACAGTCAAAGAAGTTGATAACATGATTGACGACGTCAATCGTGACGGAACGGTCGACATTGCTGATCTGAATCATGTTATCAACACCATGTTAGGCAAAACGAACTTTGATATTCCCACTGGAAACCAAGGTGGCAACACCGCGCCACCCCACAAGTAATGAGGTTGGCTAATTAGTTTGGTCACCTATACTGGCAACGTATTGCCCAACTAAGCAGTAACTACACACTCCTCCGTCGCTTTGCGACACCTCCCCTAACTTAGGGGAGGAGCTGTTTGTCAGCAAGTTTATTCGTCGAACTCACATTAATAGTTAGTTACATGGCAGAAGGCTGAGGTGCATCTCACAGTGGGTGCAGTCGCAGTAGATGGAGATTATTTGATTGCCCGTGCGCAGGAAGAGGCGCGCGGGCAGTTTTTCTGTTCCGCTGGACTTGAGGCAGACACCGAGTTCACGGCGCAGGCAGTAGCGTGTGTGCATGACCTCGGTTCCTTCGGCGGTCTTTCCTTCTGCCATCTGACATTCTAGGGCTGGAGTGATGGTTGTAACACCGTGGTCACGATAGAGCTGCTCGGCGAGGTGGTTGGCGACATTGTCGGCACTGGTGAGTGTGTCGGTATGGCAGGAAGCGGTGAGGTCTTCGGGACGGCGGCGGTCTTTCTTGCGACTCATGCGCCAGGTTCGGTCGAGCAGGAGAACGGTCTCGCGGCGCAAACGGGTGAGCGTCGAAGCGGGGATAAAACAGTCGGGCAACACCTGCGCCTCACGCAAGGTGTAGATGGTGTCACCGAGCTTTGCCAACACGTCCAACTGGCGTTGCTCCTGCGAGGTCTTGGCGGGCTGGAGGTCAGCATCGTCGATGGCATGGGTAACGCTGCATCCACGCTCGTCAGCGAGTGTGAGCACCAAACGCTCTCCCACACAGCGCAGGGTGGCATCGACAGCAACGCGGCGCGTGGCGGTGGATCGTGACAGGATGTCGTCCATCACCTTGTCGTAGGTGCGGTAGATGTCGGTCCCACGTGCGATGGAGACCGCCTCACGCAAACTCAAGCGGTTGCCGCTCGCCACATTGACGCGAATGCCCGTGAATTGCCCGTCGGCATTAAAGAAACTCAAGCCGTCACCATTTGCCAACCGCAACTTCGTGTCTATTTGCAATTCGGTCCCCTTGGCACGCACCACCTTACCCACGTACTGCCCCAATGACTTGGGGGTTTCGATGGATGCCATGCGCTCACCATTGTTGGGCTTGCGGCGGTCGATGAAATAAGTGGTGAACGAGCGGTTGAAGCTGCGTCGCACATCGGGAGAGAATGACAGTTCAGTCGATCCGAACGAGGACCGCCGCAACTGCCCGTCACTTTGTGCTATGATTTCGTCTAATGTCTGCCGGTAATGTGCCACCACGTTCTTGACATAGTTCATGTCCTTGAGCCGCCCCTCAATCTTGAACGACGACACGCCGGCATCAATCATTTGCCGCAACAGGTTGGCTCGGTTCATGTCGCGCAACGAGAGCAAGTGCTTCTGATTGACCAGCACCCTACCCTGCTCGTCAACCAAGTCGTAGGGCAATCGGCACATCTGCGCACACTCTCCACGATTGGCGCTGCGTCCTTTAATGGCTTGGCTCATCTGGCATCGTCCGCTATAGCACACGCAGAGTGCGCCATGGACGAAGGCCTCAAGCGGCACCTTGACAGCCTGGCGGATGTCGGCAATCTCATCGAACGTCAGTTCGCGGGCCATGACCAGTTGGGAGAATCCCAAAGCCTCGAGGAAACGCGCCTTGTCAGGAGTGCGCAGGTCGCACTGCGTACTGGCATGCAACGCAATGGGGGGCAAATTGAGTCGCAAAATGCCCAAATCCTGCACGATAAGTGCGTCGACTCCCGCATCCCATAGTTGCCAAATCATGCGCTCGACCTGACGCAGTTCATGGTCATAGACGATGGTGTTGACGGTGGCATAGACACGCGCATCGTATTGATGCGCAAATTGGCACACCTGCGCCATGTCGTCAATCGAGTTGGTCGCTGCTGCACGTGCGCCAAACATGGGGGCTCCCATGTAGACGGCATCGGCTCCATGCATGATGGCCTCGATGGCAATTTCACGGTCTCGTGCCGGTGCAAGGAGTTCTATGGGGTAACGTGTAGGAGTCATGGTGCAAAGGTACGATTATTAATTAAGAATTAAGAATTAAGAATTAAGAATTTTTGTTTATGGGTCATTTTTGTGATGGGGATCATAATTAAGAATGGAGAATTGAGAATTTTTGGGTTCTGCACATATATTGTGTTATTTCGGGAGGAAAAGGCGTATTTCACATGGTTTAAGAAAAATAAACCCAAGAATTGATGGTCGGTTGCAAAAAAAGCAGTAACTTTGTCGGCTGCAAACTAGCGAAGCATAAAAACGACATGTCAAGAAACCTAATCATATCCCTGATACTCACAGCCTTCGTGGCTGGTTTGAGTTCATGCGGCGAGTACAACAAAGTGCTCAAGAGCACCGATGCAAATTACAAGTATGAGTACGCCAAGCGTGCCTTCGAGGAAAAGCGTTACGCCCAAGCCTACACCATCCTTGAGGACCTGATTACGGTGTTCAAGGGCACCGACAAGGCCGAGGAGTCGTTGTTCCTGCTGGCGATGAGCTACTATGAGAACAAGGACTACCTGACCTCGGGTACCTACTTCAAGAACTACTATTCGCACTACCCCAAGGGACAATATGCCGAGTTGGCGCGCTACTATGCAGGTTATGGCTACTACCTTGACTCTCCCGACTCCCAGCTAGACCAGAGCGAGACACTTAAGGCCATTGAGGAACTTCAGGGCTTTCTGGACTACTTTCCCAAGAGCGACAAGGTGTCGATAGCCCAAAGTGCCATCTTCGAGTTGCAGGACAAGCTTGTGAAGAAGGAGCTGGAGAATGCCCAGCTGTACTACAACCTGGGGAATTACATGGGAAACAACTATGAGTCGGCGGTGATTACTGCCAAAAACGCCATCAAGGAGTATCCTTACAGCAAGTACAAAGAGGAACTGGAGTTGCTTGTGCTGAAGTCGCGCTACCGCGAGGCGAGCGAGAGTGTCGACGAGAAAAAGGAGGAGCGCTTCCGCACGGTGATTGACGAGTATTACACGTTTATCAACGACTATCCCGACAGTGACCACCGCAAGGAGGCGGACAATATCTTCAAGGTTGCCAACAAGTTTGTCACGGGCAACTAGTCACGATTTTTATTTTATCACGAACCTTCAGCTCGCAACCGAACGGGCGCAATTATCGAATTTTAGAATATTTTTGTCAGGATTTTTAGGTATTTCTCATTATCACGAATTATCGAATTATCGATTTTTATCAGAATACATTAAACTCAAACAATAAGACATGGATTACAAGAAAAGCAATGCTCCATTGACTACGACTGTTCATGACCTGGTTGAGATGTCAGAGCAGACGGGCAACATCTATGAGACCGTAGCCATCATCAGCAAGCGTGCCAACCAGATTGCCGCCGAGATGAAGGGAGACCTGGAGAAGAAACTTCAGGACTTCGCCACCCAGAACGACAACCTGGAGGAGATTTCGGAGAACCGTGAGCAGATTGAGATTTCTCGATACTACGAGAAGCTGCCGAAACCCACATTGATTGCCACGCAGGAATATGAGGACGGCAAACTGGCCTTCCGCAATCTGTCGAAGCAGAAGGACAGCGACGAGTAGTTATTAACTCCTCGTTTGGTCATAAACTAAGCGCCACCCTTCATTGGATGGCGCTTTTGTTGTAATGGTCAGAAGAATGGATTGTATTCGAGTTCGTTGGCAACGGTTGTCGTTGGTCCGTGCCCCGGTATGAGCAGTGTTTGGGGGGGCAGTGTGAGGATTTTTTCCTTGATGCTATTGATGAGTGTGCTGTAGTCTCCTCCGGGTAGGTCGGTACGTCCGATGCTTCCCTCAAAGATACTGTCGCCAGTAAACACCAATTCGCTGTCGGGTGCATAGAATGCCAGTCCTCCCGGCGAATGTCCGGGCATGGCCAGAACATGAATGGTCTCATCGCCCAGCATGAGCGTGTCGCCGTCAGCAAGCGGTTGGTCGATAGTGAGCGCCTCAACGGGCAGGCGCAGCCTGAAGTGTTCGGCTTGTTCGGGGAGAGCGAGCGCATAGGGTGCATCCAGCGGACTGGCTGCCACGGTGATGTCATAGCGGTCGGCCATCCACCGCGCCGAGGTAACATGGTCGATGTGGACATGAGTGATCAGCACTTGCTGCATCATCAGGTTGTTGTCGTCGATGAACTTGGTGACCACATTGCGCTCATGTTCTTGCATCATACCCGGGTCGATGATGATTGCATGACGTGTCGTTTCGTCCCAGGCAAGGTAGGTGTTCTCGCCAAAGGGGTTGACAGTAAATTTTGTTGCTTTCACTTTTAATAATTGAGAATTGGCGATGGCAATACCATCGCCCAGATAACATTTAAATGGGCAAAAAGATGAGTTTCTTGGTGGCAAAGAAGGGTTCGGAGAAGTAGGTGCTAAGGTCTTCGACCAGGACCTGTTTCGCGTAAGGCCTGAGTTCATCGTCCAGATTACCGCCCTTGAGGCAGATAATTCCATTGGGAATGGCGTTTCGCTGCTGTCGGTCGATGAGTCGCCTTACCAGTGGAACCATGTCGGGCAACGGCATGACCGCACGACTGACCACATAGTCAAATGTACCCTTAACCTCCTTGATGTCACCATGCTGTAGGGTGACGTTGCTGAGCCCTGCCTTGCGCGCCACATCCTCTGCTACCCGCAACTTCTTGCCAATGCGGTCAACCAGATGGAAATGAGTGTCGGGGAACATCATCGCCAGTGGAATCGCAGGAAATCCGCCTCCCGTACCCAAGTCAAGCACACGTGAGCCTGGTGCGAACTGCACGAATAGCGCAATCGCCAGAGAGTGCAAAATATGGTTGACCTCCAAGTTGTCGATATCCTTCCGCGAAATGACATTAACCTTAGCATTCCATTCAGGATATAGCTTGAACATCACCTCCAATTGCCCAAGTTGAGCCTCGGTGAGTTGATTAAAGTATTTCTTGATGTTTTGCATGACAACTAGTTGAGCCTATTAAGTATAGAAGCATCACATGCGAGCGGTTTCAGCTGGTCGTATGAAAGCAGGATTTTGGGTTCACCCACGGCATCGATGGCGAGTTGTCCTGGCAGGTAGCTCCATGTAACGCCCTTGTCGGAGAAGCAGAAATTGCGTGTTACGGTGAGGTTATCAACATTGAAGTATCCCAAGTCGTTGAGTTGGTCATCGCTGTTAGCATTGTTCTGCTTGAGCAGCTGTGCCCTCAAGAGCTGTGTCACATCGGTCAGCGCATCCTCTCGGAAGAGTTTGTGCAAGTCAATGTAGCTCATCGTTGTGAGGTCAAAGCTATAGTATCGATTGGTCTCAGAGGTTGTTTTGTCGTTCTTCTTGACCACCTCGTTCTTGCAGAAGGTGATAACACCATTGTTGTTATAACAAACCCTTACCGTGGTGAGTGTGTTGTACTTATAGATCAATTGGGCATCTGTCTCCTCATCTGCCTCCTCCTCGTTGGGCCACTGTTCGACGAAGTCATACTGATGGAGTGTGTTGCTCACTGTGGCATGCATGGCATCATCGAGATTCAGCGAGTCGGGTGCGTTGAGGACAAATGCGGCGAACAGTCGCTGCAGTTGCTCGGTAGCTGCATGGTCTTGAAACGATTTCGGATAGACGATGTTTGCATCGGCATAGATAGCGCATCGCTCTCCGTTGCTCTTGACAAAGCTGGTTGTGTCGGTCAAGCGGCATGAGTCAAGCAAGACATCGCCGGCTTCCGATGAAGACTTCTGTGTTCCGTTTTTGCACGCTATCACAGTGACTGTCAACACAATAGCCACGATTAATAAGGTTGGTAGGTTGTGATGATTTCTCATGTTTGCAGAAATTTTTTGCTAAATTACTAAAAAAAATTGAATTGAGACGTATTTTTTAGTATCTTTGTTGTGATTTTTTCTAGAGGTGCTATACCTCTGTCAGGCTGACCTTATAAACTGATTGTGTTGAATGGAGATAGGAAAATATAACGAGTTGCGTGTTAACCGCGAGTTGGACTTTGGCGTCTATCTAATTGATGACGAGGGCAACGAGGTATTGTTGCCCAAGCGTTATGTGACCAACCGTATGCCTGTGGGTACACGGTTGCGCGTGTTTGTCTACAATGACTCAGAGAACCGCCCGGTCGCAACTACCGAGACTCCAACGGCCATCGTCGGTGAGACCGCGTTGTTGCGTGTCAAGGCCGTGAATGCCGTTGGTGCTTTTATGGACTGGGGGTTGGTAGCCAAGGACCTGCTCGTACCGTTCCGTGAGCAGCGCGTTGACATGAAGGTTGGGCGCAGTTATGTGGTGCATGTATACCTTGACGAGCCCAGCGGCCGCATTGTCGCCAGCGCAAAACTCGACAAGTTCTTGAGTCGGGAACGCCCTAACTACTATCACCGCCAGCGCGTTGACTTACTTGTTGTTCAGCGCACCGAACTAGGTTTCAAGGTCATAGTCAACGACAGTCACTGGGGGATGATCTATCACAATGAGATTATGACCGACGTGAACATAGGCGACCGCCTGACAGGCTATGTCAAGCAGGTACGCGACGATGACAAGGTTGACGTTACGCTTGCCAAGATTGAGAAGGCTCGTGTCGACGACTTGACGACAGTCATAGTGGATTATCTGTCCAGCCATGGCGGTATCATGACATTGACCGACAAAACAAGCCCCGAAGAGATTTTTAAGACTTTCGGCTGCAGCAAGAAAGACTTCAAGAAGGCTCTAGGCCAGCTATACAAGCAACAGATTATCCTTCTGTCATCTGAGTCTACTCTCCTGTCTAAAGCTAAAAACAGTTAATTATTTGTTTTGTGCCGAGATAATACGTATATTTGCACATTAAACTCTTCCATGCAACCGACCCGCGACATACTACTCAAGACAGTCATCATCGTTTTGATGTTGACAAGTTTCTTCCCGTCGGTCCATGGTCTTATCTACCCATACGCATCAGCACCAAATGGTTACTATTTTTACCCACTTCCCAATGATACCACAGGTGCCAGTATGTGGCTTGCCGATGTGTATAAGTATTACGAGGCCAAGAAATTGCGAACAGACAGCATCAAGTCATCGCTCACATCAGATATGCGTTGGGGCGTTGATAGTATGCTTATTCGGCAAGTACCAGGCTTCGGTTTCCTTCCATCGTCTTCCCATGCTCCTCAATTATCAACTCTTTTGAGTGAGAGTTACAACATATTCAGTAGGGCCAGCAATTTCAAGTCAAGTGTCAAGCGTGTCCGTCCTTGTCGTCGTTTTCGTGAGGCGACGTTTGGCGTAGAGAGTGCCTATTCCAGCAGCTTCAGGCCTGGCGGCAGCTCGGAGTACTCGTTTCCTTCGTCCCACGCCAGTGCCTCATGGGGAATCGCCTTAACACTGATGTGTGTCAATCCTTGGAAAGCCGACACCATCATCAACCGTGGATTAGCGCATAGTCAAAGCCGTGTTATCGGGGGTGTACACTGGCAGAGTGATGTAGATGCCGGTAAGATCCTATGTACGGCCAACTATGCTCGCATCTTTTCTTATGACAGTCTGCTAAACTTGATTGACATCGCCCGTTCACAGACTCTTGTTGAGTTGGGTCGTACAGAGTACCCGTCCTTTGAGTCCCTATTTGCCAATGACGACACCTTATCGTTATTGACACAGCGTTTGTCAGGTCCCTACGACATGTCTACTCCTGTAGGCAGTTGTGACATGGCCGTCCTCACCGACAAGATGTCCAAGTGTACATCATCGGTTGTCACTGCCGCGAATAATCAGATAGATCTCAGCACGACCCACATTCTGTCATGTTTCTCTAGCCAAGTAGGCAAAACCATCACTTCGGAAAGCCATCCAGCCATCTATTCGCTGGTCGATATGCACCTGCGCATGTGCCGCAAGATGTGTGAGCAGATGCAAGACCGTTATGACAAACCTCTTCCATACGACATCCTCCACATGCAGCCCCTTACAAACGAGGCTTTATCCACACTATATACCGACAGTTATCCTTCATTGCATTCGGCGCTGGGGTGGACAGCTTCATTGGTGTTGATGATGATGCGTCCCAGTAATCAGAACGCAATTCTCAAGCAAGGTGTCGCTTTCGGCGAGAACCGTGTAGCAACGGGATGCAGTTGGCCCAGCGATGTAGAGATGGGTCGATTGGTTGCAAGCATCGCCTTTGGCTATGTCACATCTTGCCGCGAATACACCGACATGGTACGTGCCGCTTTGGCTGAAATCAATTCACAATGACCACTCCCATGAAGTCGCTTGTGTCACACATCATCCTGTTGCTGGTCATCGTTCTCTCGTTGCCCACAGCTTGTTATGGCCAGTTCTTCTCATCCTCTCAGGCACCCAACCCGACAGTATTTCTTCCTGCCACCATCAATGATGAGAATAATCCTCATTGGGCAAGGGATATGTATTGTCACTTCCTGTTCAAATCTCTGCGCGATTCAGCTTATGTCGACGATATAAAGCACGCCACGTTTGACTATCGCTCCACTAGTGAGGCGTCGCTTCAGATCTACTATGCCAATAACCATGTCGTTTTTTTCCAGCCCGCTTTTGGCATTCAGGTAAACACAAGTGTCAACAAAGACTTGTTTCTGTTTTTGGATTCCTGCCGAAGAAGTTCGAACCTCATGATCCAGAAGATTCCCAACTCTTGGTATCGGTTACGTCCTTGTGTTCGTCTGCGCGAGGCAAACTTTGGCATGCTCCGCACTTCCAGCAACTACGCATCAAACTATTCTTCTTCTCCCAGCAACTCGTTTCCGTCACACTTTGGTGTCTCGGGCTGGCTCACGGGCATGGTAATGAGTTGCCTCAATCCCTGGCATGCCGATACAATCCTCTCTCGCGCCTACCAACATGGTTGGTTCAATATCTTGAGCGGTGCTGCTTGGAGCAGCGACGTTGACGTGACTCGCCAATTAGGTACTGTTGTCTTTGCCGAACTGATGTCTCTACCTCGTTTCCGCAATCGACTGATATCCTTGCGCCAACACACGTCTCAGTTGCTTAACATTGATCGCAATTCCTCCACCATCGACCAGTTATTGTCCAATGACACACTAACCCACAAGCTATCGTCCTTGATTCCTGCCATTCAAGGAGAGAGTGACGGTAGTTTTCAGAGTGACATGAGTCGTTATCTAGCATTGTCTCCGTTACGCGACAGTTTGTCATCAAACGACTTATTAGGAGCCAGCTACATGGATTTCGAGAACCCGATGGATGCCTTCCAACCCATCATTCCACTTGCAATCAGTCCGGAATCCACCCCCTACATCTATGAACTATTGAGATTGGTTGAGTCGTGTTGCGATGTGTTGTGTAATCAAGTCAAGTCGCGCTCCCAAAGTCGACGGCGGCCATTCGTTGTTTTCAACACTGCTCCGTTCACGCTAGAGAGTCCCGATGAGTTGGTTGATGTCAACAGTTACCCTTCTGCTCATGCCAGCAAGGGTCTTGCAACTGCCCTAGCCCTCACGATGATTGCTCCCGAGCGGCGCGATACCTTGTTACAGGCCGGATATCAATATGGGTTGAACCGTGTGATATCTGGCACCAACTGGCACAGTGACGTCGAGGCTGGTCGAGTCATTGGCTGCATAGCCTTGTCGCTTGTTGCTTCGGGCAGCGACTTTATCGACCTGCTTGATCACGCACAAAACGAGTACCGCATCATACAAGATGTCGTTATCACCGACTCACCGTCAATCCAAGTAGACCCATCACAGAGCGAGCCTCCACTCTTCACCATCGATGGCCGACGCGCCACCCCACATAGCCGTGGTGTGCTCGTGAGCAAAGGAAAGAAGATTGTTAAGCCATGATTAGAATCACATCTCCGTATCGTTTATTCGCTATCATAGCCATGGCTCTGATATTTCAATCAGCTTACGCTGTACGTTATCAGTCGGGTGACTTTGTGTTTGACTGCAACTACATCTGGGGCAAACTGACAGCAACGCTCCTACGTTACACCGGTTCATCACCTGATGTCATAATCCCCGAGACAGTGGAATATGAAGGAAACATTTACACCATATTATATATTGGTGATGAGTTCAGTTCCCCATTCATCAACAACACCTACGTCCGCACCGTGCAGCTGCCCAATAATGCTTTGAGTGTTTCGGTCGAATCATTCAGCAATTGCCCACAGCTTGAGTCGGTCATCCTAGGTCGCAAACTTGAATGCATTGAGGCTTATAGCTTCTATCACTGTCCATTACTGCGTGAGGTGAAGATGTACAACAGATTGTCTGAGATTGAAGAGTACGCCTTTGCTGAATGCCCAAGCCTATCTTCGCTGACCTTGGGTCGTGGGGTGTCATACTTGGGGAGGTGTGTTTTCGACCAGACCCCCCTTCAGTCGCTCACGTTGCTCAACCCTGTACCCGCAATATGCGATGGCCCGTTGAACAGCCAATCATCATGGTACACCACTTGTCAGGTGTATGTTCACCTGGGTTCGAAACAAGCCTATGATGCTTCATCCGAATGGCCTCGTTTCAGTCATCTCGATGAACGTGCCGAAGAGGGCGATGTGACTGCCGATGGATTAGTTGACATTGCTGATGTGAACTTATTGATTAACGACATGTTGGGCAGAGAGCACGTTGATTTGACAATAGGCGACCTTACTCAGGATGGCAAAATTGATATTTCGGACATCAATCAATTAATTAATATCATGTTAGGAAAGTATTAACATTTAACATCTTTGGTTATGAAAAGAACGATAACCCTATTGTTTTCATGCTTTCTCATTCTTGCAGTTAGCGGCCAAGGCTTGTCGAGTGTCATGGACATGCCTTATCCCACAGCCGTGAAATATCTACCTCCCCCCCCTGACTCATTGAGCATGGCGTTTGCCTATGATGTTCATCAATATATGTACCACAAGGGTTTGCGTGACAGTGATCGCGGCCAACAAGCGTTGACCGACGTGGGTTATGGCGCCATGTATATAGCCGAAAGAATGAAAAACATCTTTGGTCTACTTGCTTCTAGCACCAGCACCCCAGACATCCGCGAGTTACTCTACACATCCATGAACTACATTGGCCAGTCATGTGGCGCAGCCAAGACATACTATAACCGTCGGCGACCATTTGACCGTTTTAACGACCCAGTCTTCGGTCCCGAGAAAGCCAGTTCTTTGCGTAAGCAAGGTTCTTACCCCTCTGCTCATTCCATGTTTGGCTGGGCCGGAGCTTTAATCCTAGCCGAGATAAACCCCCAAGTGCAAGATGACTTATTCGATAGTGGCTACGAGTATGGTCAGAGCCGTCTCATCATTGGCGCTCATTGGCAGAGTGATGTCAATGCCGCCCGACTTATGACCTCGGCCAATTTTGCCCGTCTTCATGTAAGTGAAGCATATCTCGCCGCCGTTGACAAGGCCCAAGCCGAATATGACAGCGCTACCCACAACACTCGCCCCACCGCACTTAATCAGCTCCATCCATCCATTGAGTTCCTTCCCGAGCAGCCTGACAGTACGGGTGCAGCTTATGCATACGACGTGACAGCCTTCTATTCTGGCAAATCCCAACGCGATGACCTTCTGGGCCAGCAAGCCATTGCCGATGCCGACATGACTGTGGCGGGCATCAGCAATGCATTCGCCTCAATCCTTGGCATCAACATCGCTGCCACCACAACCCCAACCATCTACCGACTGCTCGAGACTGGCATAACTCAGGCGACCGACAACTGCTATATGCTCCAGACAGTCAACCATCGCCGTCCTCCGTATGAACGTCTTAGAGAGTCCCCTTTGAACGGAACAATCACCTCATCTCCCATTAGCAGTTACCCCTCAGAGCACGCTGCTGTCGGGTGGTTGTCAGCCTTGTTGTTGATGGACATCTGTCCAAGCAACCAGGACACGATTCTTAAACGCGGTTGGGAGTATGGCCAGAGCCGCGTCATTGCGGGCACCAACTGGCAAAGCGATGTTGAAGCCGGTCAACTGCTCGGCGGTATGGTATTTGCCAATATGATGTCCGATCCGTCGATGCGCTCCTTGCTCACCGCTGCCCGTGAAGAATTCAACTCCCAATCTGGCATTTCGTCTATTTCCAGCGAATTACCAAGCACACAATCAATAAGTTACACTCTTGATGGCCGTCTTGCCACGCCCGACAGCCATGGTGTGATCGTGTCATCAAATGGTGAAAAAATCATGCGTTGACGTTAAAAATTGCCAACTTTCTTGTGGTGTATTGCAGTTTTTTGTATATTTGCGCAATTTTACAAACCTAACAACTAAAGAACCCTATAGTATCAGTAAAACCAATGGAATTACCGTTTGCTGAATCTTGGAAAATCAAGATGATTGAACCTCTTCGCAAGAGTACTCGCGAGGAGAGAGAGCAGTGGCTGAAAGAAGCCCATTACAACGTGTTCATGCTCAAAGCCGAGCAAGTTTACATCGACTGTCTGACAGACTCGGGTACCGGTGCGATGAGCGACCGCCAATGGGCCGAGTTGATGTTGGGCGACGAGAGCTATGCCGGTGCCACGTCGTTCTATAAGTTCCAGTCGGTCGTGCAACGCCTCTTTGGCTTCAAGTATGTCATTCCCACCCATCAGGGTCGCGCCGCCGAGAACGTGCTATTCTCTTATCTTGTCAAAGAAGGCAATGTCATCCCCGGGAATGCTCACTTTGACACCACGAAGGGGCATATCGAGAGCCGCAAGGCATACGCCATCGATGTGACCATTGATGAGGCCAAGGACACCCAACTTGAACTGCCTTTCAAGGGCAACGTATCACTTGTGAAACTTGAGAAAGTGCTTCGCGAGAACCCAGGCAACGTGCCATTCATGGTTCTTACCGTCACTAACAACACCGTTGGTGGACAGCCCGTCTCGATGCAGAACATCCGCGAGACCTGCGAGCTGTGCCACAAGTATGGCGTACCCGTGGTTATGGACTCGGCTCGCTTCGCCGAAAACAGTTACTTCATTAAGACGCGTGAGGAAGGTTATGCAGACAAAACCATCAAGGAGATTGCCCGCGAGATGTACAGCTACGTTGATGCCATGACCATGTCTGCCAAGAAGGATGGTCTGGTGAACATGGGCGGCTTTATTGCCACCAATAACGAGGACTGGTATGAGGGAGCCAAACTCTTCTGTATTCCCTTCGAAGGCTTTATCACATACGGTGGTTTGAATGGTCGTGACTTGAACGCACTGGCCGTCGGTCTGGACGAGAACACCGAATTTGACATGCTCGAGACCCGCATCCACCAAGTTCAGTACCTGGCAAAGAAACTCGATGACTATGGCATCCCCTACCAGCGTCCTGCCGGTGGACATGCCCTGTTCATCGATGCCGACAAGGTGTTGTGCAACATTCCTAAAGAAGAGTTCCCAGCCCAGACGTTGACTTGCGAGTTGTATCTGGAGGCCGGAATCCGCGGTTGCGAGATTGGTTACATCCTAGCCGACCGCGACCCAGTCACTCGTGAGAACCGCTTCGGCGGTCTCGACCTTTTGCGCCTGTGCATACCCCGCCGCGTCTATACCGACAATCACATGGATGTGATTGCCGCCGCGTTGAAGAACGTGTACGACCGCCGCAACGAGATTACGCGCGGTGTCGCCATTGAGTGGGAAGCTCCGCTGATGCGGCACTTCACCGTTCAGCTGCGCCGACTGTGATAATTCCCTGCACATAAGCAAAAACTGCCCCGTAGTCACTTCAAAACGACTGCGGGGCAATTTTCATTTAGAGCGGAATGCGTCCATGATGATTGTGGGGCGGTGGTCACGGAAAGCTCCCAGCGGGTATTGGCCTTCAAGTTCAGGTGCCCAGTAGAAGACTCCGTGGCAATGGCCATTGGTTTGGGTGCGTGAGGCATCGATGAGCCGTTGCATGAACGCCCTACCCTCTTCGGGTCGCGCGACTTCGTAGCCTGTCTCGACAATCATCAGTTCTGTGCCGTAGCGATCATGTAGCGCGTTGATGTTGTCGATGCAGTCGCGAAGTGTACCCTCATCGTCCTGTTCCAAACCCGCGTCCTGGTCCCAGTAGGGATATACACTGAGTCCAATCATATCCCATCGTGCGCCATGCGCCTTCAAACCGTCAAAGATAAAGTGGTATCGCTTGGGGTCACATCCTCCATCGAGATGGACGATGACTTGCGCGTCGGGATATACTTGCTTGACCGCGTCATAGCCCGCTTGGGTCAGCCCAGCATACTGCGCCATGTTGGTCTCGGCGCGTCCCATGTCCCACAGGAAGCCGTGCGTGGTTTCGTTGCCCACTTGCACCCATCGCACATCAATGCCCGCAGTACGCAACAATTGCAGAGTGTGTCGTGTGTGGTTGGCTAGCGCTTCACACATCTGCTCATAGACCATGTGTTTCCAGGCCTCGGGGATGTTCTGTTTTCCCGGGTCGGCCCACCAGTCGCTGTAGTGGAAGTCAATCATCACTGCCATGCCCAGGCGCTGGGCACGTAAGGCCATTGCCAACACATCTACCGGACCACAAAACCCGCCCTTGGGGTTTACCCACACGCGCAACCGCACGGCATTCAGCCCCAACTCGCGCATCAGTTCGGTGTTTTCTCGAGGCTCACCCTGGGCATTATAGAGTTGCACGCCCCATGCCTCCATTTGGGTTGTTCCACTGATGTCGGCCCCGAGCCAAAAGTCAGTGCCATAGGCCTGCAACACCACACAAGCCATCATTGTCAATAAGAATCTCTTCATCATATCCACCTAAAGTTTTCGCGCCCTGCGCCAATCTCAAAATGATATTTGACAATGCCGAGGTCGATGATTTCGTAAAAGCCCCATCGAGCCTGCGCCTCGACCTTATTGCCCTCGTGCAAGGTGAAGATGAACTTCTGCTGGTTGATGGCAGTGGGGGCCAACAATGCAGCCTCGACACCACGGCGGAACCAATCGGGCATGGGTCCATCGCATTTCGACACTTGTTCGACGGTCTTTATCTTGTGCCCAGCACCTTGTGTTTGACCATAGCCAATGGCGACGACGCAGCGCAGTTTCTCACCTGCGTTGACCGTGAAAGCCTTGCGGTTCTTGCGGAAGGTGAGCGCCACCCAGCAGGTGTTGAGCCCCATGCGCTGTGCCTCCAGGACTATTTTCTCGCCATAGTATCCCAGCTTCTCGTCGAGCAAGGGGTCATCGGCCGGGCCAATCATGGCAAGGTAGTTCATCACCCCCGAGAATGTGCCGTAATGCACCAACGGACTAGCGAACGCCTTGGGTTCGTCAATCACCAGTTGGATGTGCATCCTGCTCTCTCGGTTGCACTGGTCTACCAACTCTTTCAGCGCGATGACCTTGTCGGCCTCAATGGGTTGCAGTGTGTAACGGCGCACGCTGTGGCGCTGTTCGATTGCTTCTTGGATTGTTATCATTAGGTTTTAGTTGTCAGTTTTCAGTTGTTGCTTCTCATTTTTTTGTGCGAGCCAGTGGCTCGCAATACTTGACAGGCTAAAGAAATAAATCGCGGATGATGGCGTCGGCAAGCATTACGGCCTCGGGGGCAAGCCTCAACTGGCCTCCGAGAGCGGTGAGCCGCCCCTCATCGATGTGCTGACGCGCCTGGCGCATGAGGTAATCGTAGGTGTCCTGGCCGAAGCGGTCGTGGATGATGGCGGTGTCCAGTCCGCGCGCGGTGCGCAACGCCAGCATCACGGTCTCGTCGTATTGTTCTTCGGCCGTCAGACGCTCTTCGTCGTAAGCGATGCCTTGTTCATTGATGCGGTCGAGGTATTCTTGCAGGTCAGCCGGATTGTATCGACGCACCTCGCCATCGAAGCTATGTGCCGCGGCACCTAGTCCCAAATAAGGGGTGCCGTCCCAGTAGGAGGAGTTGTGGCGGGAATAGAAACCAGGCTTTGCGAAATTGGAAATCTCATAGTGCTCATATCCAGCCGCCTCCAATCGCCTGACCAGCAGTTGATACATCTCGACGCATGTGTCATCGTCCAGCTCGGTAACCTCTCCTCGCTCTCGCATGGCCCACAACGGCGCACCTCTCTCGTAGCTCAGGTTGTAGGCCGATATGTGCTGTACGTCCAATGCAATGGCTTGGTCGACCGAATACCGCCAAGTGTCCAACGTCTGGCTGGGGATGCCATATATCAAATCGACACTGACATTGTTAATGCCCGCGTGACGCAACGTCAGCACTGCCTGTCGCGCCCCCTGCGCATCATGCCTACGACGGATGAAGCGCAGTTCGTCATCTACAAAACTCTGGACACCCATGCTCACACGGTCGACACCACAAGCAGCGAGCATGTGGACGTAACGTTCGGTCACATCATCAGGATTGACCTCGACCGTGAATTCCTCCACGGCATTGAGGGGCAATGCCTCGCGCAAGCCAACAACAAGTCTGCTCATCAGGTCAGTTTTCAGTTGCGACGGCGTACCACCCCCGATATAGAGTGTTTTGAAACATTGACGAACCTCACATTGACGATGTCTTGCCTCATCGATGAGCGTATCGACATACGTATCCTGCCACGCGGCATCGATTGTGGAATAAAAATCACAATAGACGCAGCGTTGCTTACAGAACGGAATATGTACATATACTCCAGCCATAAAACCATGTAAGACCTTATTTCAGGGGCAAAATTAGTTAGAAAAAATTAAACTAAAGAGTTTTTT
>JAEEGL011060593.1_pt1 | contig 34027 bp, 29 predicted proteins | sample 9134231 | NCBI WGS metagenome assembly JAEEGL01 (sample SAMN16246548, study PRJNA631951) | gut metagenome | biome: gut microbiome; feature: rumen; material: fiber-attached | host: Bos | place: Iran: Karaj | collected 2018-10 | reverse complement strand
GGGCCGGAAACCGATTCTCATAGCCGGCTATTCCATTATGGCCGCAGCCATGACCGGAGTTGCCGCATTCATGCATTTCAATTACAGCATGGCAGCCATCATTTCAGTGCTGGTGTTCATCATTGCCTTCGCCTTCTCCGCAGGTCCTGTGGTATGGGTTCTCTGTTCCGAGATCCAGCCTCTTAAGGGGAGAGATTTCGGCATTACCTGTTCCACCGGCGCCAACTGGCTCTCCAATATGGCCATAGCCGCCACCTTCCTGCCCCTCCTGTCTCTCCTGGGAGCCGATATCACCATGCTCCTTTACGCCGCATGCTCAATTCTGGCCATATTCCTTATCATCATGTATGTGCCGGAAACCAAAGGCGTGTCTCTGGAACACCTGGAGAAGAATCTGATGGACGGGGTTAAGCTGCGGGATATTGGCAAATAATCGGCAATAAAGCTGCCGGACTTCCATGTAAAAGGGCTTCCCCCATCGGAGAAGCCCTTTCTTCATCTCGCTGTCCAGGCAGTGTCAGTGCCGGAGATCCTCGGGGATCGGCAGATCTTTGGCCAGATCCCGGGGCCGCTGCCCCTTCCCCTTCTTAAAGTTCTGCATCTGATAAACATAGGCCAGCACCTGAGCCACTGCCGCAAAAAGCCCCCGGGGGATCTCCTCGTCAAATTCAGTAGTATAGTAGAGAGAACGAGCCAGGGGAGGAGCCGGCACAATCATCACCTGGTGTTCCCGGGCGATCTCCTTTATCTTTTCGGCAACTTCATCCACGCCTTTGGCTACCAGCACCGGAGCAGTGGTTCCCTCCCGGTCATACTTCAAAGCCACGGCGTAGTGCGTAGGATTGGTAACCACCACATCGGCCTCCGGCACCTTCTGCATCATCTTGCGGTTGATGATCTGAAACATCATCTGCCGCAGGTGGGCCTTGACCTCGGGATTGCCTTCCTGATTCTTGAATTCCTCCTTAACCTCCTGCTTGGTCATGCGCAGCTCTTCCTTATGATGCCAAAGCTGATAAGGAGCATCCAAAAGAGCTATGGGAATCATGGCGCAGACAATAAACAGCATGGTCCAGAACATGAGATTCACCGCCTCCCGCACAGCGTAGGAAATCTCCATGGTGGAAAAATTCAGGATGAGCTCCAGGCGGCCGTGAATCAGGAAAAAGCAGAAGGAGGAAATCAGAAGGATTTTAAGAATCGATTTAACAAGTTCGATGACGCTGTTGGAACTGAATACTCTTTTAATGCCGTTGGCCGGATTGAGCTTATTGAATTTCGGGGCCATGGCCTCGCTGGAAAAGTTCACCCCGCCCACAATAATGCTGCCGATAAGAGCGCAGACAAAAACCACGGCAAACATGGCAATAATAGGCAGAGCCAGCGAGGAGACGTTTTCCAGCAGGGTCTTTTCCATCACGGTAACGTCAAAAAGATCGGCCTTTTTCAGGACAAAGCAGCGGTGAATGACATCCAGAAGCGCGCGGTACAGCATTCCCGAAATTAACCACAGTCCGGTCACTCCGGATAGCAGCACAAAAAAAGTTCCCATCTCCCGGGAACGGGCGATCTGCCCCTTTTTGCGGGATTCCTCAATTCGTCGTTCGGTGGGTTGTTCGGTTTTTTCCTGCCCGTCGGCCTCAGCCATATTGCCTCCTCAGCTAATCGCTGATGTCTGCCAGATTTCCCTTAACCTCCAGCCATTCCCGGCGATCCTGAGCTCTGTCCTTGGAAAGAAGCTTGTCCATAAGCGCCCTGACCTCTTCCAGATTGTCATCGCTGAGAGTCAGCTGCACCAGGCGTCTGGTAGCCGGATCCATGGTGGTTTCCTTCAGCTGATCCTCGTTCATTTCGCCCAGGCCCTTAAACCGGGTCACCTCAATACGCCCTTTTTTCTTTTTCTCCAGCTTAGCCAGCATATTGTCCCTTTCCTGATCATCCAGGGCGTAAAACTTTTCATTGCCGGCATCAATGCGGTACAGGGGCGGCATCGCCACGTAAAGATGCCCCGCCTCCACCGCCTTCCGAAAATGCTTCATAAAGAGAGCGCAGATCAGAGTGCCGATATGAAGTCCGTCAGAATCCGCATCCGCCAGAATGCAGATCTTGTTATACCTGAGTCCGGACAGGTCATCGCTGCCGGGATCCAGTCCCACGGCCACCGAAATGTCCTGAATGGCCTGAGAACCGAAAATGTCATCGCTTTCCTTCTCCCAGGTATTCAGAATTTTGCCCCTGAGGGGCAGCACCGCCTGATACTCCCGATCCCTGGCTGAGCTTGCGGATCCCCCGGCGGAATCCCCCTCCACCAGAAAGAGCTCGCTCCGGGAGGGATCTGCGGTAATGCAGTCCTTAAGCTTGCCGGGAAGGGCCGGCCCTGAAACCGCCCGTTTTCTGGTAACGGAGCGGGAGGTCTTCTGCCGCTGCTGCGCCGATTTTATGCACAAATCGCTGATGGCCCGGGCTTCCTCGGTGTTGGCATTAAGCCACAGAGAAAAGCTGTCCCTGACCACATTGCTCACCAGCTGAGCGCAGTCCCGGGAGGTCAGGCGTTCCTTGGTCTGTCCGGAAAACTGCGGCTCCTGTATCTTTACGGACAGCACATAGGAACAGTGATTCCAGACATCGTCCGGAGTCAGACTGAGTCCCCGGGGCAGGAGATTCTGAATATTGCAGAAGTCCCTGATGGCATCGGTAAAGGCCTGTCTCATGCCATTGACATGAGTGCCCCCCAGCGGGGTGGGAATAAGGTTCACATAGGATTCCGACACCGAGTCATTGCCGTCATCGCACCAGACCGCCGCCCAGGACACTTCGGAATCCGGATTTGTTGCTGCTGATGCATATGGCGTGCCGGGAACTGTTTCCCGATCGCGCATTTCATTCGCGAGATAACTGGACAGATCGCCCTTAAAGGACCATTGCTCCTTTTCCCCGGTGATTTCGTTCTTAAAAACAATGGTGAGACCGGGACAGAGCACGGCTTTGGCCTTGAGCATGGCCTTCAGGGAATGGCAGCTGAAATGAGCGCTGTCAAAATATTTCGGATCCGGCCAGAAGCGAATGAAGGTTCCGGTATTGCGCTGGCCCACGGTGCCCTCGGTGTGCAGATCCTGAGTTTTGTCGCCGTTCTGATACTCAATGGCATAAACAAGACCGTCCCGCCGCACCTCGGCCCGCAGCCTTTTGGAGAGAGCGTTCACCACGCTTACCCCCACGCCGTGAAGTCCGCCGGAAAAGGTATAGTTCTTATTGGAGAATTTGCCGCCTGCATGGAGTCTTCCCAGAATAAGCTCAATGCCCGGGACATTTTCCTGCGTATTGAGATCCACCGGCATGCCCCGTCCGTTATCTGACACTGACAGAGATTCGTCAGCATAAAGAACAACCTCGATTTTGTCGGCATATCCGGCCAGCGCTTCGTCTACGCTGTTATCAATAACCTCCATCCCCAGATGATTCGGTCTCGAGGTGTCCGTATACATGCCGGCTCTCCTCTTTACCGGCTCCAGCCCCTCCAGAACCTCAATGGAGTCTCCGTTATAAACATTGTTATCCTGAACCATGCCAACACCAGTGAAATACAAAAAATAAAACAAAAATGCCAAAAAGATGCCGATACCCAAAGCACCGGCAACCTTAATGGCATTATATCATCCCGCGGCAAGCGCCATTACGGGGCAGCGCAGCGGCAAACAGCGGAAAAGCCCGCCTGTTACTCCTTTTTAAGCAGAAAGCTGATAATTTCGGGCAGGCAGGCGGCGAATGACGGGAAGCGATGGTTTCCGCCGTCCTCAATATGCACCAGCGCGGCATTGCCCAGATACGCAGCGCTTTCCGCCGCATTCAGAACCTCATCGCCCCGGCAGAGATAGAGAGCAAGCTTTTCCGGCCGCGGCTCAGCCAGCTCTCCCAGCTTCTTAACCGTCTCGATGTATTCCTCTGTAACCTCAAACTTCACCCCGGTGTAGGGATTTACGTGCGGCCCCAGCATAGCCGGCATCAGCTTCCAAGGAAAAACGCAGGGATTAATGAGAGCGGCTCTGACATTATACTTGCGGGACATGCAGATGGAGTAAAAACCGCCCATGGAGCTCCCTATGAGAGCCACCCGGCGATCCTCGGCAATAAGCCGGCCAATCAGGGCATCCACCGCATCATAGGCCTCCTTGGGGGTATTGGGGAAATTCTCAGTGAAGAAATCCGCCCCGGGACAGTTTTCCTTAAGATATTTTTCGGTAAGGACAGCCTTTTCAGACTTGGCTCCGGACAAAAAACCGTGAATGTATACAACTGTATCTTTGGACATATGCCACCTCAGTAAGAATAAGCGCCGGTCAGGACTTAAGCTCAGTAGCCGCCGACTGTGAAATCAGGAAGAAACTCTCCGCCGGCGAGCCTGTGAACAGTCGTTGAAATGCCGCCGTCCGGGGTAAACTTCAGATACCGCCACCCCGGCCCCAGAGCATCCAGTGTAAACCTGTCGCACAGCGGCGCGAACTGAATGCTGGTGGAGGGGGACGAAATATAGCGCACGCCGTTTTGAATAAAATCATGCTCCTGATGCACATGACCGCATAGCACCAGACGCACCCGGGGATAGCGGGAAACCAGACTGATTAGATCATCCCGGTTCTTCAGAACATGAGCATCCAGCCAGAGACACTTCACCTCAAAGGGATTATGGTGCAGGCATACCGCCGTATACAGATCCGGATGCTCCTCAAGACAGCCCTCCAGATAGGCCAGCTGCTCCGGCAGTATCCAGCCCATGGGGTTGTTGTATACCTGAGTATTCAGAAGCACAAACTGCCACTTCCCGATAATGATGTTCCGGGCGGCGCTGATTCCCAGTCCGGCCATTTCCCGGTACATCAGGGGGCCGTCATCATGATTTCCCGGCAAAAAAAACACCGGCTCGGAAAACGCCCTCATAATATCCCGGAATGCAACGTAGGACTCCAGCGTATAGTCCTGAGAAAGATCTCCGGTGGTAACAACAAAATCAAAGGGAATCCCCTGGTCCTTTACCGCCGCCACCACCGCCTGCAGGCTTTTCCGGGTATCTATTCCGACAAGAGTGCTCCCCGGCTTCCCAAAAAGATGGGTATCCGTAATCTGCAAAACTGAAAAAGCCCCATCCTCGCGATCAGGCTTCAGGGAAACTCTGTCTTGATCAAACTGCTGCATTTTTATAATTAAAAAAAATCCTCTGTCTGACTTTGCCAGGTTGACTTTGCCTGGCAGGGCCGTCATACGATTATTTACAGAACAAAACAATTCTGCCGATTTTAATTTATTGCGCCAAAGGCAAGTGCCGTCTATCCCACAAATTCAGGAATTGCCGGCGGCAAAACATGAGAATCGTGACCCGGACACTGTTTTATCCCGCAAACTCATCTCCTGAAAAGATCGCAGATCTCCTTTTTGTGGAGAGCCAGATACTGAAGCCCCGCAATGGCAATGGAATTGCGTATTCTTCCGGAATCCACCAGCGCCAGAGCATCCTGGAGCGGCACGGAGAGAACGCGGATATCCTCGGATTCGGACAGAAGACCGTGGCAGCCCCTGGCTCCGGAGGAGTCCACCAGTCCCGCATAAAGATAAATCTTCTCCGTGGAACCCCCGGGAGAGGTGAGAAAATCCAGGGCATGACAGACCTTCATAAGAGAAAGTCCGGTTTCCTCCTGCATTTCCCGGATCACGGTGTTTTCCGGAGTTTCACCGGGATCCACAATGCCCGCAGGAAGCTCCAGAAGCCAGGGGGATTCCGTGTCCCGTGCCGCCCCCAGCCGGAACTGCTCAATGAGCACCACGGCATCCCGTTCCGGATCGTAGGGAATAACCGCCGCCGCATCCCCTCTTTCAAAAATTTCCCGGGTGATCACGGCGCTTTCAGAGCCGTCAAATCTGCGGTATCTGGTCTTATAGACATCGATGGCAAAATACCCCTGAAACGCTCTCTTCTTCTCCAGCACCTCAAAATCCTTCTTCTGGAAGGAAGGCTCATACTGCTTTAAATCACTCATAAAGACTCCTTGCGGCTGAGGAAACCCGGCCTGAAAGCCCCGGAGGCTCTTTCAGGCTTTCCTGCGTAAACTCCCGGTGATTATAGCACAGCCGCCTTTATTTGGGCCCGGAACAAGCCTGCCCCCCTCAGAAAATGCAGATCCAGCTTAAGCCGACCGAAACTGTTATCCAAGTATCAATTTTTTATTTTGTTACGCAGTTTTTATTTGCATAATGAATATTTTATTATATAATAGCATAAAACTTGGAGGTAAATATGAACGCCACTGAACTTAAGCAGCATATGGAGATCATCAGGGAGCTTCTGACTCTTGAGCATTTCGAGAATCTGACTCTGAACACGGTATGTTCCGGGGGAGAGTTTGCTTATGACGTCTGGACCGAGTTTAAAGAAACGGGCGTACCAGCAATCAATGTGACGGTAACCCGGATTCCCCACAGCGGGCCCAAGGAGCAGATTCTGGATCTTGAGCTCACCCCCGACGACTTTCTGACGAGAAAGTTTTTCCCGAAGGATGACAGTGATTTCCGGAGCTGATACGGACTGAAAGCGGCAGAGCCGGAGGCGCGCCGTTTTCCCCGGCTTCTGCCGCAATCCTCAGCCTCTCTTAACCTGCATAAATACGGAGAACAGCCATGTCCCCTGAAGAAATTAAAAAGCATCTTGCTGTAATCAACACCCTCATTGCGGATCCGAACTTTGAAACTGCGTTTCTGGACACCTTTGAAGACGGGCTGGAATACAGCTATCGCGTGGAGTACGACTGCATGGAAGGCAGCATTAAAGCCGGCGTGAATCTTCGAAACGGCAAATCCTCCGAGACGATTATGACCTTGGACATCACCCCGGCTGCAAGCATTAAGAGGCGCTTTGAAAAGCTGCTTTTCCCGGAATAACCGCTCATTTCAAAAACTGCTCCCCGGGAAATCATATCCCGGGTCTCCCGGGATATGTTAAGATCTTCCCCGAACCTGCGGCCAGTGACAAGTGTTCCCGCAGGAAGCAAAAGCGGTTTCCGTCCGGAGAGCTTGCTCCGGAATTCTCATGACAATTCAGGACTTTTCTGCTCAAATGAATTCAGTACTGTTAAAAAACGCCACTATTATCAATGAGGGAGCCACCTTCAAGGGGGATCTCCTGATCCGGGACGGCCGCATCGCCCGCATTGCCAGCTCTGTTTCCGGGGATCAGGCCTCCGAAATCATCGAATGCGAAAACAAGATCGTCATTCCCGGCTGCATTGATGATCAGGTGCATTTCCGGGAACCCGGCAGCACCTGGAAGGCCGATATGGCCTCGGAAGCCCGGGCGGCAGTTCTGGGCGGGGTCACCTCCTTCATGGATATGCCCAACAATACTCCTCCGGCCACCACCTCCCGGGATATCGCCGTCAAAAAGGATATCGCCAGAAGATCCTCCGTGGCCAACTTCGGCTTCTACCTGGGCGCCACTCCCGACAATCTGGAGGAAATCAAATCCCTGGATCCCCGGGAGGTCTGCGGCGTCAAGGTGTTCATGGGATCCTCCACCGGCACCCTGCTGGTAGACCGGGAGGATTCCTTGCGCAATATTTTCAGGGCGGCCGAGGTACCGGTGGCCACCCACTGCGAGGACAATGAAATCATCAGCAAAAACACCGCTCTCTTCCGGGAAAAATACGGCGAAGACGGCATGGATGCCTCCATGCATCCCCTGATCCGGAGCCGGGAGGCCTGCCTGAAATCCACCTCTCTGGCGGTAGCTCTGGCCAAAGAAACCGGAGCCCGGCTGCATGTGCTTCATCTCTCCACGGCCGAGGAGCTCAGTCTCTTTGAGCCCTGGGCTCCCCTGCCGGTATCTCAGAGACAGATTACCTGCGAGGTCTGCGTCCACCATCTGTTTTTCAATGACACCTGGTACGGCGCTCTGGGCAACCGTCTGAAATGCAACCCCGCCGTGAAAACCGAAAAGGATCGGCAGGCTCTGGTGACGGCAACCCGCACCGGACTGATAACCTGCATCGCCACGGATCATGCCCCGCACACCGCGGAGGAAAAAAACGCCCCCTACAGCAAGGCTCCGGGCGGTCTTCCCCTGATACAGTTCGCTCTCCCCGCCCTTCTGGAGCTGGTTAAGCGCAACGAGCTCTCTCTCGAGGATGTGGTCGCCGGCTACTGCCACAATCCGGCCATCCGCTTCAATATCTCCAAGCGGGGCTTTATCAGGGAAGGCTACTGGGCGGATCTCGCGGTCATCGATCCCGAAAAGCCTCAAAGGGTTACTCCCAGCGTCATTGCCTCTAAATGCGGCTGGTCGCCGTTTACGGGCCTGACCTTTTCAAATTCCATTATTCATACCTTCGTTAACGGCAATCAGGTGGTGCATAACGGAGTTCTGGCAAACAAGAACTGCTTCGGCACCGCTCTCCGCTTTGACAGGTAGCAGGATGAGACCGGGTTTTCGAGCGGTTTCGGAGATCCGGTTTCCTGAAACCTGCCTTCCTCCTCTGAAAAACCGCTGAAAATCCCCGGTTCAGGATCAGTTTTTTTAATCAATGCAAATTATTTGTATGAGTTCTGTTAACGTTTTGAAATGCAGAAGTGATTTCTGTTAAAATAGGATCGGGGATTAGGGCGAATGTCGGACAGAATGACAGCTTCGCCTTTGATTTTCGGTCTCTTAGGAATTTATTTCATCATGACAGCACCAACAGTTTTAATAGTAGACGATGAACCTGTAGCCTGCAAGGTAGCGACTTCTATTTTTCAGGCCGAAGGCTATGAAACCCTCGTAGCCGGCGACGGTGATCAGATGAATAAGATTCTCCGGCAGAATCAGGTGGATCTCATCCTGCTGGACATCAACCTTCCTGGTAAAAACGGTCTTATTCTGGCCCGGGAGCTCCGGGAGAAAAGAGACATCGCCCTGATTTTTGTCACCGGCCGGGACAATGAAATCGACCGGATTCTGGGACTGGAAATCGGAGCTGACGACTACGTTACCAAGCCCTTCAACCCCCGGGAGCTCACCATTCGCGCCCGGAACCTTATTAATCGCACCAGAAACAAGCAGCCGGCGGCCGCCCAGCCCGCCGAGCAGAATACCTTCGTGCCTACTCCCAATGCCCGCTATGCCTTTTCCGGATGGAATCTGGACGCTAACAGCCATGAGCTTCTTTCTCCCTCCGGACAGGTAGCCCGGCTCCCTAAAGCCGAGTTCCGCATGCTGCAGTACTTCTGCGAACATGCCAAGCTTCTGGTTACCAGATCCGATCTGATGCTGTTCATGATGGGACGGGAGCTTAAGGAGCACGACCGCACAGTGGATGTCACCATAAGAAAGCTCAGAAAGCACCTTGAGGAGGGCGAAGCCTTCAACTTTATCGAAACCATTCACGGCGAAGGCTACCGCTTCGGGGTGGATGTGGAATTCTAGTTCTCACCTGAAAGCAAGACAAAACGCTCCGGCGTGAACAAAGCAGAAAATGGAAAAGGCAGGAGCTCCTGCCTTTTTTGCTGCTTTCCGGAAAACTCCGCCGCGCCGCCCTGCTTCGCGTATTAAGGCCTGACAGGTCTCAGGCTTCCTCCCCGAGGGATTCCCGTCATTCCGGGAAAGACTTCAGATACTGCCCCAGCGTCGCTTCATCCTGAACCACCAGTTCGTTAAAGGCGGCAATCTCCGGGTCAAAGGGGTACTTCTCCCGCTTTTCCAGAAGACTGAGCTCCATCTCCTTGGCTTTGACGGCCAGCCGGGACAGCCCTATGGAGCTGGCCGCGCCCTTGATCTTGTGAAGCTCCCTGCCGGCTTCCTCATACTCCCCCTTTCTGAAGTATGTCCGGCAGCTTGCAATATATTCCGACACCTGCGTTCTGAACAGCCCCAGGGCGGCGGTAAAAGGCTCCGCTCCCGTAATGCCCACGGTTTCGTCAATGTATTTTTTGTTGATGTTGTCAATGCTGCTGTTAATATCATCAATGTTGGTCATATTCAGTTACTCTTATTCATCAGTTACTCTTATTCATCAGTTACTCTTTGCATTTTCACGAAATTCGGTAATGGCCTCCGCCAGCCGTGAAGCCGATAACGGCTTGGACAGGACTCCGGCAATGCCGTGGCCGGCATAAATCTCCGGATCCCGCATGACATTCGCCGTCAGAGCCAGCATAGGCACCCCGCTCTTGAAATCTTCCCGGAGATGATCTGCCACATCCAGCCCGGACATATCCGGAAGCTGCATGTCCAAAAGCACCAGATCCGGAGTCTCGCTCTTAAAAAGCTCCAGAGCCTCCGCGCCGGTTTTTGCGGCCCGAACCCGGTTGCCCAGCTTTTCCAGCATGGTCTTGCAGACCAGAATATTAAGATCCACATCCTCCACCAAAAGTATGTTCAGGGATTTCAGCACCTTGCGCGCGTCCGACTCCGGCTTTGGTTCCGGATCCCGCTTCCGGATCTCGCAGTTAAAGGAAACTGTAAATGTGGTACCCCGGCCCGGCTGGCTGTCCAGCTGAATGGAGCCCCCCAGAGCGCGGGTAAGCTCCCGGGTCACATAAAGGCCAATTCCGGTACCGGTGGACTGTTTGGTGCCCGGCACCTGATAATAAAGTCCGAAGATCTTCTCCTGCTCCTCCGGGGCTATGCCGATGCCGGTATCTGCGATTTCAAAGGATACTGACAATTTGCCGTCGGGATTGGTTTTCTGGGAAACCGCAATGGCAATGCCGCCCTTCTTTGTAAACTTGATGCCGTTGGCAATAAGATTCCAGAGGATCTGTCTCAGCCTGGTCTGATCGGAAACCACCCTGTCCGGACTCTCCCCGGTCACCTTAAAACTGAAGCTGAGATTCTTCTGCTCGGTCATGAGCCGGGACAATGTTTCCAGATCCTCCAGAAATCCTTTCCAGTCAAAGGGCTCCGGAACCACGCTGAAGGTCTGTCTTTCAAACTTGTTAAGGTCGATAACATCGTTAAAAATATTGCCCAGGGTTACCGCGCTGACATTGACGGCCTTGAGATTTCTTTCATCCTCCCCCTTGAAATGCCCGGTTTGCAGCAGGATATCGCTGAGTCCCACAATGCCGTTAAGAGGGGTGCGCAGCTCATGGCTCAGGGTGGAAATGAAGTTGCTCTTTTCCCGGGAGGCCCGCTCCAGCACATCCTGTTCATTTTTAAGCTTGGTAATGTCATGGCCGTAAATCATGGTGCCGATAAGCTGCCCCTTGGGGTTAATGGCCGGTCTCTTCCGCACCTGATAAATCACCCCGGAAATGGTGCGCTCATACATGATGTCCTTTTTGGTTTTAATAACCTCATCATCTCCGAAGCAGAAGCACTCATTAAGTTCCGGATCCCGGGAAAACAGACTTTCAAGCTCCGCGCGGTTTTCCACATGGAGGAGATGCAGAAGATTATCGCTGCAGCCCTTGATTTCTCCGTTAAAGCTCCGATACAGAATAATGTCCGGCGTGAGATCAAAGATGGCCGAAAAGAACACCATCTGCTCGTCTAAGAGGCTCTGGGCCTCCTGCCTCAGGGAGATTTCGTTATAGAAGGAGCCCTGCAGCTTCTCATGCTCCCGGAAAAGCGTGTTGTTCTTTTCCCGCTGATTAATCATGGCGATGTAGGTCTTGGTGAGGGAGGTCTTGAGCTGGGTTTCCTGCTTCTGCAGATCCTCTACCTGACTGCGGGCCTGTTCCACCTCAGAAAAGTATTTATTGAGAAGCAGCGCCAGAAGCGGCGTGATGATGACCCCGTAGAACAGAGGCTTCGCCACATCCTCAAACTGCAGATTGTTTTCCATGAACAGGGTCACCAGACAGTTGATAACCGTGATAACAAAGGTAACCGTAAAGCCGAACAGCATGGTAATGTAAGTCAGCGAGTGCTGATAAAGATCCGTTTTCAGCCTTTTTCCGTTCAGTTTTTTGCGACCGCTCATTTCCCTGTCTGCCCGCCGTTATGCCTTCATCTTATCAAGTGCCTGAAGCAGGAGCCGAAACTCCGCCGGAACCGCATCAGCAAAATTAATTCCTGTTCGAGCAGTACTCATCATACCCCTCAAAAAGATCCGGTTCGTTTTTGCGGAGCAAAGCCAGCATGGCCCGGGTAATCAGGGTCACCCCGCCCTCGGAACGATAGAACCGATTGCCGTCCAGCTCGGCGTTTTCTCCCACCACCAGATTCCGGGGCAGCTCGCAGTGCCGATCCAAAATCACCCTGGTCAGCCGGCAGCCCCGGTGGATAATGCAGTCAGGGAAAGCCACCACCTCGTTAATGAAACAGAAGGAATGCACCCGCACATTGTAAAAAAGCACCGATGACCAGATGGAGGAGCCGCTTAAAATCACCCCGGCGGAAATCACGGAATTTCTCACAATGGAGGAGGCTCCGTTCAGATCCTGCACGTACTTGGCGGAAGGCAGATGCACCTGGGATGTCCAAATAGGCCATTCCTGGTCGTAAATGTCGAGATCCGGGGTCACCGAGGCCAAGTCCATATTGGCGGCCCAGAAGGAATCCACGGTTCCCACATCCCGCCAGTAGATCTGCTTTTTGGCGCGGTTTGTAACGCAGGACTTGGCAAAATCATGAGCATGTGCCAGTCCTCTTTTAACCATGCGGGGAATAATGTCCCGGCCGAAATCATGCTGGGAATCATCCATCTGCTCGTCTTCGTCCAGCATCTCGTAGAGTGCCTTGGCATCGAAGACATAAATCCCCATGGAAATAAGAGTCATGTCGGGATTGTCCGGCATGCCCCCGGGATTCCGGGGCTTTTCCTGAAAGGAAATAATGGTGCCGTTCTTGTCGATTTCCATGACGCCGTAGGCGCTGGCCTCCGTCCGGGGCACCTGAATGCAGGCTACCGTCAGGGGCTTGCCGCTGGAAATATGATCCAGAAGCAGCTTGGCATAATCCATCTTGTAGATATGATCCCCGGCCAGAATCAGAATATACTTCTGCTGATGATCCCTGATAATGTCCAGATTCTGATAAACGGCATCAGCGGTGCCCCGGTACCAGTGCACCTCGTCCATGCGCTGCTGCGCCGGCAGCAAATCCAGATACTCGTTAAACTGATTCCTGAGAAATGACCAGCCGATCTGGAGATGCCTTAAAAGGCTGTGGGACTTGTACTGCGTCACTACTCCGATACGGCGAATGCCGGAGTTTATGCAGTTGGAAAGCACAAAGTCAATAATGCGGTATTTTCCCCCGAAATACACCGCCGGCTTTGTTCTGGTGTTGGTAAGCTGATGGAGTCTGCTGCCGCGGCCCCCGGCAAGTATCAGGGCCATTGTGCCGTTTGTGGCCTCACGAGCTCTCAAAACATCTTTATCCATAGAATCCCGCCCTCTGCTTTCTTATGAATCCTGCGGGGATCACCCCTTATAAAGATTATCACTTAACCCGCATTTTCACCTTGCATGAAGTATTCAAAGTGCGAAGTGACCAAGGAAACAGAGAGAAAGAACCGCAAACAGAATGGAATGACAGCAAAAGGGTCAGCAGCAAAACTGGAACAGCGGGGGCCTCAGGCGTAGCGAACCCGGCTGCCCTGCCCGCCCTCCCGGGCCAGAACAGCGGTAATGGCGTTTATCACCGGCCAGCGCTTGGCGGCCCAGTCCGGAGCCACCAGCATGCCGCTCAAAGCAGAAGCGCCCACTCTCTCGTAAAGCACGTTTTCCGGAGTGTGCTGGATCATGAGAGCGGCAATCCGGGCATACTCCTCCAGAGACAGCACCGCAATTTCTCCCCGCCGGTATTCCCGCTCCATCTGACTGCCCCTGACTATGTGAAGCTGATGCAGCTTCAGGGCATCGGCCCCGATGTCCAAAACCCTGCCGAGAGTAGTCAGGCTGTGCATCAGTCCTTCTCCCGGAAGACCGACAATGATATGGGCGCACACCCGGATCCCCCGCTTCCGGGCCCGGACTGCCGTTCTGACATAATCGGCAAAGGTATGCCGGCGGTTGATTCTTTCCAGAGTTTCATCAAAGGAACTCTGAAGTCCCAGCTCCAGCCAGACCTCGAAGCCCTGTTTCCCGTAATCCTCCAGAAGTCCCAGAATCTCATCGGAAACGCAGTCCGGGCGGGTTCCCACGCAAAGTCCGATAACCTCGGGAGAAGCCAGAGCCTCGTCATAGCATTTTTTTAAAACCGCAAACTCCGCATAGGTGCTGGTATACGCCTGAAAATAGGCCAGAAAAAGCCGGGCCCGGGGGTTTCGATTTTCCAGAAGCTGTTCTCTGAGAGATTTCCGGGCGGGAGAGCCGGCAAAGGAGGCTACGCTGCAAAAGGTGCAGCCGCCCCGGCCCAGAGTGCCGTCCCGGTTGGGACAGGTAAAATTACCCGAAAGAGAGATTTTATAAACGTTTTCGCCATACTTTTCCCGGAGACTGTCTCCGAAGGTATGCACAAAACGGTTCAGGGAAAGGCTGTCAGCGGACTTCACGGAAGCCTCCGCGCCGGAGATCCGGTGTTCCGGAAAACCAAAAAAGAGAGAAACGGCAGAACAGGTGAAAAAGCATGCTTTCTGAAACGATCGGGAGCGGATCCCCGGGCAGAGGACGGCTCCGGGCCTTTACAGCACCCGGATCTTTTCCCAGTAAGAAGACTTCTCGGACGGCCGGCAATATTTCACAAGCTCCCCCTCCTGAGTGAAAAGAGCCCGGCAGCGCTGTCCCAGCGCATTTACATATTCCTCGGACAGCGAACAGCTTTTCTGGTTTACGCAGTCCAGTTCGGTTATGGAATTCTGCTTGTCAGCCACTGCCGCATAATCATCCGGAGGAGGAGCGGGAACCCTTGAGGTCGAGCTGCAGCCGCAGACTGTCAGTAAAAAAAGACCGGCAAAAAAAGACTTCTTCATCTTAAAATTCCAGATTGTCAATTGCTTCATTTTCTCCTGCCGGCATTTATCAAATCCCGCGTTATCAAATCCCGCGCTCTGTCAAAATGCAGGACAGCCCCGGCATTATACCATGTACCTGCCATGGCCGTACCCTCCCGCCATGATTTTGCCTCCCCGGGAGAACGAACGGAATCAAAGCGCCGCAATATGATAAAATTGCAGCCGTTCTGCCGCAAGATCGTCCCGGAATAACCGGGCCTGGCAGCGCGGCATAAGCTCACAGGGATATCGCCTCACAGGGAATCCTTAACTTTTGCAAAATAATCTCAGGGGATGCTATGAAATACGGAATTATCGGCGCCATGCAGGAAGAAGTGAACGACCTCCGGACAAAAATCGCCGTTTCTGCCACCAAAAGCTTTGGCCGCCATGAATACATTTCAGGAACCCTGGCAGGCCGGGATCTGGTTCTTACCTGTTCGGGCATCGGCAAGGTTTCCGCCGGATCCGCCGCCGCTGTGCTGTTCAGCTTCTTTAACTGCGACATCGTCATTAATTTCGGCGTGGGAGGAGGGCTTCATCCCGCTCTGAAAACTCTGGATATGGTAATCTCCTCCGGCGCCGCCCAGCACGACTTCGATCTCACCGTATTCAGCTACAAGCCGGGACAGGTTCCGGGCTTTCCCCAGATCATTCCGGCGGAAAAGAAAATTACGGACAGCGCCATGGCCGCCGCTGCGGAGGTGGCCGCCAAGTACGGGTTTTCCGTTTACTCCGGCCTTATCATCAGCGGGGATCAGTTCATTGCCGGCAATGACGCCCGCAAGGCCATCGATGAAAAATTCCCCGCTGCCTGGGCTACCGAAATGGAGGGAGCGGCCATTGCCCAGGTGGCCGCGGAATTCCAGAAGCCCTTCCTGGTCATCAGATCCATTTCCGACAAGGCCAACGGAGAAGCCGACATCACCTTTAACGAAATGCTCCCCCTGGCAGCCCGGAACTCTCAGGAAGTGCTGTTTAAGATCCTTGAGAAAGGGCTCAGCCTATGATTACCGAAATTCTGGGCACGGAAATCACCCCGCTCCCCCTGGACAGCAGAACCGGACTCCTGTTTCTGGCGCTCCTGACGGAATGGTTTATTCCGTTTCCTTTCTTTGTGAGACTGAATAAGCTGGTACCCGGCATAGCCGCTCTGGGACGGCGGGTAAACCGTCCCGGCAGCAGCGCGGCGCAGCAGAAACTGGCGGGGGTAATGCTGCCCCTGGTGATCATGACGCCGGTATTCGCCTTTATCATCGCTTTTCGGGAAATTCTGGACGGTGTGGAATTAGCCCAGAGCCTGACAGAGTTCTTCCTCTTGCTTTTAGTGCTGGAGTCCCGGCCGGAGCGGGCCATGGCAAAGGCAGTGGCCCGGAATATTAACAGCGACCGGAAAAATGCGGCCCGGGAAATTCTGGGACGCTTTACCCTGAGAGTCACCGCAAAGCTCAGCCCCATGGGCATGTACAAGGCTGCCGCGGAATCCGCCGCCCTGAGACTTATCAACAGCTTTTACGTGCCGGCCTTTGCCTATCTCCTGCTGGGAATCTACGGAGCTCTGGCAGTAAAACTTATCATTATTATGAGCATGGCCTTTAACCTGAAGCTGCCGGTTAATCAGTATTTCGGAAGATGCTGCTATTTTGTCGAGCAGTTCTGCTTTATTCTGCCCGCCATCTGGCTCATCCCCTTTATTATCATGCTTCCCGGCGGGGCTCCGGCAGATCCCCGGGCTCTGGCGGCAGCCATTCAAAGCTGGCCCTCCAAAACCACCGCCATGGCTCTGGCTCTGTTAGCCTCCAAGGAAAACATCAGGCTGGGCGGTCCCCGGTATTATCTCCTGACGCTCTACCGTTTCCCGGAAATAGGAGGAACCGAGAACCCGACGGAAAAGTCAGTCAGGGATATGATCAGCGATACCGGGAAAGCAATCTGGTTTGCTCTCCTGGTACTGATTCTGTCCGGAATTGGCTATGACTATTATTCGTTCTATCACTAAGATCCTCCTTATTCTGACGGCTCTCGGCGGCATTCCGGAGGCCGGAGCCGCCTCCTGCCCTCCCGGCATGCCCCGGGCGGTATCCCTCTCGCCGGACAGCACGGAAATTCTGGCGGAATTTCTTCCTCCGGCCTGCTTTCAGGCCGTGGATGCCAACAGCAATTATCCTCCGGGAATTGAGGAGGTTCCGGTGGCCGGGGATTTTTACAGCGTCAATCTGGAATTTCTCGGCTCTCTCAGGTTTGATATCATCGCTGCCGGAAACTCCTTTAACGGGGTATTTCTGGAAAAGCTGAAAAAATCCTATCCGGACATTCTGATTATGAGGCTGGAATCCGCCAAAAACGTTCCGGAAAGCATCCGGGCGGCCGGAAAAAGGATCGGCATGACAGAGGAGGCCGGCCGGAAAGCGGAAACGCTGGAAAAAATTCTCCGGGACACCGCAGATCGCTTCCGGAACTCCCCCCGGGTGCGGGTGCTCCCCGTCATCTGGCAGAAGCCCCTTATCGGATCTGCTCCGGGTACCTACATTGATGAGCTTATCCAAATCTGCGGCGGAGAAAACATTCTGTCCCGCTCTCCGGTGAAATATCCCGAAGTCAGCGCCGAAGCTCTGCTATCGGGAAAGGCCGACATTGTTATTAACTTCACCGGGGGCAGCATGTCAGGGGGCGGAGCCGGCACGGCAGAGCCGCTGCCCCTGCCTGCCGGGCTTAACATCAGGGAATACCGGTTTTCCAACCAGGATCTGGTAATGCGATCCACGCCCCGGTCTCTGACTCTGGGGCTCCCGGAAATCTGCGGCATTATCGAAAGCGCCCGCGCATTCCCGGCCCGAACCGCCGATAACACAATTTCTCCCCGGTAACACCAGCGAGGTAACCCATGACCAAAAACTTCAGTCTCAGCGATTTAAAAAAAGCCGTCTCCGAAAAGAGACAGGAGGAGCTGAAAAAGGAAGCCGCCATTAAGAGACAGGAGCTCGCCCGTCAGGAACAGGAAAGACGGGAGCAGCAAAAACTGGAACAGCAAAAGCGGGAATCCCAGGAACGCCTGGCCGCTTTGGAAAACAGTCTCCGCCGGGAAGAGGCTCCCGCCGGGGAAAAATCCTTCGCGGAACAGATGAAGGGAGTTAAAAAGCTGGAGCAGGACAAAATTCCCCAGGTGACAAAGCTCATGGACAGAGAGGCGGCTCTCAAGCTCCGGGAAATGGCCGAGGATGAAAAAAAGGAGGAGGACATGTCCTTCTTTTCCACTGCCGGGATGGCCTTCGTGGATCCGGCGGGATCCATCAGTTACCGCACCCCGGGGCTCCAGTACGGGGTATTCCGGAAGCTGAAGGCCGGAGAATACTCTCCGGAGGCCTGGGTGGATCTCCATAATCACACGGTGGAGAATGCCTACAAAGATGTCCGGAAAACCATCGTCAGAGCCATCCGCAAAAACATGCGCTGCATTCTCATCATTCACGGCAAGGGAGAATTCTCAGAGCCCAGGGCCCTTCTTAAGAGCTATGTGGCCCACTGGCTCCGGCATATGCCCGAAGTGCTGGGCTACCATACCTCCATGCCCTGGCACGGGGGAGCCGGTTCCACCTATGTGCTGCTGAAGAAGGGGGATCTGGCCCGGCTGGAAACCCGGGAGGAAATCGCCGCCCGCCGGTAGGAAATTTTCAGGGAGAGCCAAAAAGAAAAACCGGGATAAATCCCGGCAACCTCAGGTCATGGCTGAAAAGCTCACAGCCTTGCCTGAATATTGCGGGATTCGGTAACCGCATCCACAATGGCCAGAGTTCTGAGATCATATGGGACACGCGCGACAGCAGTTCCCGCAAGAACGCTGTCGGCTTTGGCCCGGGCAAGCAGAGACATATTGGCGCGCACATCATGACCGATGGCGTCTTCTCTCACTGCAAGAGGCTCGCCTCTTTCCGCAAGCAGAAGCTGAACTGTGGCTGACGCTCCCTGCGCCACGCATTCGCCGATCCTGTTCTCCATTCCAAAGTCCTGTGCCTCGGCATAGAAGCTTCTTTCCGGAAGGAGCGAGAAGGTTTTTCTCAGATCAGCGGGCTCAGGCTTGGTCTTAACAGGATCGACAACAGAGGCGTCATCGGTGACATCCTGTGAAATCATGGCCAGCATTAAAGCAAAATCTGCCCGATTTCCATGGGAAACAGCTTCATTGAGACGAGTTCCCAGCTGAAGTTCGTCCACCAGAAGACTGTTTCTTATTTCCATGTCCAGCATAACATGCTCCTGCCAATATCCGCTCACTTAACTTATCGTCAGTTCCGGGACAATCTTTAGCTCTTGCCGGGGTTTTATGCGTTTTTGCGAATACGTTCACAGAAAATTCGTTTTCAGTTCCCATGGTTAGTTGCTTGCCAGACGGCCCGAAATGCCCCCGAAAAACACCCCCGCGCTGCCGTTTCGCAGCAAAACGGCCGAAAAACGGTTAAAAAATGACCGATTTTCACGAAAAACGGCCTTTTTTACGAAAATGCTTTATTTTTCATAATTTTCTGATATTATCAGCACCAGATTTGCGGAGGGGTTCCAGAGCGGTCAAATGGAACAGACTGTAAATCTGTCGCCTTCGGCTTCGATGGTTCGAATCCATCCCCCTCCACCAGATTCTCTCAGTTGTCCGTTTCCTGTTTTTCTCAATTCCCCTTCGTGCGTTCCCTGTTTTCTGCAGCCTGCGTTCATGGTTAAGTTCTGTCTTTTTGCATTTGTCTCTCCGGTATTTGCCGGAACGTTTCCGGGAGCTCCGGATTATTTGACGAAGGCCATTAAACTAAAGCGGGATTGTTGCCATCCGGGCGGAATTCCCGCACAATATGACAGCGTCTCGGCTCCGGCCGCTCAAGCGCCTTCCCGATCTCGCTCGGCCCTGCAAACACATATCTGATTGCCGGCATTTTGCCGGAGAACTGCGGCAGGGAAGTGATATCCCGTAATTGCTCCGAGGCCGCTTCCCGCCTTGTTAACGGACTTCTCAGGGGACTAACAGCATGATCGCCGCTTCGGAAAACACCGCTGATGGCAAGAATCAGGAAATTGCATTTTCCGCTATGAAGTACAGCGATTTCCGGGTCATCATTGCCGATGAACAGCACACCTTTGCCTCTCTTATGAAGGGAATCCTGCTGTCTCTGGGTTTTTCCAAAATCACCGTTGCTTCCAGCGGCGACGAAGCTCAGAAAATCTGCGCCCATGCCCAGTTTGACATCTACCTTTTCGACTGCTCGTTCCGGAACGGCATTTCCGGACTGGAGCTGGTACAGCACCTCCGGAAAAACCATCTGGCCCCCTGCATGGCTCTGATGTTCATTATTACCGGGGATCATTCCCGCTCAAAGGTGCTCTGCGCCGTGGAGCAGGAGCCCGATGACTACATTGTGAAGCCCTTTTCTCAGAAGCAGTTTGCCCGGAGGCTGAAAAAAGCCCTGGCCAAAAAGAAGGATCTGGAGGACATCTACAGCTGCATCTACCGCAATGACGCCCCGGGAGCCATCTCGGCCCTGGAAAAGGCCGTGTCCGCCGGCACTCCCTACGATGTCTACTGCCGCTGTCTGCTGTCAGACTACTATATCAGCACCGGCCAGCACAACCTGGCTCAGGCGGTGATCCAGGAGGGCATGGCCTGCTCCGAATCTGACTACCTCAAGTTTGCTCTGGGAAAGGTGCTCTACAGCAGGAAGCTGCACGAAGAATCCCTCAGCGTCATTCAGGACGTACTGACGCGCCGGCCCCTGATGACCGACGCCATTGAATATGTCTCAAAAAATTACCTTTCCCTGGGCATGCCCGAAAAGGCCATTCAGAGCATCCGGCAGGCCGTGGCGCTCTCTCCTCTGTCGGAAAAGCTTTTGAACACTCAGATAACCACTGCCCTTAATGCCGGAGATTTTATGACCGCCCGGGACGGACTGGCTCTGCTCCTTAATGTCAAGAAAAACTCCCCGGAGGAAGTGGATACGCTGCTGGAAAGCTTTGTGCAGTGCGAATTCATGTTTGTGGAAAATTCCCACGACCCCTTTCACATTTCCAACATGGAAAAGGTTATCGGAAACATTATCGGCCGTTACCAGGCCTGCACCAGCAAGGACAGGTTTTCCATGGAAACCTTCAAGACAGTCTGCGAAGCCCGGGTGGCCCTTATCCGCGGCGAAACGCAGCGCAGCAAGAGAAGGCTGTATCAGGCTTTGACCGCCATGAACGAAGATAACAGGAATATCGCCGACAGCATAAAAATCGGCATGTATCTGGGACTCCTTTCCCTGGGCGAATACGAGGTGGCGGAGCATCTCTCCCAGGAACTGGCCGGACGCTCTGCCGCCTCCGACATTGCCATGAACATTCTTGATATCTGCGTCAGCCGGAAAAATGCCGAACAGGCCGAGCGCCGGAACAAATATCAGGAGCTGAACTCCCTGGGCATCAAAGAATACAAAAACGGCAAGCTGGACGAGGCTCTCAGACTGTTTAAAGAGGCCAAACGCAAGGTTCCGGGAAATTCCAATGCCATTCTTAACAAGATCCAGATTCTGCTGGATATGTCTGAAATACAGCTGAAACAGGATCCCCGAAACGGCAAGGACGCCGCCCGGGGCCTGATTCAGGAATGCGCTTCGGACCTCCGGCTTCTGGAGGGAATTCCCCTTTCCAAGGTTCAGGCGGAACGTACCGAGCTTCTGAAAAAGGACTTCGCGGAGATCCAGTCCAAAACTGCCAAAAGGTAGCCATTTGACAGCGCCGCCCGCCTGAAAAACGCCGGCTGGAAGATCACCGCCGCTCAATATTTATCATACACAACCGGGACATATCACACATGAACGCCCCACTTACCGAAAACAGGGATGAAGAACAGCAGGAGCTGTCCTTTACTTCCATGAAGTACAGCGAATTCAGGGTAATTATCGCTGACGAACAGCATACCTTTGCCTCCCTGATGAGAACCATTCTGCAGTCCATGGGCTTTACCAGCATCACCATAGCGCTAAACGGAGAGGAGGCCCTGAAAATCTGCTCCTACAGCAAATTTGACATTTATCTTTTTGATTACTCCTTCACCAGCGGCATTTCCGGTCTGGATCTGGTCAAAAAGCTGCGGGAGGAGCATCTGGCCCCCTGCATGTCCCTGATGTTCATTATCACCGGCGATCCCTCCCGTTCCAAGGTGCTGTGCGCCGTGGAGCACGAACCTGACGACTACATTATCAAGCCCTTCTCCCAGCAGCAGTTTGCCGAAAGAATCAAAAAGGCCATCACCAAAAAAATCGCTCTCCGGGACGTTTACACCTGCATGCACCGGGATGATGACGCGGGAACGGTAAAAGCTCTGGAAAAGGCCCTGACTGAGGGTACTCAGTATGATGTCTACTGCCGCTGCCTCCTGGCTGATTATTACGTAAAGACCGGACAGATGAATCTGGCTCAGGCGGTAATTCAGGAAGGAATGGTTTCCTCCAATTCCGACTACCTGAAATTTGCCATGGGCAAAATTCTCTACAGCATGAACATGCACGAGGAATCCATCAGCATCATCAAGGATGTGCTGACCCGCCGTCCTCTGATGACCGATGCCATTGAATACGTAAGCAAAAACTACATCTCCATGGGGCGAACCGATGAGGCCATCCAGAATATCAAGCACGCCGTGGAGCTGTCCCCGCTGTCTGAAAAGCTCCTTAATGTTCAGGTTTCCACCGCTATCGAAGCCGGAGATTTTCTGACAGCCCGAGACGGCGTGGCCTCCCTCCTTAACATTAAGAAGAATTCCCCGCATGATGTGGATAACCTCCTGGAAAGCTTTGCGGAATGCGAATTCATGTTTGCGGAGCAGTCCCGGGATACCTTTCATATTTCAAACATCGAAAAGGTGCTGGGCAATATTGCGAGCCGCTATCAGAACTGCGTCAGCAAGCAGACGTTCTCTCCTGACGTCTTCAGAACCATCTGCGAGGCCCGGATTTCCCTGACCCGCGGCGAAATCCACAAGAGCAAGAAAAAGCTGTATCAGCTATTGCCCCTTTTGCATGACAAGGACAAGGAAATCTCAGACAGTCTGAAAAAAGGCATGTACCTGGGATTCATGGCCATCGGAGAGTACGAGGTAGCCGCGCAAATCGCAGAGGATCTCCCCGAATCCGAAGCTCATGATATTTCCAATCACATTCTGGACTGCTGCCTCTCCCGGAAAAATACGGAACAGGCGGAGCGCCGCAGCAAATATCAGGAGCTTAACTCCCAGGGCATCGACAAATACAATGCCGGCAATCTCACTGAAGCTCTGGATCTCTTCAAGGAGGCGATCCGCAAGGTGCCGGGGAACACCAATGCCATTCTGAACAAAATTCAGGTGCTCATCGACCTGGCGGAACAGCAGCTCAGAGCCGGCTATCAGGAAAGCAAAAAAAGAGCCCGCAGCCTTATTATTGAATGCTCGTCCGATATGTCTCTTCTGGACGGCATCACGCTTTCCGAAGTTCAGGAGGAACGCGCCCGGCTCCTCAGGAAGGACTATGCGGAACTTGAAAAAAAGGTTGTGGGAAAGTAGCCGGGAGATCTTCAGAGGGAAAAACGGCAAAAAAAATCCGGAGCTAATCCGGATTCTTCTCTATGCGTTATGCAGCGGACTTAATTAAGCGATGAACTTCAGCATGCGGCGCAGCGGTTCAGCGGCGCCCCAGAGCAGCTGATCGCCCACGGAAAAGGCAGAAAGGAAGCCCTTGCCGAAATTGGGGGTGCGCAGACGTCCCACCGGAACGTTAAGAGTGCCGGTAACAGCTGCCGGAGAAAGCTCCTTTATGGTAACCTCCTTGTCATTGGGGATCACCCGGGCCCATTCATTATGAGCGGCAATCATTTCCTCCGCATCCTTGACGGTAATATCCTTCTTAAGCTTGATAAGGAAGGACTGGCTGTGGCAGCGCAGGGCGCTGATTCTGACGCAGTTTCCGTCCACCGGAATGGTTTCCGGAGCCAGCCCAAGAATCTTGTTGGTTTCGGCCATGCCCTTCCACTCTTCGCGGCTCTGGCCGTTAGGAAGCTGCACATCAATCCAGGGAATCACGGAACCTGCAAGAGGCACCAGAAATTCCTTAACCGGAAATTCCGGAGAACGCATTTCATCTCTCACGGTCTTTTCGATATCAAGAATGGCGGAGGCCGGATCCTTCAGCTTGTCGGCAACGGAGCCATACAGCCGCCCCATCTGAGAAAGAAGCTCCCGCATATTCTTGGCGCCGGCGCCGGAGGCAGCCTGATAGGTGGAGGACTGAATCCACTCCACGCAATCGTTCTTAAAGAGACCGCCCAGCCCCATAAGCATCAGGCTTACAGTGCAGTTGCCGCCTACAAAGGTCTTAAGGCCGCGGTTAAGAGCGTTGTCAATAACAGCCCGGTTAACCGGATCCAGAATGATTACGGCATTATCCTCCATTCTCAGGGTGGAGGCGGCATCAACCCAGTAACCGTTCCAGCCGGCAGCCTGCAGCTTGGGATAAACGTCCTTGGTATAAGCTCCGCCCTGGCAGGTAACAATAATGTCCATGCTCTTCAGGGCTTCCAGATTACTGGCATCCAAAAGAACACCGGCATCCTTGCCCCCGAATGACGGAGCCTTCTGACCTGCCTGAGAGGTGCTGAAAAACACCGGATCAATGCCGGCAAAATCGCCTTCCTCTTCCATACGGTTCATAAGCACGGAACCCACCATGCCGCGCCAGCCGACAAAACCAACTTTCTTCATAATAAAATCCACAAAAATGAAAAGTGATGACAGTGACAAACAGCTTCGGAACACCGGCGCAGGTACTGCTTCTCCGGAGATCTGAAAAAACTGTGACAAAAATCTCTGACAGAATTATAACGGATCTCATCCCTGTCTGTTCAGTTTTTTGCCCCGGAACCGCAAAACGCCGGAAAACGGCGCCGCCAGGCAAAAAACAGCGCGGCGGCCGGGAATCATCCCGGATCCCCGCAGGAAAGCAGCAGGGTTCTTTTTTCGGGAGTGCCGGCTAAGATCATGTTCACCGTAATGGTGCCGCCGGCGCGGAAAATTGCTTTCACGGCATTATTGGAGCAAAAGCGATCGCTCACGGACAGGGAACGAAAGAGCTCCTCGGGGGTTTTGCCGGCATCCGCCGGCCCGGCCGGACGAAGGCCCCGGGGATCCCAGGAGAGCTCAAAAGTCACATTGTAATGTTCATCGTAGGTCAGCGACTGCACCACCAGATAGCCATCCGCGCTTTTGGCGGGAAGAGATGCTTTGACCGCGTCAAGATCGCCTTGAAGAGATCCCGGGATGAGCGGAATCACGGTGGTTCGTAAAATACAGTAGAGAACAAACCCGATGCCGGCTGCCATAATGTAGCCGAGGTATGACACCGCCTTCTGTTTCGTGATTTTCATAAAACTCCGGGTAGCGAAAAACGGGAAGAATCCCGCGGGAGATTCCGATTAATGCCTCCGGAACCGGGATACCGGAATGGCCCCGTCCGCGCCATGGGAAATTTTACCGGAAGAAGCAGCGCAAGTAAAAAAATGAGAGGAGCAAGCAAAAACTCTCCCGGCAGCGTTCTCCGAAAAGCGGCAAAAACCGCCGGCGCGCTCCCCCGCTCCCGTAATCGCGCCGCATGAAATTTGAAATTTTTCCGGTATCAAAATTTCAAAAAAAGCAGCAAAAATGAAAGTAAGAAAACCATGGTATTCACCGGGCGCAAACCGCGTAATAACCGCAAAAATTCTGCTTTTCGGGGGATTTCTCAGGCAAAACCGGCAAAAACCGGATTTTTCAGAGAAAAAATCTCAGAAAAGTGACATTTGCCGCATTTCAAGGCCCAGATAACACGTAATTTTTGATAGAAAATTTTCAGTCAACAGTGTTTTAAATCACTAATTTGAGATATTTTGTAATTAATTTTCATTAAAAAACTGTGTTTTATGTGATATAGCTCACAAATTTCACCAAAACTGCCGGATATAATAACAGCCATGAAGTTCCTGATGCTCGCAGACCTCAAAAAGAGCTGCCGGACAAGACCGCATCTCTTTCGCAATTGTTAAAAAACTGTGACCGTTGTATCATTAAGGAACTAAATAACACATCAGCTTTCAGCTGGTAACTTCCGGAAAGAGACGCTATCAGGATCTTCCCGGAATGCGAACCCCGACCGCCGATACCGGCAAAACGGCAACGGCCGGTCACGCAGCAACCAATGTCACGCCGGCCTCACCAGGGCATCAGGCGTTTTATCTACCTAAACCAACAGAGGTAAAAAATGGCAGAACTCAATGATCTTCAAAAGCAGGCATGGGCAGGATTCAAACCGGGCGCCTGGCAGGATTCAATCGATACCCGTGATTTTATCCAGCAGAATTACACTCCTTATGAAGGGGATGATTCCTTCCTTGAAGGTCCTACCGATGCAACCACCGCTCTTTGGAACCAGGTGATGGAAGGCATCAAGGAGGAGAACAGAACTCACGCTCCCCTGGATTTCGATCCCGATACTCCTTCCACCATCACCTCCCACAAGCCCGGCTACATCAACAAGGATCTTGAGCAGATCGTAGGTCTTCAGACTGATGCTCCTCTTAAGAGAGCCATCATGCCCTTTGGCGGCATTCGCATGATTCAGACCTCCTGCGAAACCTACGGCAAGCCTTTTAACAAAGAAGTTGAGAAGATCTTCACCGAATACAGAAAGACTCACAATCAGGGTGTATTCGATGTTTATACCAAGGGGATCAGAGACTGCCGCAAGAGCAAGGTATTAACCGGTCTTCCTGATGCCTACGGCCGCGGCCGCATCATCGGCGACTACCGTCGCGTTGCCCTCTACGGCATTGATGCTCTCATGGCTGACAAAGCCAGACAGTTTGATTCCTATCAGGCTCAGCTCGAAAACCCCAAGGACGAAAGAGAGCTTGAGGATACCATTCGTTCCCGCGAGGAAATCAAGGAACAGTGGAAAGCTCTGGGCGAGCTCAAGCAGATGGCCGCTTCCTACGGCTGCGATATCTCCGGCCCGGCCAAAACCGCCAAGGAAGCCATGCAGGCCACCTACTTCGGCTATCTGGCTGCTGTTAAGTCCCAGAACGGCGCTGCCATGTCCTACGGCCGTACCGCTACCTTCCACGATATCTACATCGAACGCGATATCAAAAACGGCGTGCTCACCGAGAAGCAGGCTCAGGAGCTGGTTGACCACATGATCATGAAGCTCCGCATGGTACGCTTCCTCCGCACCCCCGAGTACGATACCCTGTTCTCCGGCGATCCCATCTGGGCCACCGAATCTCTCGGCGGCATGGGCCTCGACGGCAGAACCCTGGTAACCAAGACCTGCTTCCGTTACCTGCAGACCCTTTACAACATGGGCACCTCTCCGGAGCCCAACATGACCATCCTCTGGTCTGAAAAGCTCCCGGCAGCATGGAAGAGATTCACCACCAAGGTTTCCATCGACACCTCTTCCATTCAGTACGAAAATGACGACCTCATGCGTCCTGATTTCAACAGCGATGACTACGCCATTGCCTGCTGCGTATCCCCCATGGTTGTGGGCAAGAGAATGCAGTTCTTCGGCGCCCGTGCCAACCTGGCCAAGACTCTTCTTTACGCCATCAACGGCGGCAAGGACGAGATGATTGTCAAGGACGGCAAGCATATGCAGGTTGGTCCTAAGACCGATATCCCCGCCGGCGAGTACCTGGAGTTCGATGATGTCATGCAGCGCGTTGACAAGTTCATGGACTGGCTGGCCACGCAGTACGTTACCGCTCTGAACATCATCCACTACATGCACGACAAGTATGCCTACGAGGCAGTGCAGATGGCTCTCCATGATCGCGATGTATTCCGCACCATGGCCTGCGGCGTAGCCGGTCTTTCCGTTGCCGCCGACTCCCTGTCCGCCATCAAGTATGCCAGAGTTAAGCCGGTTCGCGACGAAGACGGCGTAGCCACCAAGTTCGACATCGAAGGCGACTTCCCGAAGTTCGGCAACAATGACGAACGCGTGGATTCCATTGCCTGCGACCTCGTGGAACGCTTCATGAAGAAGATCAAGGAACGCGTAACCTACAGAAACGCTCTGCCTACTCAGTCCATTCTTACCATTACCTCAAATGTGGTCTATGGCAAGAACACCGGCGAGACCCCCTGCGGCCGCGAGGCTCACAAGCCCTTCGGTCCGGGCGCCAATCCGGTGCACGGCCGCGATGTCAAGGGCGCTGTGGCTTCCCTGTCTTCAGTGGCCAAGCTGCCGTTTGACTACGCCAAGGACGGTATTTCCTACACCTTCTCCATTGTTCCGGCTGCTCTCGGCACTGACAGAGACACCCAGAACAAGAACCTGGTAGGCCTCCTGGACGGTTACTTCCATCACGATCCCAGCCATGAAGGCGGCCAGCATCTCAATGTGAATGTGCTGAACAGAGATACTCTCATTGATGCTCAGAAGAATCCTGACAAGTATCCGATGCTCACCATTCGCGTTTCCGGATATGCCGTGCGCTTCAACTCTCTTACCAAAGAGCAGCAGGACGACGTTATTACCCGTACCTTCACGAGCTCCCTCTAAAAGAGCGCTGAAGGCCTGCAACTGAACACAGAGCCCCGGAGAAATCCGGGGCTTTTTTATGCCCGAAGGGCATTCCCCGCTGCGTTGAATTATCGGGACAAAAATGCTACCATGACCGCGTTTTATGTTTCCGGGAAGCCTGAAACGACAGTCCTTCAGCGAGGATACCGCTCCGGAAGATCCGCCTCGCTTCCCGTCTCCTTTCGGAAAAACAAGTCATGACCGCACCATCAGGAATATTCATTGCCGCGCTGGCAGGCATTATGATTTTTGCCGCCGGATGCAATTCCATACCGGATAACCCCCCGGAATTTTATGAAAATCAGAATGCCGAGCTCGCAAAGATCACATCCTTCGGGGCCTCCGGCAAAATCGCCATTATCGAAAAGCAAAACCGGCTCTCCTCCTATGTTAATGTCTCCGTTAAGGATGACCGTTACCTTCTGGAGCTTACCAGTCTTACCGGATCCACGGTGTTCCGGCTGGAAAACAGTCCAGGGGAAGCCCGTATTACTGACAGCGAAGGCAAACAATATTCCGGATCTTCGGCGGATGATCTGGCAAGACAGCTCACCGGACTCAGCATTCCCGCCCGCCGGCTTCCGGACATTATCCGGGCCATTCCGGGAGATCTTCCCTTTGTCAGAAACGCTGACAGCACCATCAGCGAAATCACCCATCCGGAATTCACCGTCATCTATGAACGCTATACGAATACCGGAAAATTCATTCTTCCGGAGTTCATTACCCTTAAGGGGAAGGATCTTTTAATTAAAATCAGGATAAACAAGTGGGAAATTTAACAGTCTGGCCGGCACCGGCAAAAATCAACCTTTTTCTGCGCATTAACGGGAGACGCCCGGACGGCTATCATGAGCTTTCCACCCTGTTTGCCATTCTTGACCGGGGAGATACCATGACTCTGGAACCCAGAAATGACGGCATTGTCCGCATTTTTCCGGACATGGGCTTTCCGACGGAAGGCAATATTATTTTCAAGGCCATTAAGCTCCTCGCCGAAATCACCGGCAAAAACATCGGCGCCGATGTTCATGTGGATAAAAGGATTCCCATGGGAGGAGGTCTGGGGGGCGGCTCCAGCAATGCCGCCACCGCAATGGTTGCTATCAATCACCTTATGGATCTCGGACTTTCAGAAGATGAACTCGCCCGGGCCGGCCGCAGGCTGGGGGCCGATGTGCCGGTGTTTGTCCGGGGCCGCAGCGCCTATGCGGAAGGCGTGGGGGAAAAGCTCACCCCGGTGGCCATTCCGGAAAAGTGGTACCTCGTGGTCACTCCGGAAAACACCCATGTTTCCACCCGGGAAATATTCACGCACCCGGATCTGCCCCGGAACACCCCCAAAATGCCCCTGGAAGACCTTATGAAGAATCCCCGGGCCAATGACTGCGAGGGACTGGTAAAAAAGATCTATCCCGAGGTTGCCACAGCGCTGTCATGGTTGTTAAAATACGCACCATCGGGAATGACCGGAACCGGAGCCTCCTGCTTCGGGGAATTTCCTGATGAAGATACAGCTGTTCAGGCTTGTAACAGCCTCCCGGACAATATCTCCGGATTTGTCGCGCGGGCCTGTAACGTTTCACCGCTCCATGAGCTTCTCGGCAAACTTAAAGCCGCCAAATGAACAGCCTGAATCAAAACAGTCACTAAAAGGATCATCTTGAGGTTAACACCGTGCCGGATATGAAGATTTTTGCAGGGAATGGAACTCCTGACCTTGCTCAGAAAATTGCGGAAAAGCTTTTTACCAGATTAGGCAATGCCACTGTCGATCGTTTCAGCGATGGCGAAATCCATGTTCAGATCAATGAAAATGTTCGCGGCGGCGATATTTTCATAATCCAGTCTACCTGCGCTCCCACCAATGACAACCTCATGGAACTCATTGTGATGATTGACGCCATGAGACGGGCTTCCGCCGGCCGCATCACTGCCGTGGTACCCTATTTCGGCTATGCCCGTCAGGACAGAAGACTCCGCTCTGCCAGAGTGCCCATTACCGCCAAGGTGGTAGCTGACCTGCTCTCCAGCGTCGGGGTTGACCGGGTTCTTACCGTGGATCTCCATGCGGAGCAGATTCAGGGCTTCTTTGACGTGCCGGTAGACAATGTGTTCGGCAGCCCTATTCTGGTGGACGACATGAAGAACCACAGCTTCGAGAATCCGGTAATCGTTTCTCCGGACATCGGCGGCGTAGTGCGCGCCCGCGCCATTGCCAAGCTCCTTAATGACACCGACATCGCCATTATCGACAAGCGCCGTCCCCGTCCTAACGTTTCAGAAGTAATGCACCTCATCGGAGAGGTCAAGGATCGCGATGCCATCATTATCGATGACATGATCGATACCGGCGGGACTCTTTGCAAGGCTGCCGATGCTCTCAAAGCCCGGGGAGCCAAGAGAGTGTTCGCCTATGCCACCCACCCGGTGCTTTCCGGCCCTGCTTTCAGAAACATCTCCGAATCCAGCCTGGACGAGGTTATCGTTACCGACTCCATCCCTCTTTCCCAGCAGATGAAGGACACCGGCAAGGTGAAGGTGCTGACTCTGGCTCCCATGCTGGCGGAGGCTATTCGCCGCATTTCCAATGAGGAATCCATTTCCGCCATGTTCGAGGCCTAAAAAAAGGCGCGGCTGAAGTTTTTCGGTTAAAGATCCGGAAAAACAAATAAAGGAGGTTTCAGACCTCCTTTTTTCGTTATGGATTAACTCTCGATATTCGGAAGAACCGAGTTACCGCGCTTCCGATCGTAACCAGCCGGCGCTGAATCTCGGCCCCCTGAGCTTGAACTGTATCTCTTAAAGCCTTGCCAGCAGCTTTTCCTGAATGCCGTTAAAGCCGCCGTTGCTCATCACCAGAATAACGTCCCCGGGATGAGCCTCCCTGGCAATGGCTGCTACCATTTCATCAAAATCGTGGCAGACCTCGAAACGGCCCGGCACTTCCAAAGAATCCGTATCCCAGGACAGGGACGGAGCCGCATACATGAATACGCGGTCCGCGGCCGCAAAGGAACCGGACAGTTCCTCGTGGTTGACGCCCATCTTCATGGTATTGGAACGGGGCTCAAACACGGCAAGGATTCTGGCAGCCGTGCCGATCTTTTTTCTGAGACCGTCCAAAGTGGTTCTGATAGCCGTGGGATGGTGCGCGAAATCGTCATAAAGGGCGACCCCGTTCTTCTCCCCCTTGAATTCCATTCTTCTTTTTGGCATCCGGAAAGCAGAAAGAGCCTCAAGAGACTTCCGGGGATCAATCCCGATAAAGCGGGCGGCCTCGATGGCCATAAGGGCATTCCGGACGTTATGAAGACCGATGCCCTCCCAATGCACCTCTCCTATGCGGGCGCCGTCCTTCTCAAAAACGGCAAAGGAGCTTCCGTCATCCTTCAGAAGCTCGGCATAAATCCCCGCACCGGGAGCTCCTGTACGCGCCAGTTTTGACCAGCAGCCCATGTCAATAACCTCGTCAAGAGTCCGGGAATCCGCGGGAACAATCACCTCGCCCCGCCCCGGAATAATGCGCACCAGATGATGGAACTGCTTCTGAATCGCCTTCACGTCTTCAAAGATATCGGCATGATCATATTCCAGATTGTTCAGGATCTGCACGAAGGGCCGGTAATGGACAAACTTGGATCTCTTGTCGAAAAAGGCGCAGTCATATTCATCTGATTCAATGACAAAATATTCCGAATCCCCCACCCGGGCCGACGTATCAAAATTCCCCGGCACCCCGCCGATAAGGAAGCCGGGCTTATAGCCGGCATGCTCCAGGATCCAGGCGCACATGCCGGAGGTGGTGGTCTTGCCATGAGTCCCGGCCACGCCGATCACCTTTCTGGTATTAAGCACATAATGCTCCAGCCATTCAGGACCGGAAACAAAGGGGAGCCCCTCGTTCAGCATATATTCCACGCAGGGATTGCCCCGCTTCATGGCATTTCCCACAATAATAAGATCCGGAGCCGGGGAAAGCTGAGACGGGTCATAGCCCTCGATGATCTCAATACCCTTGTCCCGCAGCATGGTGCTCATGGGAGGATAAACATTGGCATCAGATCCCGATACCTGATAGCCCAGTTCCTTTGCAATAACTGCCACCCCTCCCATGAAGGTGCCGCAGATTCCTAAAATATGAACGTGCATGTAACCTGTCCGTCTCTGAGTTTTAAAAACAGCGCTGTCTCAAGCCCCGCAGGAATACCCTGCGGGAATGCGCAGAATCACGAGATTATAACCCACCTCGTAAGTATTTTTTTCGTGGCGTTCTTCCTCTTACCATTTAATGTTAACTCGGTTGCAGGATTAAACTGAGAAAGCCTGTGCCATCACGCTTTCAACACCGCCATTTCAGCATCAAAACAGCGATCCCAGCGGGCTTCACAATCTCTCTCAGCCTTTTCCTCGATCTCCTTTCTGACCTTCTCCCCGCGCATTTCTCACCTATGGGAAAATGTTTTCCGTTTCGGCGCGGTTTTTAGTATACTTAGCGAGGGGCATCCCTTTACCTCCTGTCAGAAAATCAAAAGTTCTGTCAAGGGATGTCCCTTTTTATATGCCTCCGTCTTCGCCTTAAGTTAAGCGCATCACTCCTTCAGGATGCGGAAAAGCCAGTTTGCCCGAAGGTTCTCAATGAAAAATATTCCTGATTCAGTCTCCGATTTTGAACTCATCAGAAACAGAAATCTTGCGTATATTGATAAAACCAGATTCATTAAGGAATACGAGGATCTGGACACCTATGTTTCCTTGCTGCTGAGACCCCGCCGGTTTGGCAAAACCATGTTCACCGAGATCCTCAGCTATTACTATGATAAGGCAAGTCAGCCTGTGGCAGACAAGCTCTTCAAAGGAACCTGGATTGCCTCTCATCCCACAGAGCTTAAAAATTCCTATCATGTGCTGAAATTTGACTTTTCCGGTATCAGAACGCTGGACAGCGTAACGGATGCCATCAATTCTTTCATGGAACAGATCGTTGCCGGAATTGCAGATTTTTATACCGCATACCCGGAATTAATTATTCCGGAATTGCAGTCAGCTGATATTCAGGATCCCGTAAATGCCGTTGTCACCTTTTATGATGACAGAAATGTTTTTAATTCTCCGGCAAAGATAATCACGCATTTCCTAACCAAATTTATCTCAAAGAAAAACTTATTAAAATTAATGATTATTATTGATGAATATGATAATTTCACCAATGATATTTTAAGCCGAGACTTAAAAATGTTTGCCGACATATCTAAAAAAGACGGAGAAATCGGAGCGTTTTATAATGTCCTCCGCAACTTTAATCAAAGAAAAGTAGTTCAGCGGATTTTTATAACGGGAGTCCTCCCGATTACCATGGATACGGCAGTGTCAGGATTTGTATCGGCAAAGCTTTCCGATCGTCCTGAGCTTAGCAGCCTGGCGGGATTTACCGATGATGAAGTTATTACCCTGCTCCGGGAAACCGTTGACCGCCGGAAATGCCATTTTTCTTATGAAGAGCTTAAAAAGGTC
>JAEEGL015780123.1_pt1 | contig 34033 bp, 30 predicted proteins | sample 9134231 | NCBI WGS metagenome assembly JAEEGL01 (sample SAMN16246548, study PRJNA631951) | gut metagenome | biome: gut microbiome; feature: rumen; material: fiber-attached | host: Bos | place: Iran: Karaj | collected 2018-10 | reverse complement strand
TGGCCGCGCTGTACATGGAGCCCTTTGCGATGATCTCACCGCCGTGGATCGTAATGCTTCCGGCATTACCGTTTTCTTTTCCGTTCAGGAAGCTGAAATTTCCGTTATTGTTATTGATATTATTATTGCTATTATTACTATAATTTGCAGGGCAGTCGCCGCCGATGGCAGCATAATAATTCACCTTGCTGGTACTCGCATCAAGCTTTCCGCTATTTCCCTCCTGGGAATAGATGGTCAGAGAGTTTCCCTCCGTAACGCTGATGCCCCTGTTTCCCGCATCGCCTCCGGCATCAAGGGTCACGCCGTCGCATAAGACCAGATGGACATCGCCGTTTACCTTCATACGGGAATTCATGGTCACACTCTCTGTTACCACATACCAGCCCGTATTCATGGAGACGGTGGAAGCTGTGACGATCGCGGCGTCTTTGCCTTCCGGTAAGGTAACATTATGGCTGAGCGTTCCCGAAGCGGGGTCATATGCGTCAAAAGTCAGCACGCAGACGCGCACGGTCTTAGAGCCGGTGTATGTATTTTTACCGGTAACCGTAATGTTGTAAAAACCGGGATTCTTCATGGACACAGCTGTATCCGATCCATCTTTCTTACAGCTGACAGTATAATCTGTATCTTTTGTAAGCGTGTTTCCGATATTGTTTTCTACCACAGGATCAATAGTATCGCCGGTATAGCGATAGATCATCTTAACGGATGCGTCTTTCAGATCCGTACTTTTCGTTGCCCATTTGGCATGGAGATACAGATCTGCAGCCAGCCCGGAAGTGAAATTGTAACGAACCTGATAATCGGTGTCCTGATACCAGCCGGCAAAGGTCTTCTCGTTATATGTACTCTCCCCATTAGGGTTAGCCGGCTCTGTAACCGTACTTCCTTCCTTCAGGATCTGTACCGCCGGAGCGGGAGTATATCCTCCACAGTCAAAGTTAACAGCATAAACCGTATCACTTGTGGCCGTAAGCTTAAAATCCGTTAATTCTTTCACTTCAGAAGCATTTGCTGCAACATAGTAATGACCGTCATCATCGACAAAGGTCTTCCCCGGTTCGATGGCAACATTCTGATTTGTATTCAGTGAAACGCTGTTTGCGCTGACAAAGTCTGTTTCATTTTTCCAGCTCAACAAAATAGCAGCTCCATCGTCTCCACTGTATTGCGAATGAATCCCCGCCTTTGATCCCTTTGCAGTAACACGACCACCGTTGATCGTTATTTTTCCGCCGGATCTCATTCCGTAATTATCATCCAAATTGCCTCCCTTCAGAGCTTCGGCTTTTACCTCACCATCGTTGATCGTTATGGAAGCATCTGCCTTTATTCCGGATCCGTCAGTCCCGTTTGCAGTAGCAGTTATGCTGCCGCCGTTGATGGTGATGTTCCCGGTACTAAACAAAGCATAACTATTCATAGTGGCGGCAGTGGCATTAACTGTTCCATCATTGATGGTAAGATTCTTTGTACTTATTCCGTAACTTTTTGAACCTTCGGTATTGCAAGTGATCTTTCCGCCGTTAATGGTGAGCTCATCGACATTTATGGCATCACCTACCTTAATCCTGTCCTCAAAAGACCCTGATTCGTTATAAATATACAACTCTCCGGTGCCGGCAGACTGTGCATATATGCTGAGATTGATACCGTTTTTTCGGTCATCATCATATAAACAGCCCAAACCGACAGGGCTATCTCCGTTGCTGTATGCACTCCAGTCATCATACATGTCCTTTTCAACCACAATGGACATCTTTCCGCCATCCGCAAGGATGATATGATACTCCCCGGAAGTATTCAGGCTGACGGAATTATGGAAGACGATATCACTATTGACCACATACCAGCCGGGTTCGAGTGATGTCTCATTTCCCGAAAGGACAGCAGCCGACTCGCAAGTCTGCTCCTGGCCATTTTCGCCAAGATAGCTGACATCCGTCTGTGTCTGACCGCTTCCATCAATATTCAGGATATCCGTCTGCGGCTGCCCTAACTCCGGCTCTTCAGAATTTTCCGGCTCTTCCGGATCTTCCGTCTCTTCAGAATTCTCTGGCTCCTCCGAATATTCCGGATCTTCTGCCCGCACTACTAGCGCAAGTTCCGGCATCTGCAGTGTTCCCAGAAGCATGGACAGTGTCAGCATCCAGCTGATAATGTTCCTGAAATAGTATCGCTTATTCTTTTTCATGGTATGTCCTCCGATATTTTGTTTATTGTTTTATAAGTCTCTCAAAGTCTTTATCATAATCATAGCAAAAGCCCTTAAATTATAACAAAATCCGGCAGCTCATTCAAGCCGCCGGATCCTTTTTTGAACCGCTGACCCCGTCACCGGGGTTCAAAAAATCAGTACAGTTGATATAACCTCAGCTTGTAGGAATCCCCTTCCTTCGCTGCGATGGCATATCCGTCCGCCCTTTTGATGATATCGGATCTGTCTGTATTAGCTGCGCCCAGCTCATAATATCTTGCCGGGATCATCTCACCGTTATCATAATATGCATCCAGATCCAGATCAAAGATCGTAAACTCCATACGATAGATATCCGATCCCGTATCCTCCATAGACGTCACTACGGCAAATCCGGTGTGTGCCTCGCCGTCTGCGGCAGGCATGTAATAGCCGCCGTTCTTAATAAAGCCGTGATGTATATCGGTGTCTGTGCACGCCTCAAGCTCCGCTTTATTAAGCTTTCTTCCGAAATATTTTTCAACAACCTTCTGGACGGTTTCGAAGCTTACATAGTAATAACCGTCTTCTGCCTTAACATCCGAATAATGATTCAGGCAGGACCACTTGTAGGCAAAATATCCGTATTGGAGCATATCTTCCTTCCCGTAATCATAATTGCCCATTCCCTGTTCTGCAAAATTAGAAATAAAAATATTCAGCTTTTTCTGCATATCCTTAGTGATGGCCACGGGATCCCCGCTGATCCCGCTCCCCTCTGCCGCACTGTAACGGAACTCATAATCCGCAGGGAGAGTAATATCCGATATCCTATCCCCCTCAGGCAGAGGAATCTCCGTGCTCTTCGGAAGCAGTTTATCATATTCCGTTTTATCTATCTGGTCAGACCACTCGTGTATCCATACAGGATAATCTCCATACTTTCTATACCCGTCTTCCACTTCCTTCCTGCCCTGATCATCAATATCATGATAACAGAAGGTATAATACTCAGTGGTGTTTTCCCCGCAAAGCTCCTCAAACACAGGGAAATAATCCCCAAGCCCTGTATCAAACTTATACCAGCAGGTCGCCGAATCCGTTGCCGAGCTGGAGCTTATCTGGCAGAGCCATCCGTCAGGATACAGGCTTGCCGTGCCGCGGTAAGGATTTATATATGCGATCCTCGCCTTCTCCCCATCATAGCCCCATATGTCGGTAATATAACCATAGCTGCTTATGACCAGCTCTTCTTCCCCGTCGGAATCCACATCATAAAAAACATAACGCACTTCATCATCCAGACTATCCGCAGGCCAGCCCAACTGCCCAAGCCCCGTATTCAGGCCAATATTATCCATCCGGGCTACATCATATCCGCCTGCCTGCGCCTCTTTATACAGATACAATATACGATCAAAGCTTTCCCTGCGGTCTGCATTTTCTGCCTTCTGCTCAGGTTCCGGCGTCACCTCAGCCGGAGCTTCCGTCGGCCCTGCCGGCGCCTCTGTGGGCTCTTCTACAGGCTTCTCTACATTTTCGGCCTCTGTCGGCTCGGCCTTATAGGGCTGCCTTCCGGAATCGGAATTGCATCCGCCCAGCACAGTAATAAAAACAATCCCGCAAAGCAGGGCAGAAACTGTTTTCTTCTTCATATTCTTTTCCTCCCATTACATCATCTTATAAAAACGCGGCATTTACAGCCGCGATCTTCCGTTTCGGATATTAATCTACCGTCTCCACAGTATGACTGTAATGACCATGGGGCAAAGTATTGTACTTTTTGATACATCTTAACACAAAACTCAGCATTATAAATACGATACCCACAGTGAATAAGCCGTATATCAGGATAATTTTCTTGGAATTGCTTTCCCATGCCATCAGCACGCCCACAAGGCCGGAAAGCAGAAATCCTGCCAGAAAGGCCATAAAGAATTCAATAAAGTAAAGAAATACATTACGTACAACAACACGCTGCCAGGTCAGCTTCCTGCCCCGGTCATCCGCCAGTTTAAGCTTAAGCAGAGCCTGGCCGGGAGTACGCCCCCTTAAGATCAGCGGCAGTATCACAAAGTAAACAACAGCCTCTGCAAAGAATACCGTAACGCTCACCCTGAAAGATGTACCGTTCAGCGGTATGAACAGGGCTTCGGTCAATGCAAATATCACGTTGAAAAACACATAATCGATAATGATCGCAAACAGCCTGCGCATAAAGGTCACGTGCTGTCCCTTTACATAGGACAGCTGGTCTATCTCTTCACGGCTGGGTATAAACCTTGCAAATAAAGGCTCTATGCCAAAGCCTATAACTGCTCCCAGGGTATTGTTGATCAGATCATCCACCTCTGTATAACGGTAAGGCTTGGGGTAAATGCCGAATAATGCGCTGTACTGCACGCCCTCAAAGAAAAGGCTGGCAAGAAAGCCAAGGAGCATGGTCTTTTTAAAACTGCATTTGAAATAATATCTTAAATATATGCCCAGGGGCACAGTCATTACTACGTTATAAAAGCACTGGAGGAAATCGTCGCACTTAAGGAACCGTTTCCAGGACGCCGGATCTGTTAAACTGAATCCGCTTTCCACCAGCCCGTGCCTGAAGCCCACATAAGGTATCCAGCCAATTGGATGGTCCGGCATAGCCAGCACCTGTTCTATTGTAGGCAGGGGAAGCACCGTCAGAAGAAAGGCGCACATAAGATAAAGTATAAAAGAATAAACAACTATAACCCTCATAAACGCTATGCCGCCGTACTTACGGTACTGGCGCACAACAAAAGGGATCGTAAATATACCTGCTATAAAAGGGAAAAGCATACACGCCCACATTATGGGCTGTAAATAAGAGGACAGATACGCTATCACGACTCTCCGTCCCCTTCTTTCTTATCTTTCTTATCTTTCTTGTCCTGCTTATCGTGTTCTTCGCCGGATCCGTCATTTTCATCATTCTTCTTATGACTGAACAGGCTCTTGAAATCCTTTCCGCTCAGAACGCGGGTGATCTGTTCTTTGGGCAGCCGGACATATTCCCCGTCTTCCGTTATATAATCCACATGGACATACCGCTTCGTCCCCACTTCCAGTCCCTTTTCTTTAAGCTTTGCCTTAATAAAGCTGGAAACGCCGGTATAGATAACGGCAAACACGGGAACGCCCAGAAGCATGCCCTTGAAGCCCCAGAGGCCGCCGAATACGGTTATCGCAAATATTACCCAGAAACCGGAAAGGCCTGTCTTCTGGCCCAGAATAAGGGGTCCTATGACGTTGCCGTCGAGCTGCTGCAGTATGATTATCAGTATGATGAAATACAGGCACTTTTTAGGATCTACCAGCAGTACCAGAAAAGCACTGGGGATAGCTCCTATAAAAGGTCCGAAGAAAGGGATTATATTGGTCACGCCCACGATGATACTGATCAGCAGCGCGTAAGGAGTGCGCATTATCGTGGTTGCTATAAAGCAGAGCATACCGATTATTATGGAATCCACTATCTTTCCGATAAAGAAATCCTGGAATATCTTATTGGTATAGCGCACATTATAGATAAATGCATTTGCTGTATCCTTTTTAAGCAGTGCATATACAACCTTCTTTGCCTGGCCAATCATCAGTTCCTTACTGCCCAGCAGGTAAAGGGCAATGATCATACCGATGATGAAATTAAAGACCGCCTTTATCAGATTAAGTCCGCCGGACAGAACCGTCATGGCGAATTCATTCACACGGCCGAAGATGTTCTCGTTGATCCAGTCATTGATAGGATCCGAATAATTGTTCATAACGTTATTGTAAGCTTCATCCAGCTGGGGATACTTGATCAGCATCTTATCCATCCATACGGTCAGATTCCACTGGTAAACAGGGAAGTTTTTGCTGATGTTCTGTATGCTGGATACTATATCGGGAATGATTATCCAGAAGAAGCCCACAATGATCAATATAAAAAGCACATAAGTGATAAAGATAGATACGGCCCTCACACGGCTCTTAGCCTTGCCGCGGGCCTCTCCTTCTTCGCGCCCCTTAAAGATCTTGTCCGAAAACCTGGCGTAAAGCCATTTATTCTCTATGTTGTTGACTACAGGCGCCATGAAGTATGTTAATACAAGCCCGTCGATTATGGGCGTGGCTATCTTAAGAAGTGAATCAATGCCTTCGGAAATCTCTGCCAGATGCAACAAACATAACAGAAAAACGATCACTGCACAGGCAGCCAAAAAGAAGGTAAGACCCAGATGGAAATATTTCTTTTTATCATCATCATCCATTTTCATAGCAATTTTATAATAACACACTTTAGTGCAAAGTGCTCGTTATTTTTTCAATTTTTTTAGTAAATTTTGGAAATATACGGGCAGCGGAGCCTCAAAATGCATCTTCTCACCGCTTGAGGGGTGCACAAAGCCCAGAACGCCTGCGTGGAGCACCTGTCCCGGCTCTTCTATGCGGATATTGCTCTTTATATGATTATAGACTTCATCCCCCAACAGCGGGTGCCCTATATGTGCCATATGGACCCTTATCTGATGGGTACGCCCCGTTTCCAGGCGGCAGCTTATATGTGCGTACTGCTCAAACTGCTCTATCACATGATAATGGGTCACCGCTGATTTGGCTTGCATCAGGCTGTTATGTACGGCCATGCGTTTGCGTTCATTGGGATCCCTGCCTATGGGCGCATCCACGGTACCGTCGGATTCCTTTAAGCGCCCCAGACATATCGCCTGATAAATGCGCTCTATGCTGTGCTCCTTAAGCTGCTCTGCGATACTTCTGTGGGCGTTATCGTTTTTGCAGATCACCAAAAGGCCGCTGGTATCCCGGTCTATGCGGTGTACTATTCCGGGACGCATAACGCCGTTAATGCCGGATAAGTCGTGGCAATGATACATCAGCGCATTTACAAGTGTGCCGCTGTAATGCCCCGGAGCAGGATGTACCACCATGCCCTTGGATTTGTTCACTACCAGCAGATCCGCATCTTCATATACAATATCTAAAGGGATATCCTCTGCCGGGATATCCGGCGTCATGGCCGGTGGCAGATCGATGACTATCTTATCGCCCTCCTTTAAGGAATACGAGGGCTTTACTGCTTTACCGTTTACGCGTACCGCTGCGTCTTTGATAAGCTTCTGTATAAAGGAACGGGACTGCTCCGGACAGAGCTGCGCACAGAGCTTGTCTATGCGCTCATCCTCCTGCTCATCATTTACCACAAAACGGTATTCGCTCAAATATCAGTCCTCCTTTTTACCGGAAGACTTTGACTTTTTCTTTCCGAAATTAAGGAATTCAAGATCCTCATCCTTAAAGATAAAGAGTGTCATGATGATCACCCATATAGTGGCAAGGACTATATAAATATCCGCCACATTGAACACAGGGAAATCAATAAACTGCGCATAAAGGAAGTCCGTAACGGATCCTTTCTGCAGCCTGTCGATAACGTTTCCGACAGCACCCGCCACGATAAAACTAAGCGCCATATGCAGGCGGAAGTATTTTGTTTTTCCGGGGATCCTTGTAATGATCACGGCAATACCTGCGCATACGACCAGGGCCAGTATTATAAAGAAAACAGCGCCGCCCTTGAAGATTCCCCAGCTGGCGCCGGTATTCTCCACATGCAAAAACTGGAAGACGCCTTTTATGACGTCCACAGATTCACCTACTGCCAGTTTTTTGTTTACTATACCTTTTGTCACCCGGTCTGCGACCAGTGCCAGTATACAAACCAGCACGTCCGCTATCCAGAGCATTCTTTTGTCTATCGTTTTCATTCGTTATCTTCCCTGTATTCGATCTCACGTATACCTTCCAGTATCTCTTCCTGTGTTACATTCGTATCTATATATGCCTTGCCCACGCGCTTCAGTAATATGAATTTTATACCGCCGTCCATTGCTTTTTTATCGGATCGTGTAAGCTCTGCGATCTTTTCGGCATTGATATCATCTATACTGATAGGCAGCTTGAAAGGCACGAACATGTCGCGGACCTCATAGTATTCCTCCGTGGAGAGCTTGCCTCTTTTATAGGAAATATATGCAGCCGCAACGCAGCCCAGTGCCACGCACTCGCCGTGCAGCAGCTCAAATTCCTTATATTTCTCGATCGCATGTCCTATGGTATGGCCGAAATTGAGCAGTGCCCTGTCGCCTTCTTCGTGGGGATCACGCTCTACTATGCGCTGTTTGCAGGCGCAGCAATGAGCCACCATCTCTTCCAGCGTTTCCGCATCACGGTCATGTATCTCATACATTTTTGATATTATCCATTCATAGAAGGAAGCGTCCATGATAAGGCCGTATTTCATCACCTCGCCCATACCTGCATAATACTGTCTGGCATCAAGGGTTTTTAATGTCGAGGTATTGATATATACCAGACGCGGCATCTTAAACGCGCCTACCATGTTCTTGTATGCATCCAGATCAACGCCTGTCTTTCCGCCTACCGATGAATCCACCTGGGCCAGCAGCGATGTGGGCACCTGTATCACATCAATGCCCCTCATATATATAGCTGCGCAGAATCCTGCAACGTCACCGACAACACCGCCGCCTACAGCTATGACCAGATCATGGCGGTTCATCCTGTGATCTACGAACTGCTTAAGAAGCTGCATCACGGTATCCATGTTCTTGCTTTTTTCACCTGCTTCAAAAGTGCAGATGAACACTTCCGAACATACTCCTTCAAGCAGGCCCTTTATCTCATCGGCATACAGCGGAGCTACATTGCTGTCGCTGACTATTGCTGCGCGTTTTCCTTCAAAGCCAAGCGCTTTGACCTCTTCCGGAAGGGCTGCAAAATCGTTTTCGATCTTTATATCGTAGATCGGTTTTTTATTCATGTTTATCGTTATTGTTAAAGGCATTGTAATAATTTACTCCTTAAAAAGATTCTTCGCTGCGCTCAGAATGACAGGGGGCGCCTGATTCTTAGCTGTGCGAAACGCTGCTGATTATAGCATATAAAGCATATTTGCGCAAATTGAAAAACCGGCCGCGAAGCCGGTTCTCCATACCATATCACAACACATTAAGAAGAAAGATCTTATGCTGTAAAGTTCTGTGTGAAAGCACCGGAAATGCTGGTGTTCTCGGGTGTGATGATGTAAATGCCTGCAAGTGCACTCTGTGCAGAATATGAAATACGTCCGAATGAGCAGTTAAGTGCATAAACGGTACCGCATACATAATCGAAAATCCTTCTTGCAAGAGCTTCATCGCAGCGCTCTGTATTCATAACAACTGTATATCCCTCAAGGATCCTGTCGGTGATCTCGTGGGTATCATCGATGGATTCAGGTGCTATGGCGATAACTTCACGATCGTGAGCGATCTCTTCTACCTTCTTATTAGAGGTAAAAGGAGAGATCTTTCCGAAACCCTTAGCTTTCTTTGCGGGCTTCTCCTCAACCACTTCGTCATCCAGATACTCGTCTTCCTCGTCATCATAGTAATCATCTTCTTTTCTTCCGAACTTGAATACTGATGCCAGACTACTCCATGCCATTGTCATTCCCTCCCATTTATTATATCATTGGTTTATTCCGGGCAATACTCTGCCCCATCACTTCCCATATAATCTCACAAATAATCCGTTATGTCAACATATTTTTTCAACCATTTTTTCCCGGAATGCTGATAGCTATTGACTTTCCGTCTGTACGGGGAGGTTTACATAATGTATAAACAGAAAGTTATGTTAACAAGTATTATGTAAACGTGGTTTACATAACCACATTATGTCACCTATTAAATCTGCCTAAAAATTCCTGCAAAACACTTAAAAAATATATCAGATTATGCTAGAATGGTTTTATCATATTTTTAGGAGAAAAAGACATGGCTCTATTCAACAGATTACTTTCAAAAGACTCTGCTCCGGCTCCTCCCCCGGTGACTTATACCCCGCCCTCAGAGGAACCCGCCGCTCCCGCTCCCGCTCCTGAAGCAGAACCCGCGCTGGATTTTCTTAAGCCCCTGCCGCCGGCAGAAGAAGTCCCCGAACTGGACTTTCTCAAGCCCCAGGCACCGGCAGAAGAAGTTCCCGAGCTAGACTTTCTTAAGGCCCCTGCTCCGGGTACGACCACTACCGCTACCGCCGCTTCTTCAACAGCATTTGAGACCACAGCCGGCGAAGACAGTCCGGTCCCCGGTCTTGCTTATCAGAATCAGTATAAGCGCCTTATTCTTGAGACGGAGATGCCTCCCGTGATAACGGTATGCAGATACGGTCCGAACTATGTAGCCACGGATCATATAAGAAATCTCCAGGCGGTTGAGAATTCAGAATACGCCGCTCTGGAAGAGCTGATAAAACAATATAAAAAAGCATAAAAAGAGGCGGGGTTTTAAACCCCGCCTCCGCTTATCTGTATTATTCTTCTTCGCCTTCAGCCACTTTTGCAAGCACTGTTTCGGGCTCAAGTCCGGTTACGTTGATGTTCTTTGTAACCTTTGCGTCGTAGGTGCTGGCTCTCATTATCTCGGTAAAGTCAACGCCGGTAGCTTCTGTCATGGTATCAAATACCTGTTTCATAACTATGGGCATGTTACCGCTGATCTGTGATACGCCGCTGCCGTCTGCTCCGCTGCCGCCGCCATAGATGTTCACCTTATCGATGGAAGCCAGGGGCTTTGCGACCTCTGCAGCCATTTCGGGCAGGATCTTTACCATCATCTCGATGACAGCTGCACCGTTGTACTTGCGGTATGCTTCTGCTTTCTTCTCCATTGCTTCGGCCTCTGCAAGACCTTTTGCCTTGATAGCTTCTGCTTCTGCAATACCTTTTGCGGTGATACCGGCTGCTTCCTGCTCTGCGGCATATCTCTGGGCGTCTGCTTTTGCCTTCTGAGCTTCGGCTGCCTTTTCCTGCTCGTACTTCTCAGCCTCAGCCTTACGCTGGCGCTGGATCAGAACAGCTTCTGCATCCTTCTCTGCTTTGTACTTCTCTGCATCGGCCTGGCGCTCGATCTGTGCGGAGAGTTCCTGCTGGCGTACCAGCACTTCCTTCTGCTTCAGTTCTGCTTCACGCTCAGCCTTGGCGATCTGTACGTTAACGGCCTGGGTCTCAATGACTTTGGCCTGTTCCTGTTTCTGGATCTCGTAAGCTGCATCTGCTTCTGCACGCTTGATATCAGCCTGAACTTTCAGTTCACTGCGCTTGATATCCAGTTCGTTATTCCTCTGTGCTATAGCCAGGTCGGAAATAACTCTTGCGTCGTTTGCTTCCTTTGCAGCCTCGGCCTGTGCTACAGCAACGTCTCTGTCTGCATTAGCCTTTGCTATCGATGCGTCCTTCTGGATCTTTGACATGTTGTCCTGACCCAGTGCATTGATGAGTCCCTGCTCATCTTCGATCCTCTGAATGTTACAGGATATGATCTGGATACCAAGGGATTTCATATCCACCTGGGCCTTTTCCTGTACCTCATCACCGAATTTCTTACGGTCGGTGTTCAGTTCGCGGAGTTCGATTGTACCTATGATCTCACGCAGGTTACCCTGTAATGAATCGGTCAGCGCTATGATGAAATCCTTCTCTTTCATGTTCAGGAAGTTGCGCTGTGCCTTGAGGATACCATCTTCCGAAGTATCAACCTTTACCTTGGCTACGGCGTCAATGTCAACACCGATGAAATCCTTGGTAGGTACGAAACCGCCTGTCTTGATGTCGATCGATATCTGCTTCAGGAGCAGTGTATCTTTTCTCTCTAAGAACGGGATCTTGATGCCGGCGCGTCCGATCAGCACCTTAGGTTTTTTCTTGATACCCGATATGATATAGGCTGTATCCGGGGGGGCTTTTACATACCCCGACATTAAGATGATGATGAGCAATACTACAGCAAGTATGATAAATCCAAGTATCAGTTCCTGCGGCATACTCTGTTACCTCCTTCTTTTGTTTTGTAGGTTAATGGTTTTTATTACACTCGGTGGTGTAATTGTAATTATTATACCACCGGGGAATACAGGGACAATATACAGAAATTGTCAAATTTGCTACCCGTCATTGCGAACCTAAACTCTATATTTCAGCTGTGGCGCGGCTTAGCCAGACGCGTTCTTCTACGTTTTCCATGAAGGGCATGAGTTTCTCGCGCACCTTGGCGTGATACTCGTTGAGCCATTGTATTTCTTTGGGTTCGAGGTACTTTTTATCTATCGCGTCGCGGTCGATGGGTACCCAGGTAAGGGGCAGGAACTGCAGAAATTCGCCGTCCGCGTTTTCCGTTTTATGTACGCACAGGAGAATGTTCTCGATCCTGATGCCGTGGCCGCCTGCAACGTATACGCCCGGCTCATCGCTCATCAGCATGCCGGGTTCCAACACGTGATCGGAGCTTGCAGGTCTTTGTTTCCAGCGGATGGCCGAAGGCCCTTCGTGAACATTAAGCATATAGCCCACGCCGTGGCCGGTACCGCATTTATAATCCATATCCAGCTCCCAGACAGGGCCTCTGGCTAATATGTCCAGATTGCGCCCGCCGCAGCCCTTAAGGAATACGGCGTTCTGCAGCGCCAGCATTCCGGCTACCACTCTGGTAAAGTGCTTTTTCTTTACTTCTTCCACTTCACCGATAAGCAGTGTTCTGGTCACATCTGTGGTGCCGCCGTCGTACTGTCCGCCGGAATCCACCAGATAAAAACCGTTGCCTGCTATCTTTGCCGAATCCTCTTCCGGAGCTTCATAATGCATCATTGCCGCATTGGGTCCGAACGCACTTATGGTAGTGAAAGAAAGATCATTGAAGCCTTTTATCTGCGCCCTCATGGAATCCAGGCGGAGCGCCAGGCTGTATTCGTCTGCGCCGTCTTTAACCGCGTTCTCCTTGACATATCGCAGGAATCGGGTCAGTACAGCGCTGTCTTTAAGGTATACTTCCTTGATATGAGCTATTTCCTTAGGTGTCTTGACCGCCTTGGCCTCATCAAGAGGGCTTAAGCATTCGATCAGTTCTATACCGCTTCTTTCAAGCAGTCTGCATATCATATAGTTTGTCTTATCTGGATCAATAAGGACTTTGCCCATAAATTTGAGATAAGGCAGATCTTTGTAGAAGTCCTCATACGCCTTTAAAGTAATATCTTCATCTTCGCAGAAACGGCACAGCTCATCACTTATCACCGCTTCCTTTATATACAGGGATACACCTATATCCGTAACTATGGTATATGCATATGCCACCGGATTGTAGGCTATATCGCTGCCGCGCAGGTTAAAGAGCCACATCTGCTCATCAAGCCCGCTTACGATCGAAGCCACGGCACCCTTTGCAGCTATGGCGTCACGGAAATTCGTGATCTTGTCTTTATATTCTGCCCCGTATAATTCCGGAGGCAGCAGGCGCACATCATTCGCGCTGTCGGCAGGCCTGTCTTCCCAGATCAGGTCCACGAGATTCTTTCCTATCTTGATGGAAGCCCCTATGCTCTTTAAGGTCTCACGTATCTTTCGTCCCATCTTGCAGGAGATCAGCTTTCCGTCGGCATAGATCACATCTCCGCTGGGTATGTTATTCTCCAGATATTCATACAGATCCGGAACGCCTGCATCGCCTTCACGCATAAGAATAATGCCTGTATCCAGCAGTTCGTTCATGGCTTGCACGAAATATCTTCCGTCCGTCCATAAAAGTGCGATATCTTCACCTACAAGCAGGGTTCCTGCAGATCCCGTGAAGCCGCTCAGGAACTCGCGCTCCTTATAATGATCGTTGATATATTCCGAATTATGGGGGTCGGCCGTGGCACAAAGATACCACTGAGCTTCGTATTCCTTTAATTTATTACGTAACTGTCTTAATCTTTCCCTGATGATCTCGTCCATCTTTTACTCCCTGTAGAAATGTACTCTGTTCTTGCCGGACTGTTTAACATGATACATGGCCATCTGAAGTTTTTGATAAAGCGTGTCGTAATCCCTGCCATGCTTGGGAATAAACACGGCAACGACTGATGCAGTCAATGCATCTCCGCCGTTACGGGCACTGTTTGCCTCTTCCATAACATGGCCGCAGATCTCTTCGCAGTAACTCATCAGCTCAGCCTCGCTAAGTGCCTGCGGAATATAGATGATAAACTCATCCTCATCGCTGCGGCATAATATGCTTCCGGAAAGCGCGGTCTTGCGTAATGCTTCGGTGAATTTGATTATCACGCCGTTGGCGTAACTGCTTCCCTGTTCCATCATAAAATGACCGAAACCGTCTATATCCACCATGACCATCTCGGCCCCGTCGGCGTCACTGCGTATGCGGCTGTCCACTTCGGAAGCCATATATTCGCCCTTTAAAAGATCCGTAAGCAGATCCTTTTTAGAGCTGCCCAGGATATTACGGCGCATATCCTCCATCTGCAGGACTTTCTCAATGCGCCCCAGCATAACCTCTGCTTCAAAGGGCTTCTTGATATAATCAAGCGCACCCATCTTAAGCCCCCTCATCTCGCTTTCATGTTCCGTATCGGCTGTAAGAAATATAATGGGGATATTTGCGGTGCGCGGATTAAGTTTGATCTGTTCCATGGTCTCATAACCGTCCATCTCGGGCATCATGATATCCAGAAGGATCAGATCCGTTTTATTCTTTTTAAGGAAATTCAAAGCCTGCCGGCCGGATTTGGCCATGGAAAGATGGTAAAAAGGCTGCAGGACTTCTGCAGCACTTTTTAAGTTAGTGGTACTGTCATCTACCATCAGGATATGCTTCAAATCGTCACCTCAGAAATTTTCTCACCTCTTCGGGCATTTCATCTATGGCACATACGATATCGTGCAGTACTTCCGCAGATCTGATATCTTCAATAGCCTGCGGTATAGCTACGCCGCTCACCTCATTGAGTGAGTCGATAAGCTTCATATCATCAACGGATGCATACTTATCATCCAGGGCGCACATAACGGTCTTTGCGAATTTATAAGGGCTGGCTGTTGAAGCGATCAGCGCAGGAGTATCATCGCCGGTGTTCTTTCTGTATTCATCATAAACATAACCTGCAACTGCGGTATGGGGATCGATTATATAGCCGCATTCCTTATAAAGAGATGCAATCTTTGATGCGGTATCTTCTTCGGAAGCATAACCTCCGCAGAAATCATCAAGACGTGCCTTCATATCCTCACTTATCTCATAGGCGCCGTCTTTATTGAGCTGCTCCATAAGCGCCTTGTTCTTCTTATCATCATCACCTGCAATATGATAGATAAGGCGCTCAAGATTACTGGAGATCAGTATATCCATGGAAGGCGAACCGGTTAAGATAAAGTTCCTGTCCTTGCTGAATGCGCCGTTTTCGTCCATCTCACGCAGCTTATCATAGGAGCCGCTCTTAAAGAAATCGTAAAGTACGCGGTTGGAATTGGATGCGCAGATCAGTTTATTAACCGGAAGGCCTGCCTGCTTTGCATAATATGCAGCCAGAATATTACCGAAGTTACCGGTAGGTACACAGATATTGATCTTATCACCGCTCTTTATCTTTCCATCCTTTAACAGGCGGGTATACGCGTATACATAATAAACTACCTGGGGAACCAGACGGCCTATATTTATTGAGTTCGCAGATGAGAATACAAAACCTTTCTCCTTAAGTTCTGCTTTCAGCGCCTCATCATTGAACATCTTTTTAACGCCGGTCTGTGCATTGTCGAAATTACCTTCAATGCCTATAACACGTACGTTTGCACCCTTCTGTGTCACCATCTGGCGCTCCTGTACTTTGGATACGCCGTTCTTGGGATAGAATACGCAGATCCTGGTGCCCGGAACATCTGCAAAGCCTGCCAGCGCAGCTTTTCCGGTATCTCCGGAGGTAGCCGTCAGTATTACTATCTCTTCCTTAAGATCGTTCTTCTTTGCTGCCGTGGTCATCAGATGAGGCAGGATCGAAAGTGCCATATCCTTAAAAGCTATGGTAGATCCGTGGAACAGCTCAAGATAATAAGCTCCTCCCGCTTCCCTGATAGGCGCTATCTCTTTGGTATCGAATTTTTCGTCATATGCGCGCTCAATGCAGCCTTTAAGCTCTTCCTCAGTATAATCCGCAAGGAAAAGCTTCATGACTTCATAAGCTACGCCCTTATAATCCATATCTTTAAGCTCTTCAAGGCTTTTGTCCAGCACCGGAAGGCTGTCGGGAACAAAAAGGCCGCCGTCCTCTGCCAGCCCCTGCAGCACCGCCTGTGAAGCCGTGAGCTTTTTATTGTTATCTCTTGTACTGTGATATAAGATACTCATTTCTTTATTCTCCCTGTAAAGCAATTTTCCGCATTATTTTAACAGAAATCTGCGATAATGTCTATCATGTCATTCTTCCTGACTGTTCTGCTGAGGGTTCTATGACCTGCCCCCATTGTATCAGCCATAAGATTGATGATATAATAGCCCCATGAGCTCAGATACTACCGGCGTTTATCCGGCAAAGAAAAAGGATGGGAGCACCTACTACCGCGCTTCCGTTACATACAGAAGAAAGCATATAAGCCTGGGCAGTTTCGATACTGCCACGGCGGCTCATCGCGCTTATAATCAGGCCAGGCTTATATTAAATGATAAAAGCTGCGGTATCCTGGATCACCATGAGCCTTCCGCTCTTTCCTTCGAAAAATGGGTGAGCCTGATCAACTTCAGGGATAACGGGATCTATATTTCCAATCCGATCTATATCATGCGCAAGATGTTCTTTTATTATCTGAGTCCTGCCGACATACTCAAGTTTGATGCGGATGAACTTTTCTTCTACAGCTCCCATAAGATAATGCGCCGCGGAAAGCATTTTTTCGCTGCTGATTACGGGCTGCAGATCAATATCCTAAACCGTTACGGCATCAGGAGTTATGCCGTCCCCGGCAGGGATTATAAGTTTTTAAACGATGACGAACTGGACTTCCGCAGCGCCAATATACAGGTGATAAACCGCTACGTCGGAGTAACCAAGGAAAACGTTAAAAACCGCGTGGTATTTCGCGCCCGTATACATGTAAGAGGTAATTTTATAGTGGGCGATTACGAAACCGAAGATGAAGCAGCCGTCGCTTATAATAAGGCCGTAGATGCGCTGAAGGAACAAGGGGTAAATAAAAACTATACTAAGAATTATATTGAGAGTTTAAGCTGTGATGAATACAGGGAGGCCTATGGAAGGATAAAGATCTCTGAAAAGATCCTTCGCTTTGCTCAGAATCTTACCTTATCGTATAATCCAAAAAGCAAATATTAAGATGCGCGCCACCCTCTATGCCGTCTATCTTTGCACCCTTATCGTACTGCCACATCACAAACTGATAGGGATAATCCGGAATATCTTCATCCCCTGTATACCACACATCATAACCTATCATGGAACCCAGACTATACTTTTTGATAAGAGTGGTCTTATCACCATAGAGCATGGAGAAGATCCCCGAGTTCTCAATGGCCTTCATAAAAGTGATGGCGTTGTTGGTCCTGGGCATCTTTTCCAGCTCATCCATCCTGGCCTTGCCGCTGCCCAGTTTTTCCGTAGAAAGCGCCAGTGGATAATTAAGCCTCATATCATATTCCGTAAGTACCTGTATGCAGAAATCCGCCTCTTCCTTTGCTTCGTCGATATTTACTGCAGCAGTCACAAAATACATACCCACATCAAGGCCTGCTTCACGCGCCTTGTTGTAATTCTCCACAAATCTTTCATCCATGCTCAGATCCCCTGTGGTATAACCGCGCTGCCCCAGTCTCAGCATGACAAAATCCACGCCTGCGTTTTTAAGCGCAACAAAGTCTACATCTCCTTCTTCCTTGGAGATGTCAACTCCCACAAACCCCTTCTTAGTATTGTTCTCATAATAGCTCATGAAAGGTTTTTGATATACAAAGCCGGAGGCCTGATAGCTGTTCCTGCTTAAATAAGGATTAAGCTCAACCCATTCTTCAGTTCCGTCTTCATTGACAATACGGGTATGCAGTCCGTCTTCGGAAACAGAGGGCTTATCTTCCTCTGTCTCATCTTCTTCTGCCGATCCGCCCCAGGGCGTAGGTGTAGGCGCCTGATTAGAAGAAGGCGCCAGCGTAGGCTCTCCTTTGGTAGGATAAGCATCCCAGAAATCCAGATCTGAAGCCGTGCCCGTCTTGCCGCTTATAAGCGAAGTAGCGTTGGGATCGGGATTCCAGTCTGCCGCTGCTCCGGGCGTTGCTTTGGCGCCTGATGCACCGTTCCTGCCGGGAGTCTTTGCCGACTGGTTTGCCATCACGACTATGGCTACGGCAAGCAGTATAAACAACACTGCAACAACAGCCGCAGTACCCATGGTACTTTTATGTCCGCTGTTAAAAGTCAGCGGATCATCATATTCATCATCAAAGTCTTCGTTCAGCTTCAATTGCTTTTCCTTTTAATGTTCAGTATATATCCGAATGCGCCACCTACCACGCCGCCCAGTATATGTGAAAGGTTCGAGATATCATCCTGTATGAATATGCCGTCAAATATCTCCTTGCCAAGATAGATTATCGCTACCAGTATAAAGGTTAAAGGTATTTCCCCCTCCTTAAAACTTGTAAAGGAAGTCATCAGTATCATTGCAAAGACCACGCCGCTGGCTCCGCAGATAGCAATCTGGGGAAAGAGGAAATAATTGATTATAGCTGTCACAAAGGCAGTAACCAGTATGACTATCAGCACTTTCTTCGAACTGTATTTTTCCTCAAGCATGGGCCCCAAAAGCAGCAGGTAAGCCATATTACCGATGAAGTGATCCCAGCCGCTATGGCCCAGCACATGGGTAAAAAACCTTAAATATGTCAGAGGATTCAAAAGCGATGAATGATACGACATGAACAGCCAGTCCCTTATGGCTCCGAAAGATATATAGCTAAGAAGCAGCGCTCCCAGGCTTAGTATTGCAAAGCTTAATATCACAGGCGAATTAAAGCTCAGCTTGAATTTTCCCAGCTTGATCCCGTCAAATTTCTTATTATCAGCCATGTTCGTCTCCTGTCTTTCTATAGTAAGTCTAAAGGCACAACTCCAACATGTCATCCCATATATTATCACAAAACAGTGTTCATATACAAGATATGGTATCATCAAAAACATCCCGGCAAAGGTATTACTTTCATCTGATTTGCGTAGGCTTTGCAATAATGCTATCATAGCCACATGAGCAGAAAGATAAATGTATTGTTTTCTATACTTCTATGCCTGCTTCTTCCGGCATGCGGTAAGGTTGAGCCGGTCACGGACAGCGGCTTTTATTTTGATACCTATGTTAAATTTGTACTTTATGGAGATGACCGGAAATATCTCAAGGACTGTCTGGACATTTGTGCCGAAGATGAAATGATATATTCTGCCCATGAGGAAGGCAGTCTTTTATATTCACTTAATCAGGGAGAAGCAGATGATTATACTCCGCTTCTGCCTGCCCTGGAATCTGCTCTGGAATACGAAATGCTGACAGATGGCGCCGTGGATCCCGCTATAGGTTCCCTTACCGGACTCTGGGACTTTTCTTCTTCAGACGGCAAAAAGGAACCGCCTGCTGACAGCGATATCAAAGAGGCGCTTGATCACATCGACAGTTCTATGATCATCATCGAAGACAATACCGTAAGACTTGCCGATCCCGATGTGCAGATAGATCTTGGTTTTATAGCCAAAGGCTGTATCTCAAAAGGAATACGTGATCACCTTATCGAATGCGGCGTAAAGAGCGGCATAATAAATCTTGGCGGCAATATCGTGGTAATAGGTTCCCGTCCTGACGGCAGGGCTTATAACGTCGGTATCCTTAAGCCCTTCTCCAACGAGGTGATGGTCACCTTTGATATAAGTGACGCCGCCATAGTTACCTCCGGCGTTTATGAGAGATACTTTGGTTACGACGATAAGCTCTATCATCACATTCTGGATCCGAAGACCGGCTACCCTGCAGATAACGAACTGTTATCGGTAACTATTGTCTGTTATGATCCCATTGAGGCCGACGCCCTGTCCACCGCCTGCCTGGTCATGGGTCTTTCTAAGGGACTGGAATTCATAGAAAACACCCCTGATACGGAGGCGTTATTCATAGACAACGAGATGAATATACATACTACATCCGGCTTCCCGGAATACCGATGAAGAAAGGAAAGTATGAGGACAGAAGGACCGTCCCCGCGTCCTCAATGATCGGTTATCACTTTCTTGGGGCACTTCTCTGCGCAGGCACCGCAGCCTTCGCATTTGTCCTGATCGATGTGTGCCAGGAAATCGTTGATCTCTATGGCATCCTTAGGACAGTTCTTCTTACACAAGCTGCAGCCTATGCAGCCGGCCTTGCATTTCTTCATTACGTCCGGTCCCTTATCCTTTGAGTTGCAGGCAATCAGATATTTTGCTTCATAAGGTACCAGCTCGATAAGCTTCTTGGGGCAGGCTTCTATACATTTGCCGCATGCCTTGCAGGCATCTTTATCCACAACGGCAATACCTTTTACGATATGTATTGCATCAAAAGGGCAGGCACTCACGCAGCTGCCGTAACCCAGGCAGCCGTAGACGCAGCTCTTGTCCCCGCCACCGGGCAGCATGGCTGCCATACGGCAGTCCTGTATTCCGGTATAGTTATAATCCTTAGAAGCTTTCTCACAGTCTCCGGCACATTTTACAAAAGCCACCATATGCTTTGAGTCGTCCGCTTCCACACCCATTATGGCAGCAACCGATTTTGCTACTGCCGCTCCGCCTACAGGGCAGGCGTTTACAGGTGCTTCTCCTTTAACGATAGCAGCCGCAAGGCCGGAACATCCGGGATATCCGCAGCCTCCGCAGTTGTTTCCCGGAAGAGCGCTTACTATCTTATCTTCCCTGGGATCTGTTTCCACATGGAAAGCTTTTGCGGCAATACCAAGGAACAGGCCCAGTACCAGCCCCAGGATTCCGATTACTATTACTGCTGTGATTATTGCCTGAATATTCATATATTCCTATTCTCCGTATATTAAGATCCTTCGTCGCTGCGCTCCCCAGGATGACAGGCGCTTTATAACAATCCCGAGAATCCGCAGAATGCGATAGCCATAAGCCCTGCGGTTACCAGTACTATGGGCATCCCCTGAAAAGGTTTGGGGATATTGTTATAACGCATCTTTTCCCTTATGCCTGCCAGGATGCAGATGGATATAGCAAATCCTGCGGCGGTAGCAAAGCCGTTCACCACTGAATACAGGATATTGTACTCCTCCTGCACATTGGTCAGTGCCGTTCCGAGCACCGCGCAGTTTGTTGTGATCAGCGGAAGGTAAACACCAAGGGATTCATATAACGCAGGGATGTATTTCTTTAAAAACATCTCCACAAACTGTACAAGCGCAGCTATTACCAGTATAAAAACTATGGTTTTAAGATATTCCAGCTCAAAAGGCTTAAGCAGAAATCCGTATATCAGTGAGCTGACCAGGCTGGCCAGTGTGATGACAAATATAACCGCTATACCCATTCCCCCGGCAGTCTTAAGCTGTTTTGATACCCCAAGGAAGGGACAGAGGCCGTAGAACTGGCTGAGTACCACGTTACTCACAAAAGCAGAACCGATGGCAATTATCAATAATTCCGATATAGTACTCATTTTTCGCCTCCCTTCCTGCCTACAGCAGTATCCGCCCCGTTCTCATCATAGAAGCGGTGTACGCAGCCATCCTCACCACAGGAAGTGCAGTCTTTATTACACGCCTTTATCTTTGTTTCTTTGCCGGCTTTTAACTGTTTATCGCGCACGACGCTCATCACGGCTATAATTGCAGCAAGTACAAAGAACGCTCCCGGAGCCATTACAAATATAGCTATGGGTGATAACCCGGCAGCCTCTAAAGGTGCTTTAAAACTGAATCCGAATATAGAAAAGCTTCCAAGTATCTCTCTTACGCATCCTATAAGTGTAAGCGCAACGCTAAAGCCCAGTCCCATGCCAAGCCCATCCAGCGCCGATGCAAATACTTTGTTTTTTGAAGCAAAGGCTTCTGCACGGCCAAGGATTATACAGTTGACCACGATAAGCGGAATGAACATACCAAGCGCCGAATTCAGCGCAGGTAAATAAGCTTCCAGAAACTGTCCGACTATGGTAACGAAAGATGCGATGATTACTATAAAGGCCGGTATACGCACCTTATCCGGTATCACTTTTCTCAGAGCAGATATGATAATGTTGCTGAGTGTCAGCACCACAGTCGTTGTAAGCCCCATGCCCAGGCCGTTGATAGCCGAAGTTGTAACAGCCAGCGTCGGGCACATGCCCAGCATCAGCACGAAAGTGGGGTTCTCTGTTATAAGTCCGTTTATAAAAGGATTTGTTTTTTTCTCTTTCATGTTATCCATTTCTTTATTTACTATTTAAAGATCCTTCGCTTCGCTCAGGATGACTCGCACTATAGTTGTTCGCTCAGGAGGCACTAAACTGTTACTCTCCGCTCTGCCATGTATCACGGAATGAATCCGCTGTAAGGTCTCCATATACCATTCTGTAATAATCAAGTCCTGCATTTATGCCGTTAACAAAAGCTTTTGTTGTAATGGTTGCCGAGGATATCGCATCCACTTCATTTTCCGCTGAAGCCCCGCCGCCTTTAACATATACAAAACTTTCGGCTTTCCTGTCTTTAAACTGGGGCGTAAGCACCTCACCCGCCTGCATTCCAAGTCCCGGTGTCTCGGAGGTCTCCAGGATAGCCACGCCCTTCAGGGTTCCTTCAAAATCTATCCCCATGGAAAAACGGATATTTCCGCCGTAGCCTTCCTTTGTTGTCAGATTAAATACAAATCCAAGAGGCGTCCCGTCTGCAGCGTGGGCTGTATATGTCTCATCAACGGTGTTCTTGGGATACTTAATCAGGAAATCCCCGTATTCCGGTATGCTGTCAGGATCTGAGCCTTGCGAAAAATGATCTGCTTCCGGAAATACTTCACGGCATGCAGCTTCAACTGCAGCCCTCTTGCCTTCCTCTATCGGTTTTTTCGTCACTTCGTTAACTACCGCCAGCAGGATTCCGGCTATTGCAGTGATCGCGAAGAGTATAAGCGCGTCTTTGATTATAGTTTTCATTTAGCCGCCTTTCTGTATCCGAAATGCTTCGGTACGGTAATGCGTTCGATCAGCGGTACCAGCAGATTACCGATTATTATTGCAAACGAAACGCCCTCTGCGGCAGGCCCGAAGATTCGGAAAATACCGGTAAGGCATCCCAGAAATACTCCATATATGAGCTGGCCTTTTTTGGTTATCGGCCTTGTAACATAATCCGTAGCCATAAAGAAGGCTCCCAGCATCAGTCCGCCGCCAAAAAGATGCGCTGCGATAAAATCCAGATCCAAACCGTGTCCGCCGAAAATAATTACAAACAATACCAGACTCAAAAGATACATTCCGGTAAGATGCCAGGTAATGATACCCATGCACAGGAGGAAGATCCCTCCTATTATCAGTGCAAGCGCCGAAGTCTCACCGATAGTACCGGCTTCATTTCCAAGGAGCATTGAACTTATTGAAAAGCTTGCGCCGCCTTTAACGTCAGCAAGCGGCGTTGCAGAGCTGATAACATCTGCGCCGACCCATCCGGGTCTGTAAGAGAAATCAGTCATGAATCTTGAAAAGCTCAGCACCAGAAAACATCTTGCCCCCAGCGCAGGATTCATGAAATTCTGTCCAAGGCCGCCAAAAAGCTGTTTAACCACCACTATTGCCACAAAACTGCCGATCACCGGTATATACCAGGGTACGGATACCGGAAGGTTTAATGCCAGTAAAAGTCCCGTAAGAACTGCCGACAGATCACCGATGGTATTTTTACGTTTGCAGATCTTTTCAAAAGTCCATTCAAAAAATACACAGCAGCCAATGCATAAAGCTATCACCAATATAGCTGCCGGCCCGAAGTTGCATATACCTACTCCGGTTGCAGGTAAAAGCGCAAGTATCACACAGCCCATGATATTCGTAGTAGTCGATTTGTCCCGGACATGGGGTGTGGAGGATACCGAGGGAAGTTTTTTTACAGGCTCTTCTTTATTCTGTTTTTTATCCTTTAATTCGTTTTCCATAATCTCACTTTTTCCGTTTGGCAAGCTGCATGCGCCGCATGCTCTTGATCGCCTGGGCAAGCTGGCGCTTTGCCGGACATACATAAGAACAGCTTCCGCATTCAACACATTCCAAACCGCTTAAATTCAGGAATTCTTCTTCGTTTCCATGCTCTGCATGATCAGCCAGATGTGAGGGTATCAGCCTTGACGGACATGCATCTACGCAGCGTCCGCAATTAATGCAGGCAGAAGGTTCCCATTTTGCAGCTTCATCTTCACTCATGCACAGAAGCGCTGATGAAGTTTTGGTAACGGGCACATTCAGATCAAAGAGTGCAAAACCCATCATGGGGCCGCCGGATATTATCTTCTTTGCCTCACATTTAAAACCGCCGGCTGCATCGATCAGATCGTTATAATTCGTGCCGGTACGTACCCTGAAATTACAGGGATCTGTGACCGCATTTCCTGTTACGGTTACGATCCTGTACATAAGAGGCTCTCCTTCACGTACAGCATTATTGATCGCAATGACCGTATCAACATTATTTACTATACATCCGGCATCTGCAGGCAGCATCTTTGAATTGATCGCCCTTTTTGTTACCGCATAGATAAGCTGGCGTTCAGATCCCTGGGGATACTTTGTCTTTAATGCCGCCACAGAGATATTAGGTATATCTTTTGTCTTTTCCTTAAGCAGTTTAATGCAGTCGGGCTTGTTATCCTCAACAGCCAGTACGCCTCTTGCATTTTTAAAGAGACCCACTTCTATCTGCAGTCCGCCTATAAGTCTCTCGGGCTCTTCCAGCATTTTTCTGTAGTCGCTGGTAAGATAAGGCTCACATTCGGCACAGTTGACTATTATCGTATCTATCTTATCCGGTTCCTTGGGTGAAAGCTTAACGTGCGTAGGGAAGCCGGCACCACCCATGCCCACGATTCCCGCCTTCTGTATGGCAGCTATCACTTCATCACGGCTCATATCTTCATAAGGCTTATCCGTAATGGGATCAGCCTTCTTGTATTCCCCGTCATTTTCAATGATGATGCAATCCACCATATCACCTGTGATGGTGCGGCGTTTTTCGATAGTTTTGACAGTTCCGGATACTGAAGAATACACAGGTGCCGAAACAAAGCCTCCTGCCTCCGCTATACATTCGCCGCAAAGCACATGCTGCCCTTTTTCCACTATTGCTTTAGCCGGGGCTCCTATGTGCTGGCTCAGCGGATATACCAGCTCTGCTTTCGGATCTATATCTTTGATAGGCTTATCCTTCGAAAGATCTTTTCCGTCGTAAGGATGTATGCCTCCTTTAAATGTTAATAAGGACATCTATCGTTTCTCCTGTACTTTATAACATGTGTATATTAACATATTTTTGACAGTAATTCCATAAAAAGATCCTTCGCTGCGCGAAGTTGCAATGATGGTTTTGGTTGAAATTTCAGCGAATTATGATATCATATTTATGAGAATGATCACGAAAGGATATCTGATATGAAAAGCATCACATCCGCTCTTGATATTACACCTTCATATCCTGTTGAAGGACTTTTACCCGAAGGGGAATCGTTAGAAGACGTACTTTTTCTCGATATAGAAACTACGGGCTTAAGTGCAAAAAACTCAAGCCTTTATATGGTTGGCTGCGTATTTTATAAAGACGAAAGCTGGAATTACATCCAGTGGCTCGCCGAAAATTATGAGGAAGAATTACAGCTTCTGACAGCTTTCTTTGAGTTTGCACACAACTATAAATTCCTTATACATTTTAACGGCAACCGCTTCGATCTGCCTTATCTTGAGCAGAAGGCGGCACAGTATTCCACGCCTTACGATTTTTCGGCGTTTACCGGCGTTGATATCTACCGCCGCATCCAGGGTTATAAGGATATTCTGGGTCTTCCCGATCTTAAACAGAAGACAATCGAAGAATTCCTGGGCATAGAGCGCGATGATCCTTATACCGGCGGTGAACTCATCAGCCGCTATCATGATTATGTCTGTGAGAAAGACCCTGCTATCGAAGCAGAGCTTTTGCAGCATAATGCAGACGATCTGCGCGGTATGCTCCATGTCGTGGATATGCTGGCATATCCCGATATCTTCTTAAAACCCGTGCGTGTTATGAAAGTTCACGCTAATTATTTCCGTGATGTAAATAAAAAACGCGGCCAGGAAGTTATCATGAAACTCCGTTTTCTTGCACCGCTTCCCAAGGCCGTATCCTTCCGTTCCCTTGGCTGCTATTTCTCCGGCGAAGGCGTTGACGGATCCCTCAAAGTACCTCTTTATGAAGAGGAACTTAAGTATTTCTATTCCAACTATAAAGATTATTATTATCTTCCTGCAGAAGATACGGCTATGCATAAAGCTATTGCAGGTTTTGTTGATAAAGAGCACAGGGTACAGGCTACCGCTTCCAACTGCTATACCCGCAAGAAATCCTTATACCTGCCCCAGTGGGACGTGCTCTTCACTCCTTTCTTTAAAAGGGAATACAAATCAAAAGATCTTTTCTTTGAACTGACAGATGAATTTAAAAAGAGCCGTTCAGGTTTCAACATGTATGCGGAACATATACTTTCATCGATGTATCAGTATCAGGATCAATAAATAACAGGGCCGGACATTTAGTCCGGCCCGTTTCATATTCAATCCATTCTTTCGTAGAAAAATGAGTTTTTCCTTGAATAATGTATATCTTTATAATTCGTTATCTGCTCTGTGGAGCCTATAAATAATATGCCTTCATGAACAAGGCTGTCGTGGAAGCGGCGGAATACCTGATCTTTCGCTTCTTCCGTAAAATATATCAGTACATTACGGCATACGATCATGTTGTAATCTTTCGGATAATCCCTTGGTTCCAGAAGATTTGACTGTTTAAATGTCACTCTGCTTTTAATCTCATCACTTATCTTATAGCCAACGCGAAGAGTCTTCAGATCCGAATTACCCGGCTGCTTTACGATATCATCAAGTTCTTTTCCTTCGATTTTGGTAAAATACTTTTCCTTGAATTCCTTAGGCATATCCTCCAGTGATTTTTCAACATATATACCCCTCTTAGCCTTGAACAATATGGTCTTGTCGATATCCGTAGCATATATGCGTATCATGTTTAACGGGATATGTTTCGACAAAGCCATTACCAGTGAATAAGGCTCATCTCCCGTAGAGCAGGCTGCCGACCATATCTTAAGGTTTTTCCCGAAGCGGCTGATAAGGGTAGGGATAACCTCTTTATCCATGAACTCCCACTGCTCCGGATTACGGTAAAAGTTAGAGACATTAATGGTAAAGTGGTTAAGGAACTCCTCCATTGCATCCCTGTCTTTTTTGAGCAGTTCAATATATGCGGGATAATCACTCAATCCCTTCTTTGTAATGAGCTGATCTATGCGGCGTTTCATCTGCGCTTCCTTATATGCGTTCAGATCAACACCGGTCAGGCTTAAAATCTTGTCCTTTAAGTAATTATAATCCATTAATGCCATATCTCAAGCTCCTTTATGTATCCCCTATGTTTATAAAAAGGGCTCAGCTAAAATGAGCTGAGCCCTTAAAATCCTACGTGTTCCGATTATTCGCCGTCTGATCCGTTATCCTCTGCCTCTTCGGGCTCCTCAGGAAGCAGATCCTTAAGGCTTAAGGAGATCTTGTGATCATCGATGTTGAGATCAACAACCTTTGCCTCGATCTCATCGCCGGTCTTCAGAACATCTGAAGGCTTATCGATGTGCTTGCGGCTGATCTGTGATACGTGAAGCAGTGCGTCAACACCTTCCTCAAGCTGGATAAATGCACCAAACTCGGTCATACGTGCAACTACACCCTTTACGGTAGATCCAACAGGATACTTGCTCTCAACGTTCAGCCAGGGATTGTTCTCATCGAACTTTGCGGAAAGAGCTATCTTATCGCCCTTGATCTCTTTGATGATAACCTTAACGGTATCGCCCTTCTTGAATACGTTCTGGGGATAATCGATACGGCCCCAGCTCATCTCTGAAATGTGAAGCAGACCGTCGATACCTCCGATGTCAACGAATGCACCGAAGCTGGTAACGTTCTTTACGGTACCTTCTACTACATCACCCTCCCGGATGCGGCCCAGAGCATCTGCCTTTGCAGCCTCACGGCGCTCCTTAAGAACTGACTTGCAATCGCCGATGTATCTGCGCTTTGCAGGATTGAACTCGTGCATAACGAATTCGATCTCCTGGTCTGCAAATACGTTCAGGTTCTTGGTATAGATATCTGATGCAAGGCTTGCGGGGATGAATACTGGAACATCATCTACCGTTGCAACCAGACCACCCTTAACTACTTCGGTAACCTTTGCCTTTAATACGGTCTGTGCATTGAATGCATCTTCAAGTACCTTGCTGATCTTCTCTGAAGCGATACGCTTGTGTGAAAGAACAACCTGGCCGTCTCCGTCGTTGAGCTTTAAGACTTTGACCTTGATAGGATCGCCGGCTTTAACGACGGTGGTAAGATCTAATGTCTGATCGTTGGAATATTCGTTTCTTGTAACGATTCCATCGGACTTATAGTTGATATTTACTGCAATCTCTGTAGGTGTCACTGAGATAACGGTACCTTCCACCACGTCCCCCGTACGAACATTTCTCCCTTTCTCGAAAGATTCTTCCAATAATGATTCAAAATTCTCTTCTGACATAGTTTTGAACCTCCTCAATGATATAGTTTGGGGTGGAAGCCCCCGCTGTGATACCTACCTTTCTGATACTGCCGTCCTGTTTAAGTTTCAGCTCATTTACAGTCTGTATGAATTCCGTCTTGGGACATACCTCACTGCATATTTCATAAAGCTTGCGGGAGTTGGAACTTTTTTTATCGCCTATGACGATCATGGCGTCCGCTCCCTCAGCTATACTACGTGCCTCTGTTTGATGATTGGCTGTAGCATTACAGATAGTATTCACAATAATAACATGATACGATTTTTTCTCAAATATTTCAAGAATTTTTTCAAATTTCTTGTAATTAAATGTTGTCTGCGCAACAAGGCACACATCGCGGCCGTCTTTGGGCTCATATGCCTCAGCTTCTTCTTCGGTGGATATGACATCGGCGGGTGTTTTACACCAGCCCATTATGCCCTCCACTTCGGGATGAGCGGGATTACCGGCAATGACTATCTGCTTCTCCTCGCTCTCTTTGTAAACGATATCATGTATGCGTTTTACAAAGGGGCAGGTAACATCCACATAATCGATGCCCTTATCTTCCAGCAGATCAATGATCGCTTTGGGCACGCCGTGGGAACGCAATATAACCGTTCCGCCTTCAAGCAGCTTAAGTTCATCTTCGCTGTCGATCAGCTGTACGCCCTTATCGGACAGGCGCCTTATCACCTCATCATTATGGATCACCGGGCCGTAAGTATATACCTTCTTTTCCGGATCAGCCAGTTCAAAAGCTTTATCCACAGCTTTCTTAACTCCGAAACAAAAGCCTGCGGTTTTTGCTGTAATGATATCGACCATCAGCCGCACTTCTCCTCAACTATATCCAGTAATGCTTTTGTCACTTCCTCAATGTTCATATCGGAAGTATCTACCAGTACGGCGTCATCGGCCTGCTTTAAGGGCGATATCTCGCGTGTCATGTCACGATGGTCACGCTCAATTATATCTGCCTCTATCTGTGCCAGATCGCACTGTTCGCCTTTTGCGATAAACTCATCGTAACGGCGCTTTGCACGCACTGCGCTGGAAGCTGTAAGATAGATCTTTACCTCAGCATTGGGAAGCACAACCGTACCTATATCCCTGCCATCCATGACTACGCTCTTTTCAGAAGCAAGCTTTCTCTGAAGCTCTACCAGCTTTTCACGGACATCTCCGTTTACGCTTGACTTGGAAGCCATGGCGCTTACTTCTTCGGTACGGATAAGACCGCTGACATTTTCGCCGTTCAGGATCACCTGCTGTACGCCATCCACAAAATCGATACTTATATCAGCGCTTTTGCATTTTTCGCTTATGCCTGCAGCATCCTCCGCATCTATACCTTCACGGATCATGTAAAGCGCCATTGCGCGGTACATTGCACCGGTATCAACGTAAATAACTCCCAGTTCCTTAGAAACATTCTTTGCGATGGTTGATTTGCCTGCGCCTGCAGGTCCGTCGATGGCTATGGAAAATCTGTTCTTCATTTCTACCCTCCTGTTTATGTCCAAATTTATTTCAATCATGATCCGGCTGCGGCATAACTTCGATAACGAAAACCAAAGATTTTCTGTCTCACTTATTCGCTGAGCTTAGGATGACAAGATATCCTAATCTTCAAACAATTCAATACCGGCTACACTTAAGTCTTCGGCAACGTTAAACTTCAGGCCGCCTTTATAGATCTGCTCCTGCATCTTATCGTCTTCGTAAAGATCGTAATGTATCCAGCTTTCCGTTCCTTTTTCGGCATTGCCCTTCCATCTGTCAAGCGGATAGGTGATAATCTTCTCCCAGGTCCCGCCTGCAACTATCTCGTCGTCATTTTTATAAAAAGTCTTGTCTGTGATATTTGTAAATTCAAATACCACGCGTACCTGAGCATCTTCATCCTCAGGTATCTCAAATTCTTTTAAATGTGCACTGAAGAAATCATTACTTATAACTCCGGCAGCAGCTGCTGCAGCGGCAGCGTCATCACCGCTTATTTCTTCAGGCTCCTCTGCTTCCACAGGCACTTCATCCTCAGTGTTTTCTTCAGCATTTTCCTTTACCGGTGCAGGACCCTCCACTTTCTCAGATTCGAATCCTCCCGGTGCCAGGGTGGGCATCGGTGATGTCAGTTCATATGTATCCTTTGCACAGGCGGTAAGAAAGATGCCTGTAAGTAAGATCATTATAATGCTTCTTTTCAATGTTTTTAGCTCACTTTCGTTTTGTTTCTGTTTATACTTTTTCAAGATCCTTCGCTCCGCTCAGGATGACAATTATAATGCTCAGGATTACCGGTGGAAAGCTCAGGATGACAGGCCTCAGGATGACAGGCGTAAAATCATGATGACTAATTCTGCGCAGCGCTGACACCTGCAAGATGTCCCGTGGACCAGGCGATCTGCAGATTATAGCCGCCGGTGTGCGCATCCACATCCAGGGCTTCGCCGGCTATATAAAGTCCCGGCACTATCTTACTCTCCATAGTGGAAGGATCCACCTCTTTAACATTAACCCCTCCCTGGGTGATTATGGCTTCATCAAATCCGCGGCAACCTGTTATATTATACTCCAGGGATTTAAGAGTTTCCACTAAAACCCTGCGCTCTTCTTTAGTGATGGAATTAACTTTCTTATCCGCCGGAATACCCAGCCTTGCCGGAAAAACATCCCTGAGCTTTCCGGGAAGAAGGCTGCCCAGAACATTGAAAAAGTCTTTATTCTTATTGTCTTCAAATTCCCTCAGTATTCTGGCATCAAGCTGTTCATGGCTTAATGCCGGCTTAAGATCTATATAAAGCTTCGCTCCTTCCGGGCGCTTTTTCTGGTAATAAGAGGAAGCTGTAAGTACCAGCGGTCCGCTCAGTCCGAAGTGTGTATAGAGCATCTCACCAAAGCCTTCATACAGCTTCTTTTTACCGTCTTTAATTATCATTCCCACATTCTTAAGTGCAAGCCCCTGTGCGGCGGCACATTCGTCCTTCTCGGCTATATTAAAGGGTACCAGAGCAGGAACCGGTTCTTTTATACTGTGCCCCATTTCACGCAGTATATCAAACATACTGCCGTCAGAGCCCGTTGTGGGATAGCTTTTCCCTCCGCAGGCTATGATAAGGGAATCCGCATTCAGCAGGGTACCATCAGCAAGCTTTATTTCAAAGCCTGCCGGAGCTTCCTGCGTTCCTTTCACCGAAACAGTTCGTATATCGCTGTTAAGCCTTACATCTACCCCCAGCTCATCCATTCTCTTATTAAGAGCCTTTATCACATCAGAGGCATGATCGCTCACGGGAAAGACTCTCCCGCCGCGTTCTTCCTTTAACCTGCAGCCGGCGTTTTCAAAAAAGCTGCAGACAGCCTCACTGTCAAATCCATATATCGCACTGTACAGGAATTTGGGATTGCTTACCACATGAGAAAAAAATTCATCATCGGCACAGGTATTTGTAAGATTGCATCTTCCTTTGCCGGTGATATATATCTTCTTTCCGGTCTTTTCGTTTTTTTCGATAAGGATGACTTTTGCGCCTGCTTCCGCAGCAGCTATCGCCGCCATCATCCCTGCCGCGCCGCCTCCGGCCACGGCCACAGTCCGCTTACCCATATCATTCTCCCGGATCGCCCAGCTCATCTTTATCATATGTCTGGTAATTTTTCCAAAGTTTCTCGAGACGTTCGGTATTATCCTGTATCTTGTTTTCGTTGCGTAGATAAAGAGCAACTACCAGAGCATTTATAACGCTCATGGGCGCTACCAGTGAATCAAGCAGAGTTATCATATCGGATTTGGCCCACAGATTACAGGAAGAATACATATTCATGGGCGAGTACTCACTGTCCGTAATGGATATCAGTCTTGCTCCCTGTGAATTTGCAAAGTCCATGGCACGCAAAGTCCTTAAGGAATACCTGGGAAAACTTATGCCAACCAGAACGTCTCCTTTTCCTATCCAGTTAAGCTGCTCATACAGTTCGCTGATATTGACACTGTTGACCACTTTGACATCAGGTCTTATAACGCCAAGATAATATGCCAGTATCTCTGCAAGAGGCGCACAGTTCCTTATTCCGAGAACATAGATATGTTTTGCGCCTTCAAGCATATCCACAGCCATATCAAAGGTGGTATCAGGCACCATATGGATGCTGTCCACTATATTCTGTGCATCGTGCACCAGAACCTTTTTCATGAGTCCCGAAGGATCAGCCTTAAGTTTATTTGTTGTACTCTTTTTATCTGATACAAGCCGGCTCTGTATCTCATCTATCATAGCCTGCTGGAACTCGCTGTATTTATCATAGCCCAGCATAGCCGTAAACCGTACCACCGTTGCTTCGCTGACCCCGGCAGCCTTTCCCAGCTTAGCGGCCGTCATGAAAGCAGCCACCTCATCATTATCGGTTATATAATCCGCCACCTTTTTCTGGGCCTGACTCATGGTGGGATAAAGTTTTGTTATGTCGTCAATCATATTGATCTACCTTGTTAAAAAAGATTCTTCGGGCTACGCCCTCAGGATGACATGGAGCGTAGCGACGAAGAATCTTATAAATCCATTAAACTGTTATATTACTTACACAGGGTAAGCGTTGTTCTTTGTATCTGCCTTCTTGGCATCAACTTTCTTCTGCTGTGCTTCACGATACTTGAAGAACTCAGTAGCAACCTGGGGGAACAGTGCATAGGAAAGCACGTCCTCTTCCTGCTGCTTGTACTGCTTCATCTCTGCCTCGATAGCAGCAAGCTCGGGCTTGTCATGTCCGGTAGCCTCGGCAGATCTGGCGGTAGAACGCTTCTCGCCGGGGATAACCTTCTTGATAACCTCTTCGTTCATAGGCTTAACGGTCTGGCCGTAGTTACCACGGAGCAGATCCTTGAACTCGCCTGTAGCAGTCTTGTATCTTTCGCCCATCAGCACGTTGAAGATAGCCTGTGTACCAACGATCTGTGAAGAAGGTGTAACCAGAGGAGGCTCACCGCAGTCCTTACGAACGCGGGGGATCTCTTCCAGAACGTCGTTGTACTTATCTTCTGCATGCTGCTCTTTAAGCTGGCTAACCATGTTGGAAAGCATACCGCCG
>JAEEGL017291045.1_pt1 | contig 34038 bp, 36 predicted proteins | sample 9134231 | NCBI WGS metagenome assembly JAEEGL01 (sample SAMN16246548, study PRJNA631951) | gut metagenome | biome: gut microbiome; feature: rumen; material: fiber-attached | host: Bos | place: Iran: Karaj | collected 2018-10 | reverse complement strand
TTGTTAAAAAACTCCATTTCTAAAGGACACCTTTCCATTACATATTTAATAATGAACTTTAACATTTCTTCTTCTATATCCATAATACCATTTAAATCACAAAATGCTACTTCTGGCTCAATCATCCAAAATTCATTAGCATGTGTTTTAGTATTAGAATTTTCAGTTCTCATAGTTGGACCAAAAGTATATATTTTCTTATATGCAAGTGCAAATGTTTCACCATGAAGCTGTCCACTTCCAGTAATATATGCTTTTTTGCCAAACAAATCTTCTTTGAAATCAACATGACCTTCTTTATCACGAGGAATATTTTCAAAATCAAATGTAGTAACTTTAAACATTTGATCAGATCCTTCACAATCACTACCAGTGATTATTGGACTATGAAAATAAATATAATTATGACTTTGAAAGTATTCATGAATTGCCTGAGCAGCTACACTTCTAACTCTAAAAACAGCATTAAATAAATTAGTTCTAGGTCTAAGATATGCAACTTCTCTTAAAAATTCACGAGTATGTCTTTTTGGTTGAATTGGATAATCTTCATCACAATCACCTAGTAATTCAAAATCTTTAATTTTCATTTCATGACTTTGATTCTTACCTTCACTCTTAACTATTTTACCCTTTACTCTAATAGAAGAACCTACTCTTATCTTACTAATTTCATCAAACTTTTTATTATCTTTATCATAAACTAACTGTAATGATTTAAAGTAAGTACCATCATTAAAATCAATAAAGCCAAAGTTAGACTGATTTCTATTATTTCTAACCCATCCTTCTAGAGTAACACTTTTATTCTCATATTTCTTTATATCTTTAAATAAATCATAAATATCCATTTTTATTCCTCCTTATATTTCTTTAACCAAAGATAATTCATTAGTTTTAATTATTTGATCTAACTTTTCTAAAGCCCCTCTATATTCCTCATTTTCTACAATTGATAATATTTTATACATAATTTTATAATTACTAGTATCATATATTAACATGGGCATTTCTCTTTCACAATTATGTGCTTCATTATAATCTAAAACACACTTAGCAGTATAGATAAAATCAAAGCCATTTGAAAAATTTAATCTACCATCTAATTCCCATATACATAAATCAGTATACTTATATGCTGAATTATACAATAAAATATTCTTTTTTATACCACTTTGATCATATAACTCAATTATATCTCTAAAATAGTTTACCTCCATATATATTACTCCCCTCTAAAATATTTTATCATTTTTTGGCCTTTATTTAAATAAAAAGATTATATGAACATCATATAATCTATTATTTAATACTGATGTTTCATTTTTATAACTTAAAGAAGTTCATTTACATGAACATAATTATTTTGATTATTATTATAAAAATTAACATTTATCATATAAACCTCTTTTATTTCAAAATTAATTTTCTTTGCATTTCCTTGATTACCTCAAGTGGATAATCAATACTCATATATTCATTATAATCATTAAACATACTATTATATTGATGATATATCTCTATTGCTTCATCTCTTTCATAATTAACTAATAACTTAGTTAAAAATAATTGTTTTAAATTATATAAATAATTAGAATAAACTTCCTTATAATTTGCTCCACTTTTAATATTAAAACTATCTAAATTAATTAGTTTAACATTCTTATTATCATAAACAATATTATTAAAATTAAATCCAATATTATATATACCTCGATTTAATAATTCCTTATTACAATAATAAGATCTTTTTAAATTATTAAATACTAAACTATCATCTTCATTATATAAATTATTAAATGATTTATAATTTACATTTCTAAAGGGATACATAACTGCTACTGGAATATCATGATAATAAGCTACTCCACAAGGTAGATCAGATTTCTTAACAAGATTTCTCTTACTATCTAGCCACTCAATTTGCTTATCATCTATTTTAGTAGCATTAGACTTAATCTTCTTATCCATATTCATTAAAATCATACAATTCTTATCTAAGTTGTAAAGAACTTCGTCATTCAATAAATACTTAAAATCAACTGAATCATCAATCATTTTCTTATATTGTTCAAAACTTAACATTTCTTTTAACATAATATCACCAAATTTGTTTTTTATTGTAACAATTTTATTACTTTAAATCAACCATTTTAATAAAATCATCTTCACTAATAATCTTAACACCTAACTCTTGAGCTTTTTTGTTCTTAGTAGATGTTGATAATACATCATTATTAATTAAATAATCTACTTTACTAGACACACTACTTATTACTTTTCCTCCAAGACTTTCAATATATTCGATTAATGCATCCCTATTATCAAAATGATTTAAAGTTCCAGTTATAACAAATACTTTAGAATTTAGTATATTCTTATCGTTCTTAACATCAACAAATCTAATCTCCTTTAATACATTATCAAATATTTTAATAAAATCAGGATTATTAAAGGTATCTATCCAAATACCTGCTATTACATCCCCAACCCCATCAATAAGAGATAACTCCTCAAAAGAAATATTTCTTACTTTTTCAATATCATTATTACAATTCTTGCATATTAATTTAGCACGAGATAAACCAATCTCACTGATTCCAAGAGCATAGATAAAATTAGCTATTTTAACATCTCTTGATTTATTAATAGCATTAATCATATTCTCATATGATTTTAGCCCAAATCCATCAAAATTAATAATTTTATCTTTATATCTATCTAAATGATATAAATCACTATATTCATTTAACATTCCTTCCTTAAATAATCTAGAAAGAATTTGTTCAGATATACCATCTATATTCATAGCATTTCTACTTGTAAATAAATCTAACTTCTTAATAAACTTGGCATGACAAAATTCATTAGTACAATATAAATATTCAATTCCATTATTATTAACAATGCTAGTTTCATGATTACATACAGGACAATAAGATGGTACTGTAAAATTATTACTCTGTTCAATATCATTAGCAATCTGAGGAATAATCATGTTTGCTTTAAATACTTCTATAGTATCCCCTATACCAAGCTTTAGTCTTTTCATAATAGATATGTTATGAACACTAGCTCTATTAACAACAGTTCCCTCTATTTCAACACTTTCAAATACAGCAACAGGATTTATCAAACCTGTTCTAGAAGCACTCCAGTCAATACCTAATAGTTTAGTTTCAACAGTTTCATCCTTCCACTTAAATGCAATTGAATGCTTAGGAGCTTTAGCAGTACTACCAAGAGATAAACCATACTTAGTATCATCATAAGTTAAAACGAGTCCATCACTTGGAATATCATAATCTATTACTTTAATCTTATAATCTTCAACTGCTTTATAAATGCTTTTAGAATCAACTTTAACTCTTTCTACACATTCAAATCCTAAAGATTCTAACCACTTAAATTGTTCTTCTTTAGAATTAGGCATTTGTCCACCCATACTAATTAATGCAAAAACTATTAAATTAACGTTTCTAGAAGCAGTAATATTACTATCAAGTTGTCTAACAGATCCAGAACATAAATTCCTAGGATTCTTATATTGAATGTCATCTTCACTAAATTCATCATTCATACGATTAAAATCAGAATACTTAATAACAGCTTCTCCTCTAACCACTAACTCTTCCTTATATGGAATAGTAAAAGGAACATTTTTAAACTTCAATACATTTTGTGTAACAACTTCACCAATTATCCCATTACCACGAGTAACTCCACTAAAAAGTTTACCATCCTTATATGTAAGAACTATTGTAAGACCATCAAGTTTCCAAGATAACAGACCTTCTTTATCTCCTAAAAAAGCACTTAAATCATCAACACTCTTAGTCTTACCAAGAGATAGCATTGGACTTGGATGCTCTACTTTTTCTAATGAAGTAGATACTCCAGTTTCAACATTAACAGTTGGACTATTAGAAAGAATAGTACCTGTAATGCTTTCCAAGCTAACAAGCTCATCATATAACTTATCATACTCATAATCTGTCATAATTGGAGTACTTTCTTGATAATACATATATGCTGCTTTATTTAATAATTCAACTAAATCTTTCATTCTTTTAATCTTATCATCCATACTAAACCTCACAAAAAAAGATAGTAATCTTTTACTATCCTTATTATATCAAATTTTACTTCTTTTTAGTAGTCTTCTTAGCAGGAGTTTTTTTAGTAGTTGTCTTCTTAGTAGTAGGTTTCTTAGTAGTAGTCTTTTTAGCTACCTTTTTAACCTCTTTAACTTCTTCTTTAACTTCTTCTTTAATTTCTTCTTTTTCTTCTTTTTCTTCTTCATCAGATTTATTCTTAACTACATAAATAATAGCTCCAACTAAAATTACACCAGCTACTACTGCAAGAATAATTCCACCTTTAGAAGAACTACTTACATCAGCGCTTAAATCTTCTATACTATTTTGATTTTGTCTTACACAATCTTCTTTACCATCTTTAATACAACTAACTGCGTCTTTATCTCCTTCTTCATAAGCAGAATTAATAAATCCTTCTAATTCAGTATTATAAGATGCTGCTGCATAAAGATCACTAATAACTACAAAAGGAGTTCCTTCATAAGATGCGTCTTCAAATCCTTTATTAGCAAATGTTTCAGCTACTTTTTTACCTAATTCATAATCTGCACCTTTTTCCCAATCAACATGGTCAACATATAATTCCTTTTTAATTAATTCAAACTTAGTGCCATATCCTTCTAAACCTTTTAAATATTCTTCTTCTTGTTCACAATATGGACATCCACCTGCCTCAAACATGTAAACTTTTACTTTTTCTTCTGCATTAACTTTACAAACCATAAATAATGCTAAAAATAATATTGTTAAAAACTTCTTCATAACCTCTCCTCACCCATAATATTTTAATATAATTGTCTAATTTAGTCAAATTTATTTATCTAGTTTTATCCTAATAATATAAAAAACACCTAATAAAAATAATAAAAAACCAGTAATATAATCAAAATAATAAGGTTTAATTTTATTTAAATACTTTATATATCCTTCAACTATCCATAAAATAGAACATATAAAATATATACTAGCTATAATAATATATCTTTTCTTGTTACTTTTCTTAACAGAAGTTTTATCCTCTATCTTTTTAACTTCATCTTTCTTAATTGTTTCCTTTTTCTTACTAACTTTTTTTGGCATATTATTTCCTTTCATACTCTTCGGTTATGCTATCAATTAAATCACATAACTCATCATAATTATTTATTTTCTTATATTCTTTTAATAATGAATAATACTCTTTTGAAAAGAATTTCTTTTTCTTTAATAATTGAATAACATCATTACCAATGAATAACTTATATTTATTCTTATTAGATTTAAACTTTAAAATCAAATAATTAACATCATTTCTAGGATATGATATATCATAATAATCCTTATACTTCATTAATATATCATTTAAACTAGATGTTTTAAACTTATACTTCATTATTTCCCTAAACAATAAAGCATGACCCTTTTTCATAGTATTTTCTTCAATTAGCTTATAAATATCATACACACTCATATAACTAACTGATTCAACTTCACTTTTCTGCAAATGAAAATCATTAATATCATAATCTTTCTTAAGATAATATAAAAATCTAATTGGAAAATCTAAAACCCTAAATCCTAAATCTACAAACTTCTCATTACTAATATCAATACCAAGTTCCTCTTTTGTTTCACGTATAATTGCATTTCTTGGATCTTCAGATGATTGAACATGTCCACCAGTAGCAGTATATTTTCCTTTAGGTGTTTTTTGTATTAAAAACTCCCCATTAGAATTTTCAATAAATATAACTGATACAGCAAAGTGTTCTCCCTTTTCAAAATCTTGATCATTAGATCCTCTAAAAACTTTTTTATTTAACCTTTTTCCTTCTTCATTATAAACATCTAATACTTCCATCACAACTTCACCCTTCTATTATAAAAATACTTAAACAAATAAGAAACTGTAAAAGAGAAACTAAATATAATAATCATCCATATGGTTGAAGCCAAAACACTTTGACTTCTAATCATTAAAAATGGATATGGCCCTTCTATTATATATAACAAATTCAAAACTATTAAAACAACTGCATAAACACAAGTAAAAGATAAACTAAATAGCATGTCAATCTGATCAAACACTTTTAAATCATCAAAGAATAAAAACGAAATAATACTAAGTAGTGGACAAAGCAAATGGTGATACAAAAGTATTCCATCAAAGAACATAGCTTTAACATCATAATAACTCATAGGTAACAATATAAATAATACAACTATAAACGTGATACCTAAACACACCGTACTACTATACTTAAGTAAACTTACTAATGATGGCATCTTCTTGCCTTTAATTAAATAAAAAACATATAATGTCGATGTTACTAAAGCAAATAAATTTGATAATTCTGTATAAAACTCAAGAGCTAACCACTTATTAACAATAGCATTATATACAATAGCTTGTAACTCAAAAAGAATTATAAAAACATTTAAAACAAATGATATTTTTTTCTTATTCATACTATACCACATTATAATTATAAAACATAAAGTGCATTTTAACAAATAAAAAAGCTTGAAACTATGTCAAACTATTCATTATTTCCAATCATAAAACATATAGCCATTTTTTCAAACTCAATTATATAAACATTTTCAAGGAAATAAAATGGAGTATATTTTTTATAAATCTTATCTTCAAACTTTTTAGAAAAAAAGTTATATTTTCTAATACTCTTTCCTGCAATACCATTAATTAAGTATAAAAATGTATCAAGATTCTTCTTATCAAGATTAAAAATCTCACCAAAGAATACTTCATCACTTTTATTAACTAATTCAAGTTTAGTTTCCTTAATATCTAATGTATACAATTTACAAAACTCATCAATATAATCTTTTTTACCCAAACTATGTGCATAAATATAAGATGGTGCAGTATTACATGATAACATACCCACAATTCCAGATATATATGAATCAACATTCCTCATTAAAATCACCTTTTAATCTCATAACCACATTTACATTTATTAGTATTTTCTTCTAATTTAAGACCACATTCTGGACAATAACTCAAATTTAATTCTACTTTATTTTCAACTAACTTATTATCCTTATTACTAATAATATTTTCTTCTTTTGCTAAAGAATAAATATAACTCATAAAATCATTATATATTTTTCTTTCTTCTTTATTCATATTACAAAAATAATAGATATTATAATTTTTATCAGGAAAACCATCCATTTTATAAGTTATAGTTAATGATTTACTAATATCGCTTGGCATCATCATAGTATTTAATTCTATCTTTGACCAAGCAGGTAAATTATACTCTTCTATTTTACTTTTAATATTTTCTAATTCTTTATCACTAATAGAATATCTAACACAACTCATTTTATTTTCAGCTATGATATTATCTTGTTTTTCAATATACTTGTCTATAAAATTAACACTATATTTATGAATATCATTCATAATCATACCATTACTATAAGAATAATAAATAGACTTTAATTCACCAGTTTCAACACTTAACCCCTTTAATTCATCTAAAGGAATTGTTTTAGGCACATAAAATGTGTTAATAGGACCTCCACAAATTATATTCTCTATTTCCCTTTTATTATCACTATTAGTAACCTTATTATATCCACAAGTATCACATTCGCCATTATTATTTAAATGTGATCCACATTCAGGACAAAACTTCATATTAACTCCACTCAATTACTTTAGGTTCTTCACTAAAAGATGATATTACTGCTTTAGCATTTTTAAAATATAATACAGCAGTATTATCATCATTCTCATCATACATATTTCTTAATTCTTTATAATTATCAAGCATATGCTTTTTAGCTTCAACCCTATCATCGGTAACAAGTTCACCAGATAACCTAAGCCATTTATCTTCCTTAAGGGCACATAATTCTACTTTATTATTATTCATTATTTGAGAATATACATCCTTATTTTTGCCAGTTTGAATATATAACTTTCCTTCAAATATTTCTACTGTCCCAAATGGTCTTACTCTTGGTTGTCCATTATCATCAGTAGCCAAATAATAAACACCACAATCTTTAATAAAATCTTTAACTTCTATCATACTTCCTCCTAATAACTTATACTCTAATTATATAACATATTTTTATAAACACAAAAAAATTTTTCCGAGTAAAAACTTTTAATAATTGTATCTCAGCCAATCTTTTTAATAAAAAAAAGTTGCATAAAGCAACTAATTTTTTTAATGGGGCGATATAAGGGAATCGAACCCTTGCGTAACGGGACCACAATCCGCCGTGTTAACCACTTCACCAATATCGCCATGTACATGTACATTTAAATATTTATTAAAATAATACTAGCATACTTAATTGTTTATGTCAATACATTTTATATGGTTTATTCCCCTAAATTAGAGGAATAAACCATAATATTATTTAAAAAACTTTTCTAATTCTTTTATACTAACTTCACATTGTTCTCCACTAGCCATATCTTTAACTGAAACACAATTGTTTTTTATTTCATCTTCACCAATAATAATAGCATATTTTACACGACTATTATCAGCATATTTCATTTTTGATTTAAACTTCTTATCAGTATAACAAACATTAACACTCTTTCCAATATTTCTTAAAATACTAGCAACTTTATTAATTACTGATAACTCTTCTGTCATTGGAAGTATCATAATATCAGCGCATCCACTAAAACTACCTCCGATAATACCAGCCTCTCTTAACTGATAAAATAATCTAGTAAGTCCAATTGAAATACCAACACCAGGTAGTTTTTTATCTGTATAATATTCTGCTAAGTTATCAAATCTTCCACCAGAACATACACTACCAATTGATGGATAATCAACAAGTCTAGTTTCATATACTGTACCAGTATAATAGTCAAGTCCTCTTGCTATTGTTAAATCTATATTGAAATATTCTTCTTCTACATTCATTTCTCTTAAAGTTTTAATAACTACTTCTAATTCATCTATACCAGTAGTAAACATTTCATTCTTAATCTTAAGTTTTCTTAATTCCTCAATTATACTATCATTAGATCCTTTAATATTAACAAACTTTAATATTTTATTAATCTTAGCATCAGTTACACCATATTCTCTAAACATATCTTTTAAATCATCTAAAGATACTTTTTCCATCTTATCTACTATTCTTAAAATATCAGTAGCCTTATCATTTAACTTTAATGATTCAAAAAAACCATTTAATACTTTTCTATTATTAATTCTAATTACAAATTTACCAATATTTAACTTCTTAAACACATCATATATGATTGATGGTATTTCAGCATCATATGAAAGTGATAACTCTCCATCTCCTATTACATCTATATCACATTGATAAAACTCACGAAATCTTCCTTTTTGAGGTCTTTCTCCTCTAAATACTTTACCAATTTGATATCTCTTAAAAGGGAAGCTTAACTCATTATATTTTTGCGCTACATATTTGGCAAGTGGAACAGTTAAATCAAATCTAAGTGATAAATCATTATCTCCTTTATTAAATCTATATATTTGCTTTTCTGTTTCTCCTCCAGCTTTTGCAAGTAACACACTAGAATATTCAATAGTTGGTGTATCAAGCCCCCAAAAACCATACTTCTTATATGTCTCTTTAATAATATTCATCATATTATCAAAAATAATTTGATCATATGGATTTAATTCCATAAAACCAGATAAAGTCCTTGGTTCAACTTTATTATTCATACTAAACCTTCTTTCTATTTTTCTCTATTATATATATATTTATAATCTCTTAACACAACTTTATCATAAATTAATAAACATATATCAACTATTCTTGTAATCATACTATCTCCTTTTCTTAAAAAAAACTATATGAGAGTCACTCATATAGTTTTAAAAGTATTATACCTATATAAGTAACAAGCACTCAAAATCGCACTTGTTACTCGATATTATATTATCTTTCACAAGCGCATATTATGTGATGATGATTAACAAATATCATTCTTTTCATAATATCACTCCAAAAATATAATACCATGATTTCAAGAAAAGTCAATATTATTTGACTATTTACATAAACTTTTAATAATACCTTTATATGACTCAACTGTCTTATTATATGACTCAATTGATATATGCTCATCTATTTCATGAGCACTAACAGGACCAGGTCCTATTATAAAAATATTCTTATTCTCTAAAAAATTACCTTCAGTTACATAATTAACTCCAGTAGTTTTTTTATTTAAAATACTCTCTATTATTTCAATATTCTCTTTAGAATTATTATTACTTGGTAATACATCAGTAATAACTTCAATATCAGCTTTATATTTTTCACATAATTTATTTAATCTATCATTTATTATTTTATGATGAGATTCATGTATTGTTCTAAAATCAAATGTAAGTTCACACTTATCTGGAACAATATTAATACTCTTACCACCATTAATCATAGCTATATTCATAGTAGTATAAGGAATATCAAACTTATCATTCTTATCAACCTTTAGCTCTTCAAACAATACATTTAATTCTTTAACAAACTCATATGTTTTTAATATTGCATTATCACCCTTAGGCATCAAAGAAGAATGAACTGCTTTTCCATGTAAAGTAACTTTATATTCCATACATCCTTTACAAAAAGCAATTACTTCCAAATCAGTAGGCTCTCCAATAATAATATTATTTGGAATATCTTTTCTATCTTTAATAAACTTAATACCCTTAAATCCTATCTCTTCATCATATGTGATAATAACCATTATCCCTTTATTTAACGCGTCTATGTCTGTTTGATTTAAAGCATCAATAAAAGCAGCTATTCCACCTTTCATATCACATGCTCCAAGTCCATATAGATACTCTCCTTCTTGAGTGAGTATAAATGGATCAGTTTTCCATCCATCACTATATGTAACTGTATCACTATGTCCCATAAAACAAAGATTAACATCTTCAGTGCTTTTAGCAATCAAACATGAATTACCATCACTATTAGTAAGTACTTCTGTTAAAAACTCTTTTCTTTCTAATAAAGATTTAACATAATTAATAAATTCTTTATTATTTTTATCATTAATAGTATTAATACTAACTAAATGTTTTAATATTTCAAAGTCTTCCATACTTACACCTAATACTTTAAAGTTAAAGAATAAGCTTTATCATTCTTTGAATTAGATAACATTTGATAATCATACCTATAGTTTAGGAAGTCATCTGGTTTATTAATCAAATGTTTTTTAAAGCACTCATACATCTTCTCTTCTACAAATGAATCTTCTATTGCTAGCATAGAAATCATAAAGAATTCTTCATACAAAATATCAGGAGTTTTAGAGTACTTTAACACCTTTCTTTGTTTGTCAGGCTTATCTGTATAATATAGTAAGTATTCAATACAATGATTTGTATCATAATCTCCAGATAAAGCCTCCATCATAATTTTCCTTGATTCAGGATTTTTTTGAGTTAAAACCAAATCAAGCTCTTTTTTTAGTTCTTCTTTTATCATTTTTCTTACCACCCTTACTTTTTATATTCTCAGATTGACTTTCACTTTGTTTTATTTCTTCTTTCTTAGAACCCATAATATCTATCTTAATAATAGCTATTACTGATGATGCGAATAAAGTAAACTCTGTTACAGCTCCAACATATGCTTTTACATATAAATTATATATAAACCACATTAATAGCATAATAGATGTTCCAAATCTAATTTTCTTTGGTTCATCTTGCCATAATACAATTGCATATATTATAGATGCTATTGCTGGAAACAAAGATGTAACTCCATCATATGTAAATATATTAATAATTACATATAAGACAAGCACAATTATTAATGGATATTTAGTACTTAAAAACTTATTACTACCTTTTTTAGAAAAAAGTACTGTTCTAAATAAACCAATGATATTTACAAAAGCTCCTGAATAAGCTTTTAAGAAAATATACTGTAAAAAATAAAACAAATTATCAAATACTAAGAATGCAAAAATTCTTTTCCTACTCTTTTGCCAAGACGACAGGAGCATAGCCATCGCTCCAAATACTCCCATAATCTGTGCTATAACAAATAACTTCATGAAATCAACCTCCTTCTCCTTTAGTTATATGTTGCAACAAAAAACGTACCGCTAAATAATAGCAAGCACGTTTTTAAACATCATAAATAAACATTTATAATCATGATGATCATGAATGTGGTGAATACTACAAATTATAAGGTCTTTATTCTTCATAATATACTCCTAATCATATTGATTATATTTTTTCCTAAATCACAAACATATTACCACAATAATAATTGTTTGTAAATACTTTTTGTTAAATTTTAAACTCTTCAAAAAAATCACTCATAGTTAACTGTGTTTCTTTAACTTCTTCTTTCTTAACTTCATCTTTCTTTTTAGTGATTTTTTCTTCTTCTTTTACCTCTTGTTTTATATCATTTTTTACTACTTCTTTTACATCATCTTCCTTATCTTGAGATGTAATGTCAGTAAGCTTAGTAACAACAAATACATTATCAACATTCTTTTTAGTAAATACTGTACCTGTAGAAGATAAATCAAATATATTAATATCACTAGATTTTAAGTAACCAATTTCTTTATCAATAATACCAAATATACTTTTACTACCAATATTAAATGCTTTAGTAATAGTATACTTTTTAGATTTAGGACTCTTAAGTATACTTGAACCTTTTTTAGCCCTAGTAAATGCATTAATATCACTAATATGTACTCTTTTTGCGGTATTCTTATCAGTAAACAAACATAAATACTCTTTAGATTCATTTACCACAAAAGAACTAACTACTTCACTACCTTCATTTAACTTAATAGATTTAACACCACTAGCTTTAGCACTTAAAACTGGTATAGAAGATGATTCATATTTAAGAGCATAACCATCACTAGAAATACATAAAGTATATTTGCTATCTATTCTACTAATAGATACTACTTCATCACCATCTTTTAACTTAATACAAGTAACTGGCTTAGAATATCTACTTACCTCTAAATCTTTAAGTAAAACCCTCTTAACCATACCATTTTTAGTAAATATAGTAATAATAGTATCATCAAACTTATTAACTGCAATTGACTTAACAATCTTCTCTCCATCACTTACCTTAATATAGTTTGATACATGAGCACCTATATCTTTAAACTTAAATTCATTTATTTCTCTAACAGGTAAAAATAAATAATTACCTAAATTAGTAAATATTAATATCGTATCAAGATTATTAACCTTATATAATCCCTCAATATAATCTCCCTCTTTAACAGCAGGATACTCTCCGTCATTAGCATTAAATGCCTTTAATGAATGTTTCTTAACATACATAGCTCCAGAAACACATACAACGAAATTATCTTTACTTACTAAATCTAATTCATCAATCTTAATCTCTGTAATTTCATCCTTAATAAGAGTTTTTCTAGGAGTAGCATAATTTTTCTTAACTTCTCTTAATTCACCCTTCATTACATTCTTAAGTTCATTTTCATCTTCAAGAATCTTCTTACATTCTTTAATTAATTCTTGTAATTCTTTGCTTCTATTTTCCAAAGTAACAATATCAGTGTTAGTTAACTTATATAATTGTAACATTACAATTGCTTCAGCTTGCTCTTCAGTAAACTTATATTTGTCAACTAAATTATACTTAGCATCCATTTTATTTTTACTACCACGTATAGTCTTAATAACTTCATCAAGAATACTTATAGCTTTAATAAGACCACTAACTATATTAAATTCTTTTTCATATGCTTTTAAATTAAATGTAGTTCTTCTAGTAATAACTTCTCTATAATATTCAATATAAGCATCAAGAATTGGTAATATACCAAGAGTTTTAGGAGTTCTATTAACAATAGAAACCATATTATAATTATATGATACTTGTAAATCTGTATTCTTAAGCAAATAATTTAAAACAAACTCTTTATTAGCTCCACTTTTTAAATCAATTACTATTCTAATACCTTCTCTATCAGTTTCATCTCTAACTTCACTAATACCATCTATCTTCTTATCTATTCTAAGAGCATCTATCTTAGATACAAGCATTGCCTTATTAACATCAAAAGGTATTTCACTAACAATAATTTGTTCTTTACCTTTTTCTTTTTTAAACTCAGTTTTACTCTTAACAATTACTTTTCCACGACCACTACTAAAGGCATCAACAATTCCATTTTTACCTTCAACTATACCACCAGTTGGAAAATCAGGACCCTTAACTATTTCTAAAATAGTATCAAGTCTGCAGTTGGGACTATCTATTCTTTTAACAGTAGCATCTATTATTTCACCTAAATTGTGTGGTGGAATATTAGTAGCATAACCAGCAGATATTCCATTAGATCCATTAACAAGTAAATTTGGAAATTTAGCGGGCAAAACAGTAGGTTCTAAAAACCTATCATCAAAATTAGGTGCCCATTTAACAGTATCTTTATCTAAATCATTTAATAATTCATTACTAATTTTAGCAAGTCTTGCTTCAGTATAACGATAAGCTGCAGGTCCATCACCATCAATAGAACCATTATTACCCTGGATATCTACAAGAATGGTATTTTGTTTCCACCATTGGCTCATTCTAACCATGGCTTCATAAACACTAGAGTCACCATGTGGGTGAAATTTACCAAGCACATCTCCAACAGTTGCAGCACACTTTATATAACCTTTTTCAGAAGTATTACCAGCTTTATACATAGCATATAATATTCTTCTTTGAACAGGTTTAAGACCATCCCTTACATCAGGAATAGCTCTATCTAATATAACTTCTTTAGCATATGAACCAAATCTATCCCCCATTATTTCTTCAAGGGCATAATCTTGTATTCTTTTTAAAATGTCATTCTTCATTTATTCCACCCCTAGTTCCTATAATCGTCTTCCATAGTGAATTCAACATTTTCATTAATCCACTCTTTTCTTGGTTCAACTTTATCACCCATTAATACACTAACTCTTTTATCTGCAAGAGCGGCATCAGTAATATTAACTCTAATTAAACTTCTAGTATCAGGATTCATAGTAGTTTCCCATAATTGTTCAGCGTTCATTTCACCTAAACCTTTATATCTTTGAATACTACATTTAGTATTATGTTCACTCTTAATTTGATTTAATTCTTCATTTGAATAAGCATAAAACTTTTTACCCTTACCAAAATCAAGCTTATATAATGGAGGAAGAGCAATAAATAATTTACCTTCTTCAATTAAAGGTCTCATATAATGATAGAAAAATGTAAGTAAAAGAATTTGAATATGAGCTCCATCAACATCAGCATCGGTCATAATAATGACTTTATCATAGTTAGATTCACTAACATCAAAACTCTGACCAACACCAGCTCCAATTGTATATATAAGCGTATTTAATTCTTCATTAGCATAAACACTCTCGATAGTAGCTTTACTAGTATTTAATACTTTACCTCTAAGAGGCAAAATTGCTTGAAACTTTCTATCTCTACCATTCTTAGCACTACCACCCGCACTATCACCCTCAACTATAAATAACTCATTAGTCTTAGGATTCTTACTTCCAGCAGGAGCTAACTTTCCGCTTAGGTTTTTCTCAACTTTCTTATTTTTACCACTTCTTGCTTCTTGTCTTGCTTTTCTAGCAGCTTCACGAGCAACCTTACTCTTTAGTGCTTTATCCATTATTATATTAGCTGTCTCTTTATTTTCTTCTAAATAATAAGATAGCTTTTCATAAACCAAACTTTCAACCACAGTACGTGCTTGAGGTGTACCAAGCTTACCCTTAGTTTGACCTTCAAATTGAAGTAATGCTTCAGGTACCTTCAAGCTAACAATCGCACTAAGTCCTTCTCTTACATCACTACCATCTAAAGTATCATTACCTTTAAGTAAATTATATTTTTTAACATATTCATTAAACACTTTAGTAAGTCCAGTTTTAAACCCAACTTCATGACTACCACCATCAATAGTCTTAACATTATTAACAAAAGACATAATGTTTTCATTATATGTGGTTGTATACTGCATTGCTATATCACAAACTATACCATTCTTCTCACCACTAAAACTAATTACTTTATGAATTGGCTCCTTACCTTCATTAATATATTCAATAAAACTTACAAGTCCATTTTCATAGTAAAACTCAGATGTTTTGCCATCCTCTTCATCAATTACAACCATGGTAAGTCCATTTATTAAAAATGCACTTTCTTGCATCCTTTCACATATAGTTGTATAACTAAATCTTGCATTACCAAAAATCTCTTCATCAGGATAAAATTCAACAGTAGTACCAGTCTTACGAGTTGTACCAATCTGTTTTAAATCTTGATCAACATGTCCTCCATTCTTAAAGGATATCTCACATATCTTACCAGAATTTTCAATAGTAACTTTCATCCATTTAGATAAAGCATTAACAACAGAAGCACCAACTCCATGTAATCCACCACTTACTTTATAACCAGCATTTTCAAACTTACCACCAGCATGTAAAACAGTGTAAATAACCTCTGGTGTACTTTTACCAGAAGCATGTTTACCAACAGGAACTCCACGTCCCTCATCACTAACAATAACACTACCTTTTTTAGTTAAAGTTATACTAATTTTATTACCAAAACCATTAATAGCTTCATCAATAGCATTATCTACTATTTCCCACACTAAATGGTGTAAACCTCTTTTATCAGTTGAACCTATATACATACCTGGTCTTTTTCTTACAGCTTCAAGACCCTCAAGTATTTTTATAGATTTTTCATTATACTCTGCCATACTTCACCTTTTCCCATAAACAATTATACAAAATTAAACAAAAAGTGTAAACAATCACTTTACACTTTTATAAGTCTAGTTCTCTTTATTTTCCTGTACTTCTTCTTCACCTTTCAATTTTTCCATGCCAATCAGATCAATCTTAGCCGCTTTATATGGAGCAACCTCTTCCATTACCTGAGCTTTACTTTTAAATATTGAATCTACTTCAACACTATTTTCTTCTTCTTTACTATCTTCTATAACATGAGATTCTTCATTTGTCATTAAAGCTGAATAATCATCCCTAATATTATCAATTGCTTTAAAATAATTTTCATCACTTAACTTATATTGTTTATCACTCTTACCAAGTAAATAATAAAATAATATTGGTAAAACTACTAATCCTAATTTAAACCCAAACTTCGTATTAAAAGCATTACCTAATTTATAAGACATTACAGTTAAAACAAACAAATTAGCAATTGGTACAAAAAACAATATACCATAGTATGTAGAAATATCTGCTATTTCTAACATACCAAATAAATTAATAATAGGATACATAGATGTTTTTTCACCCTTAGCTGCCTTAATAAATATCTTTTTCCCACAAAGCATAATTGTAATAGATCTAAACAATGTAAGTAACCATATACCAAGTGTAATTGATAATAATAATTTAGTTGTTGTTAAACTCATCTTCATCACCCTATACCATACTAATAATACTATAATATCCTCTTTTTTTCAATATTTATCGTTTTTTAGCACTTTTTTTAAAAAAACAGTTGCAAAAACGCCAAAAATATTATAAAATTAGGAGGCAAACCGAAATTATAGGTACTGTGGGCTTGTAGCTCAGCTGGTTAGAGCGTTCGTCTGATAAGCGAAAGGTCGATGGTTCAAGTCCATTCAGGCCCACCAAATAAATGGCCCGTTGGTGAAACGGTTAACACACACGCCTTTCACGCGTGCATTTATGGGTTCAAATCCCGTACGGGTCACCATTTAGTTAATAAACTGCTAAAAGCAGTTTTTTCTTTTGCAAAAAAAAAGTTACCTTCCTCTACTAGAAGTAACTTCTTCTTCAATATAATTATTAGAATAACTCATATACATTTTTTCATTATAATTCTTTTTAAATTCTTCTTCTATTAATATTAACTTAGTTAATATAGCCTTATAATCTTGGTCTTTCATATATTGTTTATACTTATTAATAATAATACCTTTTAATCTATTAATCTCATCTAAAACCATATTAGAATCATCTTCACTAGTACTATCCTCATTTAATATTTGAAGCATAAACTTAATAATCTTATCTAACTTTTTATTTATTCTTTGTTTAATATAAGAATCTTGTAATTTATCATCAACTAATAATACACTACCAGCTTTAATACCTTGATTCTTTGCTTCATTAATTGGTTTAACTTCTAAACCATCCATCTTAACATTATAATATGTTAGCTTTTTATCATTTTCATTTTTATTAATTACATACTTCATAATACACCCCAAAAATTACTTATCTAATAAATCACTTCTATATTCCTTTGTTATTCTCTTTCTTTCTTCTTCTCTAAATTCTCTAATTTTTTTATGGTCTCCACTTAATAAAACTTCTGGAACTACCATGCCATTATAATCTCTTGGCTTAGTATAAACTGGGTAATCAAGTAAATTATCATTAAAACTTTCATACTCAAGAGATGTACTGGTAATAACACCATCTATTAATCTAATAACTGAATCACTAATCATCATAGATGCAAGTTCCCCACCAGTAAGAATAAAATCTCCTATTGATATTATTTCATCAGCAAGACTATAAATTCTTTCATCAAATCCTTCATAATGACCACAAATAATAATTAAATGTTTATATTTTAATAAGTCATTTGCTTTCTTTTGATTATACGTTTTACCTCTTGGTGATAATATTATAACATAAGAATCATCATTTTTAATACTATTAACTGCATTAAAAACTGGTTCACACATCATAATCATCCCACCACCACCACCGAACTGATAATCATCAACTTGATTATTTTTATATGGGGTATAATCTCTAATGTCAATAATATTAATTTCTACTTTCCCTTTTTCAATAGCTCTTTTAATAATACTCTCAGTCTTAAAGCCATCAAACATATTAGGAAATAATGTTAATATATCTATCCTCATAAAAACACCTCTATATCATGCATATAAATAATATGGTTTTCTTTATCAATCTTAGTAATAAAATCTTTATTAAAAGGTATTAACTTCTCATTAACTCTAATAACCTTGTTATTATTATCGTTTAAATATTCACTTATATTACCAACTAGTTTATCATTAGAATAAATACTCATTTGTAATATTTCACTTTCAAGTAACTCATCATCACCCAAAGTAATATCATCTTTTAAAATATATACATTATCACCTTTGTACTTTAAAACATCATTAATATAATCTATATTAACAAACTTAACCATATCAAATTGTTTATGCTTTCTATATGACTCAATTACTTCACTATTTTTAAACTGTCCCAAATACAAAGTATTACCAACTTTAAAAACTCTATCTTTATATTCAAAATTACTAATAATTCTAACTTCGCCTTTTAAAGCATGAGTATTAACTATTTTACCAATACAAATATAATCCATAACTACCTCTTAAACATATAATAAAGAACTATGCCAGTAGACACACCTACATTCAAGCTTTCACACTCTTTATTCATATCTATTCTAATAGACTTATCACATAAATCTATTATTTCATTAGATACTCCATTACCTTCATTACCAAAAACTATACCATAACTATCGCTCTTAGGCATATTTTCAAGGCTTATAGAAGCCTTTAAACTAGTAGCATACACTTTTATATTACTTTGCTTTAATTTACTAATAACGTTCTTTAAATCATCTATAATAATGTTAATATTATAAATCATACCGCCAGTACTTCTTAATACTTTACTATTATATGGACTAACGCATCCTTTTGAAAACACAACGCTATGCACTCCAAAAGCAACAGCATTCCTAATAATTGTACCAACATTCCCAGGATCTTGAACCCCATCTAATAAAACAACTCTTTTACCTAGTTTACTTTTATTAATATATTTAGATACACCAATTACCCTAGAAGTACTAGGTAAACTACTAATACTCTTCATAACATCAAGAGTAATATAGTCACATTCAAAACCAAACTTATTATCACAACCATCAAGTAAATATAATTCTACAAGCAAATTATTTTTAATAGCCTCTTCTATTAAATTCTCCCCCTCTATTACAAAAAGACCTTCTTTTAAAGAATTCTTTTTATCTAAAAGCTTCCTAATATGCTTAATCTTACTATTACTACTAGAAGTAATTAACATATTTACTCCTCCTTTAATACAATTTGATTTTCTTTATAATCAGGCTTATATTTTTTAACCAATTTCCAAAAAGCCCTAGAATGATTAAACTCTATTAAATGACATAACTCATGAATAATAACGTAATCTATCTCATTAATAGAATAATGAATTAAATCAAAATTCAATTTAATAACATTCTTCCTTTTATTACAGTACCCCCACTTTCTTGTCATCTTACCGATAACTAAAGTGGGAAAAGGAATGTCTTCTTCAAACAAATTATAACATATCTTATATCTATCATTAAATATTCTACTAGCTTCATTCTTTAAAAATGTATTAAGATAAGTCTTATTTTTAATAAATACATTATCATCTACAAACTCAATCTTAGAGACAGTATTCAAAATAATAACATTATATCTTTTACCTAAATAATAAAACTCTTCTTTCTTTTTTTCTTTCTTCTGTAATCTCTTATCACTATCTATAATAGACTTTTCATTACTTAAAATAAAAGATTTAATCATACCTTTACTAACAAAATGATTGCATGTTATATAAATTCCATCAATCTTAACTCTAAGATACATATTCTTAATACTTTTCTTAGTTATAAAAACATCAAATATTTTATCTCCAAGTTCTATTTGCATACAAATCACAAAGTAATTATACCAAAAAAAAGAAGTTCTTTAAAGAACTTCTATTATTCACCTTCAGTATTTTCACTAGGAGTTTCATTTCCTGATACTTCAGTATTATTATTCTCTTCTTCCGGATCACTTACATTAGGTTTCTCATTATTTTCTACTGATGGAGTAGAATTATTATCATCACTTTGAGCAGGTTTTGGATCATCAACTACAGTAGTTGTATTACCCTCACCTTCAGTAGTAGTTTCTGTTTGTGTTTCACTTGTCACTGCAGGCTCACCAGTAGGATCACCTTCACTAGGTGTAACTACTGTATTATCTACAGGATCTGTTGTAATTATACTTTCAGCTCCAGTGCTTTCTTGAGTATTTGGATTCTCACTAACAGCCGGATCCGTTTGAGTTCCAGGCTCTGTTTGTGTTTCAGGATTTATTTGTACCTCTGGATCTGTTTGTGTTTCAGGATCTGTTTGTGTCTCTGGATCAATTGTTGGATCCTCTACTTCACACTCATCACCCTCACAAGCATCTCCATGAGCTCCATACATTGCATAAATATAAATTACATTGTTTTCATCAGCATAAGCTATTATATCTTTAGTTAATGCCGTTACTTGATTAGTATACTCTATATCTGTAAACCATCCAACAAACTCTTCATCAGCTAAATCAACTAAATCAGTATCAGCATCTTCTACTGTGTATGTTGTTGGATTAGTATTTTCAACGTCATAAACAATTGTATATGTAATAACTTCACAAGTCATATGAACATGCATATCACTAGTTACTTCCATTTCCATATCTATTTCATTTTCAAGATTTTCATCATCGTAGTACTTACAACTAGAATATCCATCTGGTACATATTCTTCTAACTTAGAACCTTCTTCAACATCTTTTACTTCAGTTTCATCATTAAAGTAATATGTAACAGTATAAGTAGTTATTTCACTAACTTCTTCCTCTTCTTCATTATTATCTGTAACTACTTTATCTTCATTATCAGACTCAGTAGTTTTGCTTCCTTTATAAGCAGCACTAACTTTTCTAACAATCTCAGGTGTCACCACACCATCATCGTAATCATTATCACCTTTCTTATTATCATCCTTTTCAGGAATAACAATATCATCATTTGGTTTTGCAGGCTCTTCTTGTTTCTTCTTATCACAACCAACAACTAATGTTACTATTGTTGCTAGTATAACAAGAATAGCAATTACCGCAAAAACAACTAATCTTTTATCGCTCTTGTCATCATCCTCATCAAAGAAATTTTCTTCTATCTTAACTTCTCTAACTTTAGGTTTTCCACTAGAGTGATTGTTTCTGGTATTTGTTTTCTTACCCTTCTCCATTTAAACCTCCTAATATGTAAGCTATATGCTTACTACTCTAATAATCATTATAGTAGTCTGTAATTTATAAATCAACCATTTGTGTAAACAAGCTGTAAAATTTATCAAAAGATATTTTCAAACATAAAAAAAGAGTTATTTCTAACTCTTAAAAATCCCTATTCCTTAAAAATGATGGTAATTCTAATTCATCATCTTCAGTAACATCTTGCACTTTCTTTTCTCTGTTTTCACCTTCAATTGAACGATATAATGGTTCAGTTGAATCTTCAAAGCCAGTTGCTATTACTGTAACAACAATCTCATCAGTCAAAGCTTCATTAATAACAGCACCAAATATAATATTTACATCTGTATTAGCAACAGCTCTAACTACTTCAACTGCATCCTCAGCTTCAAATAATGTCATTGAAGTTCCACCAGTAATATTAACAATACAATCAGTAGCTCCATTAATAGTTTGTTCAAGAAGTGGACTATTAACAGCTTGTTTAGCAGCTTCTACAGCTCTATTATCTCCAAATCCAACTCCAATACCAATTAAAGCATCTCCCTTTTGTTCCATTATTGTTCTAACATCAGCAAAATCTAAGTTAACAAGACCAGGAACACTAATTAAGTCAGATATTGATTGAACACCAAGTCTAAGAACGTTATCTACTTCTTGGAAAGCAGCGTTAAGTGGTGTAGATCTATCAATTAAATCTCTTAATCTATCATTTGGTATTACAACTATTGTATCAACATGCTTTCTTAACTCATCAAGTCCAACTAAAGCATAATCCATTCTCTTCTTACCTTCAAACTTAAATGGTTTTGTAACAATAGCAACTGTTAAGCAACCTAAGTTTTGTGCAATTTCAGCTACAACAGGAGCAGCTCCAGTACCAGTTCCACCACCAAGTCCACAAGTTATAAACACCATATCTGCTCCCCTTAGAGCATCTTCTATTTCATCCTTGTTTTCTAAGGCAGCTTCTCTTCCAACTTCAGGTCTAGTTCCAGCTCCTCTTCCTTTAGTAATTGTTTTACCAAGTTGAATCTTATGTTCAGCATGAGATACATTTAAAACTTGTTGATCTGTATTAGCTACGATGAATTCTACACCCTTTAAACCAGAATCAATCATTCTATTAACGGCGTTACATCCACCACCACCAATACCAATTACTTTAATATCAGCAATTTGGTCCATCTCTAATTTATTATTCATATTTCACTCCTTAATTATTGAAAAAATATCCATATATTTTTCCGAGTATACTACTATTATTTGATTTCCTATTATTAACTAACTCCTCTTGTGCATCTTTATCAACTGTATAAGCTAGTTTCCCCCTAAATGATAACTTATCGTGATAATACTTGATAAATCCAAGCGCACTTGAATACTTATTATGTCTACAACCTATCTCACTAACTTTATATGTTTTAATATCACCAAAAACCTCTTCACTGACTAAATTAAAGTCATTACCAGCCGTAGACCCTCCTGTAATTATTATATAACTTATTTCAAGCTTTGTTAAGAGGTTTATTTGTTTTTTAGCAAGTTCAAGTATCTCTCTTAACCTAGAATAAATTATTTCACTAATCTCATATTGATTAATTTTAATGTTTTCATCTTTGTTATTTAATACATCTTCACTCCATGAAGTAGATGCATTTCTCTTATGACATAAAGCAAACTTTTCCTTAAGCTCAATAGCCCTTGGTCTACTAATATCATAAATATAACATATATCTCTATCTATATTTTTACTACCCATTTCGATATTTTCAGTTTCTATTAATATACCTTTTTTAAAAATACTAACTTCAGTCTTTTCTTCACCTATATTAATAACTGCGGTATTCTTTTTATCCATATCTGGTGTTTTAAACTCAAAATAATCACAAACACTACCAAAATTAATGTCAACAACACTAATACCCATATTATCTAAAAGAGATATAGCAGTATAAATACTCTTCTTAGGTGCTAGACTAAGTACAGCCTTACATGTGATCTTATCTGCTTTCATACCACTAGGATTTTTAACTTTCTTATCATCATTAATTAAAAATTCAATTGGACTAATACTAACAAACTCCTTATTATTAGGAACTTTATTATATACACATGCTTGTAAAGATCTTACAATATCAGCACTATGAACCTTACCTTCTTCATTAGTAACAGTACTACTACCTTGTGTAATCATAAACTCAGCATAATAAGATGGTACTATTAATATAACCTTATTTATATTAATATTCATCATCTCTTCACTTCTTCTAAATAATTCTTTTAAAGAAATTAAAGCTTCTTCAGGATTAGTAATAAGGCCACGAGATATACCTTTAGATTTTACTTCGGATACAGATAACACATTTACTTTACCATTATAAACTTCTCCTACTATTAATTTAACAGTAGATGAACCAATATCTAAGCTTGATATTATCTCTTTCATGTATCCTCCTTATAATCTATAAAACATTATACCAAAAATAATATTTTTTTTAAAGATTATATTCTTCAAACAAATAATTAATATTAAAATTATAATAAATATCTTTTCTAACACTATTGTTTTTAATAACAATATTTAATTTTTTACTATCACCTTTTTTAATAATATCTCCATTATTAATGGATGTAGTAACAACAATTTCTCCATCTCTTGCATTGGTATCAATATTAGAGTAAGAAAAATTTTTAACAAGCGCATCAATATTAGCAATATTCATAACATCTACATCTATACTAGCTTCTTTATCAATATTAGATATGTCTATATGAAGATAATCTTTATCATTATTAATCTTTAACTTAACATTATTATCTTTAACATATTGATTAGTAAACACTACATCAAAATTTTTTCTTATTACATTAAACTTACCTTGCTCTTTATATTTAATAAATAGCGTAGATAATGTTATACTAACAACTAATACTATAAGTATTATTACAATAATTATATATTTTAAACTACCCTTCATTTTATATCCTTTCATATAATAAAATAATACCATAAAATAATAAAAAAAGCATTATTAAAATGCTTATTTAGTAAGTGATACTACTGATGTGGAAGATGCTACTTTTAAAAGTTCCTCATTTGTAAGATTAGATCCTATTAAATAATAATCTTTTCCGTCCATAGACCAATTAAGTGATGAATCATTTAAAGTTCCCAAAACATTCTCATAAAAAACTAACTCACCTGAAGTTGTAGTTACTTCAAAATCCTTAGGACTACTACTAGCTTCTTCAATTAATATAAATGGTTTTTCACCCGTAAATGTAAGAATAACCCTTTCTAATGAATCAGTTTTAACAGTTTCCTCGCTTTTAAACTTAGTACCTGTTGGTAAATACATAGGATACACTATTTCATCAATGCTACTAGTAGTTTTAGTTTCATCAATATCAATATTATCTATATCAAAATAATTTTCATCTATTTTAGTCTTAAAATCAATTTTAGATATTTTAAATGTTATACATTCAGTATTATCTTTATCAAACACTTTTACATTTTTAGGTAAAAATTCTTTATCAAAAGTAACCTTTTGACTAACTAAAGAAGTATTATTAGGATAATTAACAGTAGATGATATTATATATTCATTTTCTTTTTCCTCAAAAACTAAATTACTATCATTCTCTAAATCTTTTAATATAGAAGATAAAATATAGGCTTGACTACTATTAAAAGGCCAATCACTTTGAAACTTAAAACTTTTATTTAAACTAGGAGTAATTACATAAACACCACTTTTGTTCTTAAGAATAATTTGTTCATGGGAAGTATCTTTATTAATAAGAGTTGCCTTATAATAATCCCCCTTTAAATAATCAACTCTTACATCATAATGATATAGCTCCTCATTACTAAGAATATCCATTTGTCCACTAAGAGTATATTTATTATTATCATTTAATTTCTTTTCATATTTATTAATAACCCCTTTAGCATCCATCTTGTTACAACCAACAAGTAATAAACTTAAAAGTAGAACAATTATTATTTTTTTAATATTAAATTCCCCCTCACACTAAATTATATTGATATATTACTTTTATATGAATATATTTTAATAATAAGTACAAAATAATACTAGTAAGGAGGAATAATGAACACATTATATAAAGTTGCACTAGGATTAATAATAATTGGTGCAATTAACTGGGGAATGGTAGGAATATTTGATATAAACCTAGTTTCATTATTATTTGGAAAAGATACAATACTAACTAATCTAGTCTATGCTCTAGTTGGAATAAGTGGATTATTATGTATTGGTCTATTATTAAAACCATTTGATGAAGAAATTCATAAATAATGGTTTTTTTATATAAAAAAATCGTTACAAAGTAACGATTTAATAAGTAAGACTTTTTAATACTAAAACATCATTTTCATATTCAAATGTATATGTAACTGATAAAAAGTCTTGATTATTTGTATCTAAATTTTCAAGAAGATTACGATTATCATTAATTGAATAAGATATTAACTCTTTTCCTTCTATATTAGTGATTATTACATTTTCATCAACATTTTTTTCAAAAGCTTGTTTATATGTTATAACATATTTACCATTTTCTTCTTGATATGAAATGAATGTACTCTTAGCAAGATTTCCAAGATTTACATCAATACCATGAGCTTGCTCTGGTACTGCTTCATATTTATTAGTAGTAGTATTAAATTTATACCCCTCAAAATCTTCAAAATTCATAGTAAAGCTATTACCAAATAACCCTTTCATTTTACCTAATATTTCATCTTTTGTATAATCACTAATACTTTTAGATGTATTATCATCCTTTAATAACCAAAATGCTAATAATACTTTCTTACTATCAGGTAAACTATTAATATTTCCTTTATATCCATACAATGCATCATAGCCATTTGCAAGTTTACTAAGTACTTCTAAAGCAGCATTTTTAACCTCTTCTTCACTATGAGTAACTACATTTGTCGTTTCTTTTGTATTTTGATTTTCTTTTGGTGTAATACTTGGTTGTTTTAAATTTAATGCTACTACACATCCTGCTACTATTATAGTAATTGCAATTACTGCTATAACTACTGCAACAAATCTTTTATCTTTTTTTTCCATTATCTAACCTCTTTTCCAACTGTCATTATAACATTATATAAATAATTAAATAATATGAAAATATTACCTTTACATTAAACTATACAAAAAAAGAAAGATTTCTCTTTCTAATTTATTAAATGTTCAGCACTAATGTCTTTATCTGTAATCGTACTAAGTACTTTCTTAGATTTATTATTTTTAGTGTTACTAGCATGTTTAATAATAGTCTTTTCATATATATTTCTAACAAATCTAGCATTACCAAAATTCTTAGAATTTCTATTATCATCAATAATATGTCTTAATACTTTATGAGCTTCATCTGTTACTTCAAAACCAGCTTTCTTAACCATACCATCAAATATTAAAATTAATTCATCTGTAGTATAATCATCAAACTCTAAAGTATAACCAATTCTAGAAGTAATACCAGAGTTAGCATTTAAGAATGCTTGCATTTCTTTTGTGTATCCTGCAAATATACAAACAAGGTTATCTCTATTATTCTCCATGGCTGCAATTAATGTACCAATCGCATCATCATTATAAGAATTATTCTTATCTCCAAGCATATAAGCTTCATCTATAAATAGAACTCCGCCCATTGCCTTATTAATAACTTCATTTGTTTTAATAGCTGTTTGTCCAACATATTCTGCTATTAAATCTTTACTAGTAACTTCAATTAACTTATCCTCTTTAATATAATGAAGATTATAAAGTATTCCACAAAGCAATCTAGCGATAGTTGTTTTTCCAGTACCAGGATTACCTAAAAATATCATGTGTAAATTAACATTTCCTATTTTTAAAGATCCATCAGTTTTCTCTTTTAACTTCATTAAATCTACTAAATCATATAAAGTTTTCTTTACTTTTTCTAAACCAACAAGTTCATTTAAACTTTCAAATATTTCATCAATACTTTTTTCTTCCTTAAGTTTAGGTACATCATTATTTAAAGATATATAATTAATTAAATTTTCTTTATATGTTTGAGAATCAAGTTCACTCTTATCATAAGTATTAGTAATATAATCAAGTAACTTAACTTTTAATTCTTCACTTGAAGTAATACTTTCAAGTATTTCATTATATAAAACAGATTTTTCTTCTTTAACTTCTTCTATTTCAAATATAAAATACTTATCTTTTAAATCTCTATTATATGTGAATATATTATTAAGAGAAGCTTTATCTTTACTAACAAGTATACTAATACATTTATTATGCTCAATTGATTCAGATAATAAATACATATATTTTTGTTTATCATTAACACTTTGTAGCTCTAAACCTTCTAAATCATTTATAACAATAATATTATTATCCTTATATACTTTTTCTATGTCATTATCCTCTATTTTATATAAAGAATATTCATAATCTTTAACTCCACTTAAATAATTACTTTTGCTTACAGCAGATTTTAATATTTTAACTATACTATCAAGAGTATTATTAGTTAAACAAATAAGACTTATATTAAAAGGAATATATCTTTTAGATTCATCATAATTACATATATAACTAATAATCTTTCTTAATGTTTCTTTTGATTCTTCATTAAAAATTAGTTTATTAATTTCTTCTTCAAAATTAACATCAATTACTTCTTTAGCCTCTTGCTTTCTTTTTTCATAATCTCCAAAAAAATCTCTATAAACTTCTTCTATATATTTTTCTGAATTCATAGGTCTCACCTATTTCTTAACATTAATTTCTAACATTTTTTCTTTTAATTCTTGCTCTAAAGCAACTAATTCTTTTTCGCTTTCTTGTCTCTTAATTCTTCCATTCTTATGAATTTCAACTACTTTATCAAGAGTTTCAATAATATCTTGATTAGTTTTCTTTAGTGTTTCAATATCTACAATAGCTCTTTCTGATTCTTCAGCAATCTTAATAGAACCTTGTTTTAATGTTTCAGAATTCTTCTTTAACATTTCATTAGTTAAATTAGTAACTGCCTTTTGAGATTCAAGTGCAGCTTTAGCTCTATTAATTCCAAGAGCAAGTACCATTTGATTCTTCCATAGAGGAATAGTGTTAGTAATAGAACTTTGAATCTTTTCAACTAACTCAGCTTCATTACTTTGAAGTAATCTAATTTGAGGAGCCATTTGAATAGATATTAATCTAGTAGTTTTTAAATCATATATCTTCTTTTCAAATCTATTAATAATATTCTCCATATCATTAACTTTTTGAACATCCAATTGCTCACCAGAAGCCTTAGCTTTCTTTTGAAGTTCTGGTAATACCTTATTTCTAAGTTCTTCTAACTTTTTTTCACCTGCTATAATGTATAAAGATATTTCTTTAAAGTATTCTAAATTCTTTTCATACATTCCATCAAACAAAGTAATATCCTTTAACATTTGTAATCTTTGTTTATCTAGATGGGCTTCTATTGAATCTACATTATTTTCTACTTTAGAATATTTAGCTATTAATTTATCTACTTCTTTCTTAACACTTGAAAATACTCTTTCAACTATATTCATATCTTCAGCATCAACAATAGCTTTATCAAATGATTTTAACTCAGCAACTAATTTAGCTAGCTCATCTCCTACTTCTCCAGTATCTTTTGTTTTAACATTCTCTAAAACATCATCAGAAAACTTAGATATTTTAGTTTGAGCAGAAGCACCAAATTGTAATATTTGAGTATTATCATATACATCTATTTTCTCGTTAAATTCATTAATAGCGTCTTTTTCTTCTTTAGTAAGTAAATCATAATTCAACGAGTCTTCTATCTTCTCTTCTGTTATTTTAGTTTCTTCAGCTAACGTTTCAACCTTCTTATTCTTTTTTTCATCAAAATTGATTTTTAATTCATTCATCATATATACCCTCCATTATTTTAAATAATCAATTAATTTATTATAAGTATCCATCTTTAAACTAGTAACTGTACTAGTAATTGATTTAGGTAGTGCTAGTCCTAAAGAAGATACATCATAAACTCCACCAGTGATTCCGGTTCTAAACCCATATTTTTCAAAAGCTATTTTTTGAATTTCAGGATCATCAAATGCTTTATATAATAATTTGCCATTTTCACTAAATATTGCTAAACAGTGTGAATTCCAAATAGTTGGTGATGGATATAGAATTCTTATATCTTCTTTTACTTCATTAAATCCAGTAGGATTAGAATTAGCAAAATCAATAATACTTTTTTCATAATCAACTATCATAGGTTCTCCACCCATACCAGTTTTTAAATATCTTTCAAATAAATCAGCAGGAGTATTATTCATATACCCAGATTTATTATAAAACTCTTTTAACTTTGGTAAATTTTTTTCTAATGCTTCATCAGTAATATGAGCTTCACTAAGTATTGATAATAACAATCCATAATAAGTTGCTCCTGGAGAAGATGTGACTGGGTCAGTAGAAGCTATATTAATAGTTCCATATAACTCAGGTACTCCAATATCACTCCATTTTTTACCTTGTAATATATAATTCATTAGTTTATTCATATCAGTAATATAATATACTCCATCTGTTTGTTTAACAATTCCTTCTTTAACAAATGCATCAACCACTTTTCCCCAACTATATATAACAATTGGAGTATTTAATGTTAATCCACCATCAAGTACATAATATCTATCAGCTTCATTATTTTCTTTATTTGGGCTTAACTTATAATAATCGTAAAACCTTTGATCTGATGTAAATAAGGCATCATACTTAGAAGCAGCTTCGTCTTTTACTGTAAGGCCCTCTGCGCCACTACCCAAACCAACGCTTTCACGAATTAATGGCATACTAACTGTTTTACCATTACTCCAACTATCATAAACTACTTCAAGTTTATATTTTTTCTTTAATATTTCATTAACCCTTTCATCAGCAATAAAATCTTCTTTTCCACCTCCAGTAGCTACATATATAGTTGTTAGATTTCCAGTAGATATAGTATCATCAGTTAATAACTTATACCCTATAACTCCAAGAATTATTAAACCAAATATTACTAATCCAATTATTTGCTTCTTATTCATTTTTTTCCTCCTTATTTACATGCAATTCATGAAATCCATCTGCTTTTAATATATTATTTAATACTTTCATGTCAGCAGTAGCATTTTCAATATCACTTTCATATAAGTTATCAAGAATCTTTTTAAATGAAGTATTAATTTCATCTAATGACTCATGAGCACTTCTAAAAAACTCTTTTGATTCCTTACTTGATAATTTTTGATTTTCTATTTCATCATACTTATTAACTATCCCAACTGTAATCGGTAAATAATAAGTAAAGAACTTATCAGTTTGTTTAATCTTTTTAGGATTCTTTGAAATAGTATTAATTATTTTATTTGTTGTACTACTTATCTCACTTAAATACTTCTTAACATCTTCATCATCTATCTTGCTAGACATATCAAGAATATATTTACTTTTATTCTTAGCATCCTTTAATACTTCATTAACATTATTTTCATCAACCTTATCAAATACAAATACATTTGTTTTTGACATAAGTAATTCTGTTCCTATAAAACCAGCTGCACCAAAGATTAATGAAGGTATTATTGGAATCCCTATTGCTAGATATGTTGCTGCGAATAAAGATCCACCAAGTATTCCAGAGAATATATCTTTATTCTTCATTATTAGTTGTATCCCCTTACTTTCTTAAATGCAAGTTGTAAATTAGTCTTTCCATCAAATACTTTTCCATTTGTATAATCTGATATTTTTAATAATTCATTTTCATCAGCAGAACCAAATGTAATGCTATAAACAGGAATACCTTTTCCTATTTTATTATATTCACGTTTAAATTCAGAAAGAGATCCTACATTAGCTTGACCATCAGTCATTAAAATAATTGAACTTACATATTCATCATTGTTTTCACTTGACAAAATCTCTAAACCTTTAATAGCCGCATCATATAGCGCAGTTGCTCCAGAAGCACCTTCACTTTTAATTTTAGAAAGAATTTCTTCTTTACTAAAATTAGATGAAGACCAAACATCAATTACGGTTGAGCTAAAAGGTACAATATCTATCTTATCTTTATCAGTAAAATTAACACTTAAATCAGTTGTAGTTAATACATATTCCATTGAGTTAACTAATTCAGCAATCCCGCCATATAACATACTACCAGAATAATCTAAACAAAATACAACATGTATTGGTTTTCTAAATTCACTTTGATATAAAGCAAGTGCTTCATTAATAACTGCAATACTTGGATATTTAATAGGAGTTATATAATCAGTTGTATTAATACCCCAATCTTTATTAAAAATATTTTTTGGTGCATTTGCATTAGTTCCACCATACCAAGTTCTTCTACCATTATCAAGCAATACTTTTTGACCATCTTCACTTAATAAAAATTCTTGTAAATCATTAAATATTTCTTTCTTATTATCATCTTTATTATCAATATATACAAATGGACTATCAGATATAGCTACTCCATCTACTGGATATACCGCATATAATGTTTCTTTCTTGTTCTTAACAAGTTTCTTATTAATATTAATAATAGAAGATTCATATGTAAATGCAGCATCATAATCTCCATTAACAAATGATGTTTCTAAGAAAGTTTCATCTCCAGAAGTTCTTTTAATTCCCTTAAAGAAGTCTTTTAATTCTACTTTTAACTTTTCATTTTGTAAATGTTTACTTGTTAGTACTTCAGGATTACCAGATAAATTAGTTAGTATTTCTATATAAGCAGAAGCTCCACTATTAGTAGTTAATGGATTTGCCATACTAAACTTTAAGTTACCATTTTTTATCTCTTTTAATATATCACTTGTATATACTTTTTTACCTATAAAGCCTAACTCTTTAGCCTTAGATTCTTTAATTCCAAAAACAATAGGAGTAATACTAGTAGATCTAAGAGAACTAGTTTTAACTACATTACTATCAAGCATTCTAAGCCAAATAGAATTAGATACAAATATTGCATCATACTTTTCTCCAGAATTTAAATTATCTACCATATCAATAGTATCAGCATAAATAATATCTATTTTAAATCCTTTTTTCTTAGCATAATTCCTTATAGCTTCATCAATTATCTTATTATCATTACTAGCATATATCTTAAAAACATTACTACTATAAGAATGCTCATTATCATAATCATAATCATCATTAAAAATAGAATTGATAATTGAAACAAAAATAATTCCAATTATTAAATAAATGAAAAATCTACTACCTTTGTTTTTACTCGTCATAAAAACCTCCTTATTATCCCATTAAATTATATCAAATATAGTTATGATATACAATTAAAACAAATAAAAAAGTTCACACAAAAGTGAACTAATTATTATAATCCTAATGAATTCTTATCAATTTTAATTCCAGGACTCATAGTAGATGATAAACTAACATTCTTAATGAATGCTCCTTTAACACCATTTGGTTTAATTCTAACAATTTCATTTACCATAGCTCTTAAATTTTCTTCTAATTTATCTTCTGTAAATGATAATTTACCTAATGATACATGAACATTACCATATGAATCATTTTTAAATTCAACCATACCTTTTTTGATATTACTAATAGCTTCTTTAACATTAGTAGTAACTGTTCCTAATTTAGGATTAGGCATTAAACCTTTAGGTCCTAAAATCTTACCTAATTTACCTAAAGC